>Ga0116231_10001823_pt1 | contig 44280 bp, 46 predicted proteins | sample S1TSphgellanicum_2_FD_89695 | JGI IMG/M metagenome (GOLD analysis project Ga0116231, IMG submission 89695) | Host-associated microbial communities from peat moss isolated from Minnesota, USA - S1T2_Fd - Sphagnum magellanicum MG | ecosystem: Host-associated > Plants > Peat moss > Unclassified... | reverse complement strand
TGGGTGCTGGCAAGGCCTTTCAGCGCGGCACTGGTCAACGCCGTGATGTCCCCGGTGACGAGAGCGGTGAGCGCGCCGGTGGTGATGGCGCCGAGCTGCGCTGAGGTGAGTGCGGAGGCCTGCCCGCTGGTAAGCACCGCGGATTCCGTGGAGGTGAGGCCGGCGAGGGCATGGCTCGATAAGGCGGTGATGTTGGCCACCGGAATCGCCGTGACATTGGTCGCGCCGAAGGCGGCGAACTGGGTGGAGCTGATCGCGGCCAATTGCGCGGTGGTGAGCAAGCTAACATTGGCGGTGGTAAGACCCGCGAAAAAAGTCGTCGGCATGGTCGAGATCTGGGCCGGGGTGAGGGCGGTGATGCTGGCCATGGGACGGCGACTCCTTGAAGAAAAATCGGCAGAGATTTTGACGAATTTTGCGGTGCCGTTTTGACGCGCATTATTTGACATGCCGGCGACTTTTGCCCGCGCCGCGTGAATACCGGACAAAACCTAAGAAGTGGTGAATGCTAATTTGGATTTTTCCCAAGAACTAACAGCCGGATTGTTTTGCGTAAAAGCCAGCGCTTCTTGTTTGAACCTTTATGGCTGGCCCGATTCAGATTGCGTGGCTACGCCGCTGCGTCATTGGGGCGCAAGCTATTGGCGGCCCGATTCAGACTACGCGGCGACGCCGCTGCGTCATCGGGGCGCAAGACGCAAAAAACTTTTTTATCCTGGAGCCAAAGGTGTTCCACCATCCCGGCTCTGAAGGACCAAAAATTTTTTGGTTCTTTTTTTCAAAAAAGAACATTCTTGATAAAACCTAAACCCGTTATCTCTCAGGCTCGGCCGCATGATTTTAACGCAGAAAAGTTGGTTGCAATGGCGCGCGCGGCGGCGGCTGCGCCGTTGCGCGGTTCGGGCTGGGCGCAACCCGGCCGCGGCGTTTGCGCTGGGGCAGGCTTATTTGCGCGGCGAGGCGGTGCCGGTGAGCATGGTGCAGGCGGCGCGCTGGTTTGCGCGCGCGGCGGCGGCGGGGTATGTGCCGGCCAGGACCCGGCTGGCGCAGTTGCATCTGGCTGGGTTGCCTGCGGATTTGCTGCAAAATGATGATTTATTCGCGGCACCTGGCACGCAGCCGGATTTTATTGCGGCACTTGCCCAGGCGCGGATTGCGGCGGCGGCCGGAGATGCCCGCGCGCAGGCCATGCTGGGCTATATTTTCACCAACGGGCCGGAGGATTTGCGCGATACGGCGGCGGCGCGGCATTGGTATGCGCGCGCCGCGGCGCAGGGCGATGGCGAGGGCCAGCTTGGCTATGCAATTGGGCTGCTGCTGCAAGGCGGGGCGGAAAATGCCGCGGCGGCGCGTGCGGCTTTGATGCAGGCGGAACAAGCCGGGTTTGCGGCGGCGGGGTTTTTACTGGGACTCTGCGCCGAGCGCGGGCTGGGCGGTGCGGCGGATATGCCGGCGGCGCGCGCGCATTATGAGCGCGCGGCGCAGGCCGGGCATGGCGGCGCGCAGTGCCGGCTGGGGGCGATGCTGTTAGAAAGCGGCGGCGCGCGCGAGGCCGTGCAAGCTGAGAGCTTGCTGCGGCGCGCGGCACTGGCCGGCGAGGCTGAGGCGGCGGCAATGCTGGGTACGCGATATGCGCAAGCCGGCGCGTTGCCGCCAAACTACATGGAGGCGGCGCGCTGGTTGCGCCAGGCCGCCGAGCAGAATTTGGCCGTCGCGCAATATTGGTATGGCAGGCTATGGGCCGAGGGACTCGGCGAAGTGCGCGACGCGACGGAGGCGGCCGGCTGGTTCCGGCGCGCGGCGGAGGCCGGGCATGTGGAGGCGCAGGTGGCGCTGGCGGAAGCGCTGATTAATGGGCGCGGTGTGGCGCGCGACCATGAGCAGGCGCGGCATTGGCTAAACTGCGCGGCGGCGGCCGGACATGCGGGGGCGATGTTCGCGCTCGGCGCGCTATATGCCGGCGGGTTTGACGTGGCGCCTGATGTTAGCGCGGCGCGGCACTGGTTTGGTGCGGCGGCGGCGCAAGGGCATGGGATGGCGGCGTTGATGGCGGCGCGCTATGCGATGCATGGCCTGGGCGGTGTACCTGACCCGGAAGGTGGACGGTATTGGTACGCGGTGGCGGCGGCGGCGGGAATGCGCGAGAAGGAAGATGTTATTTTTTGAAACAAGTTAGGCGGCCCGATTCAGACTTGCGCGCGCGAGCCGCTCCGTCATCGGGACGCGTGAACCAAAAAACTTTTGAGTCCTCTGAGGCGGTGTTGGTTCCACCGCAATAGCCCATCGGAATCAGACGTTTTTGGTGCCGTTTTTTTTCAAAAAAGTGGCTTCTTATATCAACATTCATAAATAATGACCGTTGGCATAAGTCTGTTTTTTGGCGCGTGGCCGCCCCACTAGCCCCACGCGCTTACTTATTTTGGCGCGTGGCCACCCCACCAGCCCCACGCGCGATACCAACCGCCTTTGAGGATGAGTCATCTTCAAGGCCGGTTGGTATGACTTCAAGCCTCCGCGATCAGCCGCCCGGATTCCTGCACCCCAAGTGCGGCGAGCGTTTTCAGCGCGGCGTTGAGGCCGCGGTTGAGCTGTTGGGCGCGCCGGTTCGCGCTAACGGAGCGTTTGGAGAAGCGGGTGAGTGCGACGCGCAGGCTATCGGCCAGGATGGCGGCTTGTTCCTCCTCGATCTGCCGGAGCTGGGCGGCGGCGGCGGCGAGGCTGCTGGCGCCCAGGCGCCCCATGGTCTCGGCGATGTCGGCGAAGGCTGGGGCGGCGGCATTCAGCGCGGTTTCGATGGCGGCGGCGGCGTCGGAAATTTCATGCGGCTTGCCGGTGAGCATGAGCGCGTCGAGCTGGACGAGTTTCAGGCTGAGGTCTTCGACAAGTTGCAGGCCCTGGGACAGGATTTGCGCGACGGATGGCGGCGCGGCCGGGTTATTGAGCGGACGGAATTGGCCCTCGATGGCCATCAATTGGTTTCTTTCAGAACCGTCGCGATGGCTTGGGCGAGATCCTCCGGTGCCACGTTGTAGCTGCCGGATGCGAGTGCCGCGCGGATGCCGGCGACGGCGGCTTGATCGATCCCGTCGGATTGGCGTGCGGCGTCCAGCAATTGGGTGGTGGCTTGCGCGGAGGCTGAGAGGGTAACCTCCTCGCTCTGCGATGCGGCGCTGTTAGCGGAAGGCGCCGGTTTGGGGGCGGCCGGGTTGGCCGGTGCGGCACTCGATTCCGTGAGTGTGGCGGTGGAGAATGGCGGTATGATGTTGCTCATGCGGCGATCGCGCTTTCAGATAATTTTATCATGTCACGGTCCAGGAGGGCGAGTGCGGCCTCGAAATCATCGAGCGCCTTGACATTATTTTCGATATTCGCGCGCAGCAACGTGTAGCGCAAAGCGGTGTAGACGGTCATCAAGGCCGGGCCGAGCGTGGTGCTGGCGCCGGTTTGCAGGATGCCGGTCATGACCGTTAGCAGGTCATCGGCGCGCGCGATCATCTCGGCTTTGGCGGGCAGGTCGCCCTCGGCGATCGCGCCGCGGGCTTTGCGGCCATAGAGGCGCAGCGCGCGCCAGCCTTGGCGCAGCCAGGCGATATCGGGCGTGCCATCGAACATGCCGGCGCGGTAGCTGGTGGGGGCGTCCATGTTCATGTCCTGTTGCATGTCCTGTGCGTTCGGGTCCGGCTTAGCCACTGCCGCTGCCGGTGCTGGTGAAGATACTGAGATAGGATTGCGAGATTTGCGCGTTGGTCGCGGTAGATTCCGCGGCGGTGTATTCCTGCACCAGAATTTCCAGCGCGGCGTTGTTATCCTTGGTGATTTGCGTGGCCTGAGAATCGAGCGAGGTGATGGCGTTTTTGAGCGCGGCGGTTTGCGCCGCGATCTCGCCCTGATTTTTGGCGCTGCTGCCGCTGGAAGCTGAGCTATTGCCAAGTGCCGCGGTGGTGAGGCTGTTCAGGCTGCTATAGATTTTATTGACGAGCGTGGTGACGGCGGCGGGGTCTTTGGCGTAGGCGGCGTTGAAGCTGGCCGAGCTGAAGGTGATGGCGCCCTTGGCGCTGACGCTAAAGCCGATGGCCTCGGCCGAGTAGCCGCTGGCGGCGGCACCGGAGATGGCGCCGACAAGTTGATAGGATAAATCCGTCGCGGTGAAATTGCCGAGCAGCGGGCCGGCTTTGGCGGCGGTGGCGCTGGCCGAAGCGGTGGCCGAGGATGCCGGGGTGTAGGCGGTTTGCTTGTTGATCGAGGCAATCGCGGTATTCAGGCTGGTGGCGACGGTGGAGAGCGCGCCGGAGATGGCACCGGCGGAGGAGGCGACGGTGAGGCTGGCGGCACCCGAGGCGGCGAGGGTGACGGTGAGGCCGGTGACGGCGGAGGTGATGGTGTTGGTCTCGCTGGTGATCGGCACGCCGTTAATGTCGAGTGCCGCGTTACGCGCGGATTGCGCGGAATGGAACGAGCCGCCGGTGGCGGACGCGCTGTAATGCAGCCCGGCCAGGCCGCCGGTGCCGGTGAAGGAAAACGCGTTGGCGCTGCCGGCGGCACTGCTCTGCAGCACCAGCCTGGCGCCGGAGCTGGTGCCGATCACGCTGGCTTGCACGCCGCCGGCCTTGGCGTTGATGGCGGCGGCAATGCCGGCGGGGGTTTGCGCGCTGGCGGCGATCTGCACCGTCTCGGTCGTGCCGCCCTGCAAGGTAAAAATGAGGGACCCCGCGGAGCCGGCGCCGATATTGGCGGCGGCGGAAGATTTGACCGCGGAATACAGCTCCTGGGTTTTGGCCAGCGTGATGCTGGTGAGATTATAGGTGCCGGCGGTGGCGGAGGCCGCCGCCGTCGCGGTGGCAACGCTGTCATTGCTGCTGGTGGCCTTCAGCGTGTTGATGCTGGTGATTTTAGAGATGCCGGAAAGGGCGGAATTCAGCGAGGAGACATTGCCCTGGATGGTGGCCCAGGCGGAGATTTCGGCCTGGTCGGCGGTGGCTTCGGTCTGCAGGGCGGTGATCGGTTTGTCCAGGCGCGTCTGGTCAGCCTTGATGGCGCTGGAGATCGACGCGGAGCTGAGCGAACTGACCGTGGACATCTAACTTCCTTAAAATGCACCGGTGCCGGCCAGGGCTGCCCCCGGCCGGCCGGTTGACGCGTTTACGGCAGCAGCGAGAGATAGGATTGCTGCAACTGGGTGGAGGCTTTGAGCGCGGCCACGCCGGACTGCGCCTGGATTTCCGCCTCGGTCAGCGAGTTGCTGACCGCGGGGATATTGGCGTCCTGCACCACGCCGAGCGCCGAGGTCAGATTTTGGCTGGTGGTGCTGAGATTGTTGATGTTGGCTGAAAGCGCCTGCTGCACCGCGCCGAGCTGGCCGCCCTGGTTGTTGAGCGCCGCCAGCGCGTATTTGACGACGTTGATGGCGGTGTTGGCGCCGGAGGTGCTGGCGACGTTGATCTCCGAGAGCGAGGTCAGCGTCGAGGATTTGTTGAGGCCGATATCGGTCCCTTTCTCGATGCTGAAGGCGCCGCTGGATTGCAACTGCACCTGGCCTTGCACCAAAGCGGCGGCGTTGGTGGAGCTGATGGTCGCCTGGTTACCGGCGGTCGCACTGGTGGTGGTGAGCGAGCCCGAGGTCACGTTGCTGAACACGATGTTCTGGCCGTTGACCTGGTTCAACACCAGATCCCCCGAGGTGTTGAGCGAGGCGACGATGCCCGAGGTCGAGCTCTCGCCATTGATCTGCGAGACGATCTGCGCGGCCGAGGAGGCCGCGATGTCCTGCGCGGTGCCGATATTGCCGGCCGAGCCGGTGCCGGCCTGGATGGTGAACTGGAAGGCCGGCAGCGTGGTGCTGGTGCCCTTGGTGAGGGTGAAGGTGGCCGTGGTGGTGGCCTGCGCCTGCACGCCGGTGGTGCCCGAGATGTCGTTCACCGCGGTGGCGAGCGAGGCGGCGGATTCCGCCGCCGTGGCGGCTACGGTCGAGGTGCCGCCGGAGGGGCCGACCACCGTGAGGGTGCCGGCGGTAAACGCGCCGGTGGGGGCGGCCGCTGCGGCGACCACCACCGCGCTGGCCGAGCTGGCGCCGGTTTTATACAAGGTGGACGAGGAGGTAGAAGCGTTCAGGCCGATCGCATCGGCCGCCAGATTGCCGATGCTGAGGGTTTGCGTCTGCCCCTCATTGGCGCCGACCTGGAATTGCACGCCGGAGAACGTGCCGTTCAACAGACTGATATTGTTGAACTGGGTCTGGTTGGCGATGGTGCTGACCTGGGCGGTGAGCTGGTTGACCACGTTTTGCAGGGATTCCGTTTCCGCCGCGGTCTGCGTGCCGTTGGCGGCCTGCACCGCGATCGAGTTCAATTGCTGCACCACGCCGATCTGCTGGGTGATCGCACCCTGCGCGGTCTGCAGCAGGCTGACACCCTGGTTGGCGTTGGAAATTGCCTGGGTGATGCCGTTCAACTGCGAGGTGAAGCCCTGCGCGGTGATATAGCCGGCCGGATTATCCGCCGGCGAGCTGATCGCAAGACCGCTGGAAAGCTCGCTCTCCAGCGTGTTGTTGGTGTTGGTGGTGTTGGCGATCGAGTTGAGCGCTTGCAGCGCGCCGGAATTGGTGAGGATTGAGCCTACGGCCGACATAATAAACTCCTTGGGTTGGGGTTGCCGTACGCATTCATTCGGGGATGGGCGCGAAAGTTTGCCTCGCCGAACAACCAGAAGTTTAGAAGACCGCGGGAAAAAGCGTTCACGGCAGGGTCACCTGCGGGCCGGCAGCGGTGACGAAGGCGGTAAAGCGCCGGCCGCTGGCCTGGTTGGTGAGCAGGATGGTGTCCCCTACCCTGCCCGTCTCATCCGCCACCGCGGTGACCGAAACGCTGACCGCGCCGCTCACCACCGTGACCTCGACCGTCTGCCCGGCCTGCACCACCACCGGCTGCTCGATATCCGACTGCGCGATGATGCCGCCTGGCGCCACGCCGATCAGTGGGATCGTGCCGATCAACGGCGCGGGGTCGGTATAAACCGCGCGGCCGGCGAATAAGGCCACCGGGGTGAGAGCCAGGCGCAGATCCGCCGGGCCAAGCGGCTGGCCGGGCAGCAAAGCATGCGCCGCCACCACCACCGGCAGACGCGCCGCCACGGTGACGGTGACATAGAGCGTCCAAGCCGGGCTGGAACAATGCGCGGCGGCCTGCTCATAGGGCGCCACCCCGCTGATGCTGACCGCCAGCTGCATTGTGCAAGCCTGCATATACGCCGCACCGGTGACCGGGCCGAGGCTGATGGTGGCGTTGGGCGGCGCCACCGCAAACGCCGCCTGCCGCACCGCGGCGGCAACCGCGGCGGCACTCTGCGGGGCGGCAAGGGCGAGCGAGGGCAGGAAGGCAAGGCAAGCAAGCGGTCGCTTTTTTAAAAAAAAGCGCCGCAAAAAATTTCTTGACAGATGGGCGATGCTGGTGACGCGGCTATCGCCCAGGGGAATCAAAAGTTTTTTTGGTTCCTGGCGTCCCGATGACGCAGCGGCGCAGCCGCGAAGTCTGAATCGGGCCGCCCAGAATTCTTCAAAAAAAGAACCGCTGGCTTGCCTTGCCTTCACTCCGCCGCACTCCGGTATTCCGCCAAAGCCGGCAGCATGGCCCAGGGCGGCAAGGCGGCTTCCAGGCTTGGCAAAGCGAGTGCCGCGGCGCGGGTGGCGGTGCCGGCGGCGAGCGTTGCGGGTATGGCGGTAAGGGCGCGGTGCAGCGCGCTGGTCCAGGCGCTGACGCGGTTGGGCAGGCGCTTGGCGCGTAAGGGCGGCGGCAGGTCCAGCCGGTCATCGGCCAGGATGTGGCAGCCGGCGGCGGCGGCGAGCAAGGCCGGGTAGTGGTCCGCCAGCGCCTGGGTGCCGGCCGGTCGGAGCATGAGCTGGGGCGCGACCGCGCCGAGGGCGGCGGCCCAGCCAAACTCGTCCGCGGGCGGTTCGATCCGCGCGACGGCGCCGGGGTAGCTGGCCCCGGGCCGGGTGACGGCGATCCAGGCGGCGTGCGGCAGATGATCCTCGATAAAGCGGGCGAACCAAGCGGGGGCGATGCCTTCATCGATCCAGAGGATGCGCGGCTTGGTGTTGAGCGTGGTGTTGCGCGGCGCTTCCGCCCAGATCGCGGCGGAGAGCGCTGGGCGCCAGAGCGTGACCGGGGCGGTGGGCGGGGCGAGCCGGGCGATGGCGGCGGCGATACCGGGCGAGGTGGCGAACAGAGCGGATGCGGCGGCGATCACGGGGGCGGCGCTAGGCGCCGGGGCAGCGCTGAACAGCGCCCGATAAGGCGGGCTATGCGGCGCGGCCGGGCCTTGCGGGTTGCAGCGCAGCCAGGCGCCGGCGCGCCGGCCGAGCTCGGCGGCGCGCAAAGGCTCGGGCGCCCAGCTCGCCTCCATGAGGCCGGCGGCGCGCAGTGCGCGGGCGGCGTTGAGCACCGGCAGTGCCGCCTCCGGCGCGCCGGTAAGCAATAAGGAGGCGGGATCCGCCGGCGCGGCGCGCACCAGGCCGTGGCGCTGCTCGGGCGCCAGCAGATCGCCCTGCAAGGAGAGGGCGGGGTGGTGGTAGGGGTCATCCCATGGCAGGGCGGCGGCTTCTGGCGTGCCGGCGCGGAAGGCGCCGGTGGTGTCCAGCCCCGCGCCTGGTGGGGTGATAAAGGCAATATCCGGCGTGAACACCAGCTTCGCGCCGGTGGCGCGCAGTTGGGCGGCGAGGTCGATCCACAGCGCGTCCCCCGGCAGATCGGATAATCTGCAGGCGGCGAGTGCGGCGCGGCGAGCGAGCAAAGCGGGGGGTGTGAGCGCGCTCGCCTCCTGGTCCACGATCAGCCAGCCGCCGGGGCCGGGATCATCCGCCAGATGCCCGGCGCCGAGCCGGGTATCGGCGCCGAGAATGATGGGGCCCTGCAAGGTGAACTGGCCGGGCGCGTTGGCGAGCGGCACCAGGCCGCTGGCGGCGGCCATCGCCACGCTTGGATCGGCGAGGCGGGCGCGCAGCCCCTCCAGCCAATGCGGCTGGGTGGCGGTGGCGCGCGCATCGATGATGGCAACATGGGCCGTGGCGGCGCGCGCCAGGGCGGCGCTGAGGACGGCGGCCAGGCTGGCGCCTTGGGCGGGCGGCACCGCCAGCACCTTGCCCTCCAGCGCCGGCGGCGCGGCGGCGATGGCGGTGAGGTAGTTGGCGCTGGCCGCAGCCAGTGTGGCACCCGCCAGGATCACCGGACCGGTCAGCGCCGGGCCGGTGAGCAGGGTTGTCAGCCAGCGATCCATGCTGGGGATGTCCGCGCCGTCGCACAGCAGGATGATGGCTGTGCCGGGATCGGGGACCACGCGGAGATGATGAAACAGGCCTGGGTGCTGGCGGTTCTGCACCGCGGCCGGCAGGCCCACGGCCGCGAGATGGCCGGCGATGGAGTCCGCGGCGCGGCTTAAGAACAGGCTGAGCGGGATATTGTCCCGGTGGCTGCCAGGCGCGCGGGTGAACAGCGCCTCCGGCAGCCGGGTGATTTCGGCACGGGCGGCGGCGAGGCGGAGCTGCATGTCGTATTCCTCCGCCCCGGCCTTGGCCGGGTCGAACCCACAGGCCTGGCGGACCGCATTGCCGCGATACCAGACCCAATCCCCGAGATAGGCGGATTGGCGCAGGCGGGTGACATCCCAGCCTGGTTTATGGCGGACCCAGGCGCCGCCTTCGCGCGGCACGATTTCATCGCAATAGATCAGGTCCGGGCCGCCATGCGCGGCGGTGAGCGCGAAGCGCAGGCAGGCATCCGGCGCGATCACGTCACCCGCGTTCAGGACCGCGACATAGTCATACCGGCCGGCGGCGTCGTTCAGCCGGGCGCAGAGTGCCGCGGTAACAGCACCAGGGGCGGCATCCGCCGGGATCACGGGGGTGTCTTCCAGCGCCAATGGATCAGCCGCGATCACCGCGCAGGCATCCGGCGCGCGCCACTGGCCGCGTAGAGATTGCAGGGTTTCCGCCAAAGCCGCGGCCCGCCCTGCGGGTGCCGCGATCAGGATGGCGAGGCTGGGCAGAGCCATGCCCTCGGCCTGGCGCAGCAGGCGCAGCTTGGCGGCGTCATCCAGCCGCTCAGCCGGGCGCAGCGCGGCGGCCTGCGGGGCGGTGACCGGGACCGGCATGGCGGGCTGGCCGAAAGCCGGGATCACGCTGGCACGGCTGGCGCCAAGCTCGGTGATCATACCCGCCATGCCGGCGGTCTCGGCCGCCAGCGCGTCCCAGCTTGCGGGGCTCTCGTCCCGCGCCAGGATCAGCGCCCAGGCGGCTTCCACCAGCGCGCGCAGCGGGCGGGCAAGATCGTCCATCTCCAGCGGTGCCGCGCGGTTCAACTCGGGCTTCAGCGAGGCGGCGGCGGCGGCCAGCGCGGCGGGCGGCCCGGCCAGAGCCGGCAGGCCGAGCCGCGCGCCGATGGCGGCCAGCGCGGTTGCGGGATCCGCCATCAGATCGCCATAGGTCAGCCAGGCGCGCGGCAAATGCCGGGCCAGACGCTCGGCCGAGGTGACGTAGCTGAGCCAGAGCAGCAGCGCGTGCGCGCGTGACAGGCCATTCTTGCGCTGCTGGCTCGCCGCCGCCACCCAGGGCTCGCGGAAAATATGCACCGCATAAGGGGTGTGGCCCGCCTGGCGCACCGCGCGCTCATAAAGCGGCAAAGTGCGGCAGAGATGCGGGTGTTTGAGGCCGAACAGCCTCATGCCGGCGGGAAAGCGGCGGCGCAAAATCTCATCGAGCTTGGCGAGCAGGGGCGCGATGTCCGCGCGCTCATGCCAGCCCGGGCTGAGGCCGCGTATATCGGTCCATTCCACGCCCAATTTGGCGAACAGCTCGACATCGAAGCCGATCAGCTCGGGAATTTCATAGAAGCCGAGCGGGTTGTGCTCGTTCGGGTCAGCCTCGTTGAACATCATCACACCGAGCCGGGCGAGCGCGCCGGAGAGTGCCGAGGTGCCGCTGCGGTAATAGCCGGCGATGAATATCGCGTCCGACATCGCCGCCCCCTACAGATAATTGAACAGGCTGAGATTCTGCACGTCGCCGAAGGTCTTCATCGCGGCTTGCAGGGCGGTGAGGGTCTCGTCCAGATTGGCGATCGCCGCCGGGGTGTTGACCGCGACCGCGTTCTGTACGCTGGTCTGCAACTGGGTGGATTGGTTGGTGTTGCCGGTGCCGGCATTGCTGATCGCCTGCAATGTCACCCCGTTCTGCGCCTGCGCGGTGATCACCGCCTGCTGGTACTGGTTGAGCGTGGCGAGCGATTGGTTGAGAATTTGGTTGGTCTGCGCCACCTGGGCCGGCGTGGTGGCCGCCCCGTCGAGCGCGTTATAGATCGTGCTGAGCAGCGCGAAGGCCGATTGCGGCCGGGCCGGGGTGATGGTGAAGCTGTCCCCGGCCGCCGGCGTGCCGGTGATTTCGTAATTCACCCCGCCGAGCTGCAGATTGGTCGCGCTGGTTTGCGAGAGCGTGCCGGAGCCGATGGTGACCCCGCCCTGCGTCGCGGTGTAGAGCGTGGTGTTGGCGGCACCCGCGGTGAAGGCCAAAGTGATCGGCGTGGTGCCGGACTGGAAGGTGGCGGCGGCGCTGGCATTGACCACGCCTTGCGGGATCAACTGGCCGGTGCCGGTGTTGCTGGCGGTGGCGGCGACCGCACCCACGCCATCACCGCTCAGCGAGGACACAAACACATCGCCATTGGCGATGGTGGAGGCCGAGCTATCCGGCGTGATCGCCGCCTGGCTCTGCGCGCCATCCCCCAGATACACGATGGCGCCGCTGCCATTTTCCTGGAACGGCGCGATGCTGCCGCGCGAGCCGCCGAACAGATAGGTGCCGTTCGGCGCGGTGGTGTTGCTGATCGAGACCAGTTGCTGGCTGGCGGAAAGGATTTGGCTGGCCAGCGCGCTCAGATTCTGCGCGCTGGTGGTGCCGTTCAGCGCCTCTTCCAGCACCGTCTGCACATTGTTGAACAAGCCGGAGACCGATTGATAGGCGTTGTTCACACTGCCGAGCTGCACCTGAATATCGGCCTGGGTGGTGTTGTCATTCGCGAGCGTGGAGATCTGGTCGCTGCCCAGCGTCGCGTTCTCAAAGGCGGCGGGGTTCTGATCCGGGGTCTGCACCGCGAGGCCGGTGGAGATTTCGGCCTGCAGCGCGTTGATCTGCGCCTCCTGGGTGGCCAGGCTGTTGCTGAAATTGGTGTAGAACGCGAGGTCCATTTTGGTCTCCTTCAGGGCTGGAATGGTTTGGGGGCGGGACATGGCAGGTCGCGCAAGGCGGCATCCGCACGCGCCTGGGCGGCGGCGGTAGCTTGCGCCCGGCCCAGGCGCGCCAGATGACGCTGGCGGGCGCCGAGTGCCGCCAGATTCTGCAAGGCATCCTCCGCCTGCGCCGCCGCGCGGGCTTCCTGCGCCTCGATCTGGCCCGACGCGCTGCGTGACGCCGCGGCGAACAAGGCAAAGCGGCGCGCCTGCCCGGCGGGCAAGACCGCATTGCCCTGCCAGGACGCCGCCAGCCTGGCGCGGTAGGCGCTCAGCACCTCCTGGTGCTGCCCGGCCTGGGCGAGCGACGCCTCGGCACGGCGCAGCACCTCCTGCCATTGCGCCTCGCGCAAGCGGGTTAGACTGTGCAGCCGGGCGATGGTGGCGGGCTTGAGGCTCATGGCTCACCCATCGCCGCCGCCAAAGCCGCGCGCGCGGCGGGATAGGCAACCCGGACCGTGGCCTCCTGGCGGATCAGCGCCTCCATCGCCGGGGCGCGGCGCAAAGCCTCGTCCAGCAGCGCGTCACGCCCTGGGGCATAGGCCCCGAGATCGATAAAATCCTGCTTCTCCGCGCGGCGCGCCCACAGCGCGCGGAACTTGGTGCTAAGCTGCAGATGCGCGGCATCCACCAAGCCCGGCATCGGCCGCGACAGCGAAGCGGCAATGTCGACCGGCGGGTACAGCCCGGCCTCCGCCAGCGCGCGGGACAGCACGATATGCCCGTCCAGCACCGCGCGGGCGGCATCCGCCACCGGGTCCGCCACATGATCATCCCCCTCCACCAGCACGGTGTAGAGCGCGGTGATCGAGCCCTCCCCCGGCACGCCATTGCCGGCACGCTCGACATAGGCGGCGAGCGCCGCGAACACCGAGGCCGGATAGCCACGCGCCGCCGCCGGCTCGCCCGCCGCCAGGCCGATTTCGCGCAACGCCATCGCCAAACGCGTGAGGGAATCCACCACCAGCAGCACATGCCGCCCTTGCGCGCGGAAATACTCGGCCACCGCAGCCGCCCGGTACGCGCCGTGCAGCCGGGCCAGCGCCGTGTCATCCGCCGGCGAGGCGATCACCACGCTGCGCTTCCGGGCCAGGCCCAAATGGTCCTCGATAAACTCCCTAACCTCGCGCCCGCGCTCGCCGATCAGCCCCAGCACCACCACATCCGCCGCGGCATGCCGCGCCATCATGCCGAGCAAACTCGTCTTGCCGACGCCGCTGCCGGCAAACAGACCCACCCGCATGCCGCGGCCCAGAACCGCCAGCGCGTTCACCGCCGACACCCCGCAATCAAACAAATCCACAATCCGCCCGCGCCGCATCGGGTTCACCGGCCGGCCCAGCAACGGCCAGGGCTCCGACACATCCGGCGCCGGACCGCCATCCAGCGCCCTACCCCGCGCATCCAGCACCCGGCCGAGCAAACCAGGCCCCATCAGCGGTGCGGGCGCGCGCGCCGCCACATGCACAAGCGCGCCGCGCGCAATGCCGCGCATCCCCTGCTCGGGCATCACCAGCAACGCCCCCGCCTCAAACCCCACAACCTCGCCATCCACCGGCGCGCCGCCCTCAGCCTCGATCACACAACGCGAACCAATCGGCGCGCGCAGCCCCGCGGCCGCCAAAACCTCGCCCTGCGAGCGCACAACCCGGCCAAACCGGCACACCGGATCCACCGCCAACGCCACCCGCGCACGGTCCATCACCAACGCCCGGAGCACATCCGAGGTGATCATGGGACGGGGGGCTTTGCGCGGCTGGAACGTAAGGCCAGGGGGCTTTGCCCCCTGGACCCCCATTGGGGCCGGGAGGCCCCAAACCCCAATAATAGGGTTTCTGAGGGAGGGCGCGCGCAGGCACGGGCGCGCCCGATGCGCAAGCGCGCGCCCTCCCTCAGAAACCCTACCCTTATTCGAGGGGTCTGGGGCCTTACGGCCCCAGCGGGGTCCAGGGGCGGCGCCCCTGGCCTTACGACCCAACCGCCCAAAATCCCCTGCCCCGTGATCATGCCCCGGTGCTCCCGGTGGTGTCTGGCAGGCCGAGGCTGGTGCGGATGGTGTTGAAGCGGCCGGGGAGTGTGGCGTCCCATTCGGTTTTGTTGAGCGGGTCGCCGTCTGGCGTGGTGAGTTCGGCGCGCGCGCCGCCTGGGGTGATGGTTGGGTCTGGGGCGAGGGTTGCGGCGGTGGCGGGGATGTGGGGGGTGAGCGAGGGGATATCGGCGGGGTTGAGGTGGATAATGAGGGTTTGGGTGGGGCTGCGTTCGGACGCGGCTTCGGCGAGCAGGCGGGTGACCAGGGTTTGCATGGCGTCCGGGTTGGCGGTGAGTTCGGCGCCGGCGATATGGCGGGCGAGCAGGAAGCCGAGCTCGGTGACCAAAGCGGCGAGTTCGTGCTCCATATGCGCGAGCGGGGCGGTGAGCTGGGCGGCGGCGGCGGCGAGCGCGGCGGCCGCCTGGCCCAGTGCGGCTTCTTGCGGGGCCATGGCGGCGCGCGCCGCGGCCTCCCCGGCGGCACGGCCCTCGGCCTCCGCCTGGGCGCGCAGTTTGGCGACCTCGAGCCTGGTACGGCGGGTGATGTCCGCGTCACGTTCCGCGATCGCCGCGGCGTCCTGCGCCAATACCGCCGCCACGAAGGCTTTGCCGCCATTGCGGCTGGGGCGGACGAAGCTCATGGCACGGGCGCCAAGCAAGCGGTCGCTTTTTTTATCATATTGCGCGGCCCGATGACGACGTGGCGCAGCCGCGCCGTCTGCGTCCGGCCGCCCAGAAACGGTGCAAAAAAAAGACCCGCTTTCTTAACCTTCATGCGACGTCCCCTGTTGCATCTGACGCAGGCTGAAGCTGAAAATTTTCCCGAGCAGCGTCATCAGCGGCGTGATGAAGGCGAGCCCTGCGCGCAGCAGCAGAAAGACGGTGAGCGCGCCCAGCAGCCAGATGCCGAGGCTGGCGGCGGTGAGGCTGGCCGGCTGGTGGCGCGCCGCCCAGAACAGCACCGCGGCGAGGCAGAGCAGGCCCGGGCGGAGGAAGGATTTGTGTTTCGCTTTGGGTTTGGATTTTGCCATGACGGGGCCTAGAGCGCGCCGGGGTCGGGGGCGTGGATGACGATGACGACGCGGCGATTCTGCGCGCGCCCGGCATCGCTGCTGTTCGGCGCGACCGGCGAGAACTCGCCAAAACCCTCGGCGGCGAGCTGGCCGGGATCGACGCCGCTGGAAGCGAACAGCGAGACCACGGTGACCGCGCGCTCGGCCGAGAGCGACCAGTTGGAGGGAAATTCCTGGGTCGCGATCGGCTGGTTGTCGGTATAGCCTTGCACGATGATGCTGAATGGCGCGGGCAGCTTGGTCAGGCTGGCGGCGACCTGGGTGAGCAGCGTCACCGCGTCGGGCTTCAGCGCCGCCTGGCCGGAGGGAAACAGCACCGAGGCGTCCAACTGGATTGTCAAAGTCAGCGGCGCGGCGTTGATGGTGACCTGGTGCTTTTCAACCATCGGGTGCAGCAAGGCGTTAAGCTGCTGCTGCACTTTTTGCAGCGAGAGCAGCTCCGCCTCGATCTGGTGCGCCATTTTTTTGGGGATTTTGGAATTGGCGCTGGCCGGCGCCTCTTGCGGGTGCGGCACCGCGGCGGGCTGGTGCTGCATCACCCCGCGCGAGGCCGAGGAGGAGGTGATGACCGCCGGCGGCGATCCGGAGAACGCCTTGATGAAGGAGGCGGCGATCTGGTCCTCCTTATGCTTGTCATGCGCCGAGGAGGCGTACAGCACCACGAAGGTGGCGAGCAGCAGCGTGAGTAGATCGGCGTAGGAGATCACCCAGCGTTCGTGATTGGGGGGTTTTTCCGGTTTTTTGGCGGCACCCGGGATGGCTGGCTTGGACATGGCTCAGGCCGCCTGGGTTGCGGCGTCGGGCTCGGCCTCGCCCGGCTTGGCCTTGGCCTTGGCCTTGCCATGGCCCTCCAGGAAGCTCGACAGATTTTGCCGGATGACGATGCCGGGCTTGCCTTCGGCCAGCAGCAAGAAGCCCTGGATGACGACGGCGCGTTCGCGCTCCAGCTCGCCGGCGAGGTTTTTAAAGCGCGTGCCGAGCGGCAGGAACACCAGATTGGCGCCGCCGACGCCGTAGATGGTGGCGACGAAGGCGGTGGCGATGCCGCCGCCCAGCTCCTCGGGGTGGTTAAGGCGCATCATCACATGGATCAGCCCCAGCACCGCGCCCATCACGCCGATGGTGGGGGTATAGCCGCCGGCGGCCTCCCACACCTCGGCCGGGATATGCTGGGTGCGCCCGGTATTATCCGACAGGATGCCGAGCACGCTGGGCAGATCCTCCGGGCTGGTGTTATCCACGATCATTTGCAGGCCCTGGCGCTGGAACGGGTCCTTCACCTCCGGCACCAGGTTTTCCAAAGCCAGCGTGCCCTGGCTGCGCGCCAGCGAGGACCATTCCGCGATCCGCTCGATGAATTCGTGCAGATCGGTTTTTGGCGGCTTGATCAGCCAGATGAAGCCCTTCAGCGCGACCAGGATATCGCCGGCGCCGAACTGGGTGAGCAACGCCGCGAAGGTGCCGCCGATCACGATGATCACGGCGGTCAGGCTGCACAAAGCCGAGAGCGGATCGCCATCGGAGAGCGCGCCGCCGATGATCACCGCAAAGCCGGCGAGGAGACCCAGCAGATTGGTCATGGGACGGTTTCTCCTTTGCGCGCGGGGTTCAGTGTGGCGGCCAGGCTGAGCAGCGCCCGCTTGCGGATGCGCGAGGCGTAGCCCTCGCTCATCTCCAGGATCGCGGCGATTTCCCGGTTGTTCAGCTCTTCAAAAAAATGCAGCGCCAGCACGCGGTATTCCAAAGCGGGCAGACGCTTCAGCGCCTCGACCAGCGCGTGGCGGTGATCGGCGCGCAGCAGCAAAGCGAGCGGGTCCTCGGGCGACATGCCGCCGATGAAGGCGGCGTTCTCCACCGTCTCGACATCCAGCATCGCCTCGCCACGGCGCAAAAACCCCTCGCGCCGCAGCCCGTCGATCATCGCACCCCGGATGCGCCTGGCGGCGAAGGCCTGGAAGCTAACCCCCAAACCTGCATCGAAGCGGTGCACCGCTTCGAGCATGCCGATGGCGCCCCATTGCAGCAGCTCGTCCAGCTCAGCCCAGGGCATGCGGGTTTTCAGCAGCAAGGCGGTGCGCTTGATCCAGCCGCCATACAGCGCGTCCAGCGCCGGATGGCCGGGCGGCAGGCCGGCCGGGGGCAGCGCGTCAGCCATTGGCGGGCGCCATGGCTTGCGGTGCGGGGGCCGGCGGCTCGGCGGTCTGCACCACCTGCAGCGGCAGCGTCTCGGGGATTTCCTCCAGCGCCAGCACCGGCATCAGCCCGGCGATGGCGCGCGCCACCGCGCGGCGGATCGCGGCTTGCACCACCAGCACGGGTTTGAGACCGCGCGCCCGCATCGCGCGCGACGCCGCCTCGGCCGCCTGGCGCAGATGGGTGGCGGTCTCCGCCTCGATCTCCGGGCCAATGCCGCTCTCCCGGCCGGTGCGCACGGATTTCGCCACCAGCTCCTCCAGCCGGGGCTGCAGCACCGCGACGCGCAGCACCGCCTCCGGCCCGGCGGCCTGCGCCACGATGAAGCGCCCGAGCCGCAGCCGGACCGCGGCCAGCAATTTCTCGACATCGCGCACCGGCTCCTTGGCCGCGCCATCGGCGGCTTCCACCAGCGCCTCGCCGATGCGCTCGAAATCCCGCACCGGCACCTCCTCGGCCAGCAGGCCTTGCAGCACCTGGCGGATCAGGCCGATCGAGAGCTGGGCGCGCAGATCCTCGGCCAGACGCGGGGTGGTTTCGGCCAGGCGGGACATCAGCCCTTCGACCTGCGGGCGGCCCAGCAGCTCGGCGCCGAAGCGCTTCAGGATTTCCGCAAAATGCGTGGCGATCGCGCTTGGCGCGTCCACCACCGTGTAGCCCAGCTCCTCGGCGGCGGGTATGGCGCCTTGCGGAATCCAGATGGCGGCCTGGCCGAAGGCGGGGTCTTTGACGGCGCGGCCGAGATTGAGTTTTTCCGTGACCATCGGCCCCTCGATGGCGAGCCACTGGCCGGGCCAGGCCTCGCCGCCGCCAATCGCGGCACCGCGCAGCGTGAAGCGGTAGCCATGCGCGGGCAGATCGGACGAATCCCGGATATGCACGGCGGGCACCAAAAACCCCATGGCGCGGCCATAGCGCTGGCGCACCGCGGTGAGGCGGTTCAGCAACCGGCCCTCGCCGGGGCCGACCAGCGGCGCCAGCGCGAAGCCGATATTCATGCCCAGCGGATCAACCCCGGTGACATCGACCAGGCTGTCGGTCTTCACCTCGCTGGATGGCGCGGGCGCCGGGCCGGCGGCGGCGGCGTCCTGCAAGCGGGCGGCGCGCGCCAGCCGCCAGGCGGCGGTGCCAAGGGCCGCGGCCAGCGCCAGGAACGGGATATGCGCCATTTCCGGCACCACGCCGATCGCACCCATGATCGCCGCGGCGATGGCCAGCGCCTGCGGGTATTTGGACAGCTGGGTTTTGATCTGCTGGCCGATATCCTCGCCGGTCGCAACGCGGGTGACCACCAGGCCAGCGGCAACCGAGATGGTGAGCGAGGGGATTTGCGCGGCGAGCCCATCCCCCACCGTGAGCAGCGTGAAGGTGCGCGCCGCGTCCGCCAAAGGCAGGCCGTCCTGCAGCGTGCCGATGACGAGGCCGCCCAGCATGTTGACGACCAGGATGATCATCGCGGCCACCACATCCCCGCGCACGAATTTGCTCGCACCATCCATCGCGCCGAAAAAATCCGCCTCGCGGCGCAGCGTATCGCGCCGACGCTCCGCGGCTTGCGGCGAGAGGATGCCGGCATTGATCTCGGCGTCGATCGCCATTTGCCTTCCGGGCAGCGAATCCAGCATGAAGCGCGCCGAAACCTCGGCCACCCGGCTCGCCCCTTTCGTCACCACCACGAAATTGATGATGATGAGGATGACGAAAATGATGCCGCCGACGACGTAATTGCCGCCGACCGCGAACTGGCCGAAGGATTCGATGACGCGCCCGGCCGCACCCGGGCCGGTATAGCCGTTTAGCAAAATCGCCCGCGCGGTCGCGACGTTGAGCGCCAGGCGCATCAGCGTGGTGGCCAGCAGCACCGAGGGGAAGGAGGAAAATTCCGACGGGCTGGGGATGTACAGGCTGGCACCCAGGATGACGAGCCCAGCCGAGATATTGAGCGCGAACAGAAACGAGATCGCGGCCGGCGGCAGCGGCACCACCAGCATCACCAGCACCAGCAGAATGACGATCGGCCCGGAGAGCTGGGTCGCCGAGAGCGCGCCGGGGCGCGCGATGATGGCGGCCTCAGCCATGCAGCAGGCCGGGGATGGCGTTGAACAGCCGGGCGGCGAAGCCTTCCACCCCGCCCATCATCAGATTGCCGGCGGCACTGGTGAGCAGCGCCATGCCGGCCAGTTTGAGCACGAAGGGGATCGAGGCCTCGCGCACCTGGGTCGCGGTTTGCAATATGCCGGCGGTGAGGCCGATGACCAGCATGGCGAGCAGCGCCGGGCCGGCGAGCTCGGTGAAGGCCACCCAAGCCTGCATATTCACCGCCTGCGCACTCACGAAGCGGGCTCGGCGGCGGGCTCGGGCTCATCGGCGAGCGCGGTGACGCGGATGCCGTAGCGGTCATTGGCGACCGCCACCACCTCGCCGAAGGCGAGTTTCTGGCCGTTGGCGAAAATGGTGAGCGGCTCGCCCACCATCTGGTCCAGCGTGATGATCTGGCCATGGCGCAGCGCGCGCAGATCCTTCACGCTGATCTGGGTGCGCCCGAGCTCGACCGTGAGGGCGACCTGCACGCGGTCCAGCATGTTGCGGGCGGTGATCGCCGGGCCGCCGCGCGGGCCGGCGGCCAGCCGCTCGAGCTCGACCCGCTCGGGCTCGGGCGGGCGCTCCGCCACGCGCTCGCCAATGCGGTCCTTTTGGTCGGCCATCGTCACATCTCCTTCGGTCGGGCCGGCGGACTTCACCCGGCAGCACACATAGCCATCGCTCTGGCCGTATTCGGCGCGGAACAGATCGACCCCGCCGGACACCGCGATCGCCTCCGTGCCCAGGAAGAACGGCAGGATGGTGCCGGGGCCGATCCGCTCGAACAGGCCGAGCGGGATCAGCACGCGCGCCAGCTCGAAGCGGATCTCGAGCGGGGTGGTTTCGGTCAGCGCCTCGATCCCGGTGATCCAGCCGGTATCCGCGCCGCGGCCGCCGAGCACGCCGGAGGCGGAGGAAAATTTCGCCTCCAGCGGCTCAAATCCGGCATAGGGGGCGATGATCTTGATCGTGCCGGAGCCAAGCGCCGAGTCGAAAATCCCGGTCACCGCAATCATCCAATCCTGGCCATCGGCGATCGCCACCATGCCGGTCGCGTTCTCATAGGCGATCGGCGTGAGGTTGAGGGTGATCAGCCCGGACAGCGCCTCGGCGATGGTGGCGAGCGAGAGATCGATCATCTGCTTGCCGATGCGCGTCTCCATCGCGGAGAGCTCGTAGCGCTCGAACGGGTGCGCGGCGGTGGCGCCGCATAACGCGTCCACCACCGCGCCGATCAGATCGCCATCGATCACCAGCAGCATGCGGCCGCGCAGCGGGGCCAGCTCGGCGATGCCGGCCAGCATCACATCCGGCAGCGAGGACATCGCCGATTCATGGCTCATCACGCCGTTGATGCAGGAGAGCAACTGCACCGAGCTGCGGGTGCGCTGGAACAGCGCAAACGCGATCTGCCGCATGAAACGGTCCGATAGGGTTTCCATCAGCACCGAGCGCAGCTGCGGCGCCCGCATGGAATCCAGCAGGTCGATCACCTCGGCGTCGGGGATTTCCTCAAGCATAGGCGCTCAACCCCGTGGCTTCCGGCGCCGCGGCTGCGCGCTGGCTCTGGCCGGGCTGGCCATTCTGGTTGCCCTGGCCGGACTGACCGCCGAAGCCGCCCTGCGAGGGCTGGCCGGACTGGCCGCCGATCTGCGCCTGGCCGAGCGTGAGCCCGCCGGAAGCGAGCGCCTGGCGCAGGCCCTCCAGCCCGCTGCCGAGCAGCGCGGCGGTCTGCGCCACCGCCGGGACGAACAGCAGATTGACCTGGCCGCTGGGGCTCTGCGCGAGATGGATGGCGAGCTGGCCGAGGCCCGGCGGGTCGAGCTGCAGCGTGAGCGCGGATGTGCCGCTTTGGTGCATGGCGGTGATGGCGGCGGCGAGTGCGGCGGGGGCGAGCGGCACCGGCGCCCCCGCGGCAGGCAAGGCGGTGGGGGTTGCGGCAACGGTGGCGGTGGCAGCTTGTGCCGCCGGCCCGGCGGCTTGGACGAGCCCGGCGGCGGCGGCAGAGGCTGACGGCGCCGCAGCTTGGGGCGCCGTTGCCGAGGCGGTGGCGGACATCGCCGCCGCCGCTGCGGCTTGTGTGGCGGGCCGCGCGGCGAGCCTGGCGAGCGTGTCCGATGACGCCGTCTGGGCGGCTTCGGGCGCCGCAAGGCGGGTGGCGGCGGTCACGCCCGGCACGGCGGCGGAAGTTGCGCCGCCCGGCGGCATGGCGGCCGCGCTGAGGGGCACGGATGGCGGCGGCACGGCGGTTGCCGCTTGAGGTTGCGGCAGCGCGGCGGCGGTGGCGGTTTTTGCCGCCTGTCCGCGCCCGGATGCCGGCTGCGCCGCCACCACCATGGCAGCGGCGGCGCCACCGGTATCGGCCGCCCCAGTGGCCGCGGTATCGGTGGCAGCGGTATCGGCGGCAGCGGGGCGCGGCCCGGCATAAGCCGCCGGCAATGATGCGCCCGGCGCTGCGGCCTGGCCAGCCCGCCCGGCCGGACCGGATATCGCGCCAAGCTTGTGGCCGGAGAGCCGGGCTTGCGCGGCTTCCTTGGCCTGGGCGACGCCGGGCGGCGGCGGCAGCGCGGTGCCGGACGCGGCCCCCAGCAGCATGGCGGCGAACGGGCTGAGCGGCGCGCCCTCCGGCTTGCGGGCCAAGGCGGCGGGCGCGGCTGGGCCGGCGGCGGCGCGCGCTTTTGCCGCGGCGCCGGGTGCTGCGGCCAGATTGGATGCCGTGGTTTGGGCCAAGGCGGCATGTTCGCCGCCACGGCGGGACTCCGCCCGGCCGGTGGCGGCATTGCCAGCCTCCAGCTCGGCCGCGTCGGTATCGGCAACGCTGCCGGGGCTCGTCTCAGCGCCAGCCATACTGGCCGGATTGGCGGCCGAAGCGATTGCCGTATCAGCCCCGGAATCGCCGGCCGGCGGCGGGTTCGCGGCCGCCAGCGCCGCGCGCCAGCCGGCGCCGCCGGCATCGCCGGCATCGCCGCTTGCAGCCATGGATCCGGCCGCCGCCGGCGCCGCGCCGGCGTTGGCGTTTACGCTGGGGCCCGGCATCGGCGCCTGCGGCAAAACCTGCACCACCATCACACCGGCTCCATCAAAATATCTCCCATCGCGCCGCCGCCCTCACACCATTTCCTCGGTCGCGCTGATCGCGATCCGGCCCTCGTTGGAGAGGCGCAGGGCGACCTCCACCACCTCGGCCTGGGCGGCGAGCGCGTCTGCCCGGCGCATCGGCGGGCCGCTGCGCAGCTCCTCCTTGAGAATCTCGACCTGCCGGGCCGACATGTTCTGGTAGAATTTCGCGCGCAGCGATTCCTCGACCAGACGCAAGGCCGGGGCCAGCCGGTCGCCCGGGACCTCGCGCAGCAGAATCTGCAGCGAACGGTCGGTGAGCTTCGCCAGATCGATGAAGGTGAACAGGTTTTCACGGATTTTCTCGGCGGTCTTGGCGTCGCGCTGATCGATCGCGCTCAACACTTTTTCCGACATGCCGGTTTGCAGATGATTAAGAATATCCGCGGTCTGCTTGGCACCGCCGAGATTGGCGACACGCCGGCCGCCGGCGGCGTTGCTGCTCATCACCTCCTCCAGCATGTCGCGCAGCTCGACCACGGCACCTGGCGAGACCACGTCCAGCGTCGAGAACCGGTACAGCGTCTCGGCGGCCAAAGGCTCGGGCAGGAAGGCCAGCAGATTGGCACCGAGCTCATGCGGGATATGCGCCAGCAACAGCGCGATGGTCTGCGGCCGCTCATGCGTCATCTGCATCGCGAGCGAGCGCGCATCGGCATTGGCCGGCAAATGGAAGGCGTTTTTGCGGTCGGACTTGGTCAGCTTGTCGATGATTTCGCGCGCCTGGGTCTCGCCAAGGGCTGAAACCAGCACGCGGTTGAGGAATTTCATGCCGTCCCCGCCGACCCCGCTGATGCCAAGATCGGAGGCGAAGGCCAGCATCACATCCTCGCGCATGCCCGAAGGCACGGCCTTCAGGCTGGACATGGCGAGCGAGATGCGGGTGACCGCGCCCTCATCCATCTCGCGCAGCACGGCGGCGGCGGTATCCTCGCCGAGCTCGCGCAGCACCATGGCGGCGCGCTCCGGGCCGGAGAGCACGGGGGCGGCAAGCTGCTTGGTCTCGCTCATCGCGCGGTCTCTTGCGCCATAACGTGAGTTGCCATCACGCGCTTTGCCATCAGGTCAGTTGCCATCACGTCCGTTGCCATCAGGTCACTCACTGTCTTCCGCCCAGCTTTGCAGCAGCCGGGCGACGCCGGGGATGTTCTGGCCCGCGGCCTCGCGCAGATCGGTGAAATCGCGCGGCGGCAGCACCACCGGGATCGGGCGCGGCGGCGGGGCGGGCAGCAGCGCCTGGATGTTGAGGTTGGCCAGCCGCCGGCCGGCCGGCAGCGCCAGCCCGAACAACAAGGCGGCGGCGGCCATGAGCTGCAGCAGCGCGTTGGTGAGCGGGTTGATCGCGGCGGTGAGCGGGCCGGCGGCAAACCCCAGTTTTTGCGGCTGAAACCCGGCCGCCAGCACGCTGACATTGACCTGCGGATAGGCGAAGGCGCCGGCGATCGCGGTTTTTACCTGGGCCGGGGTGACCTGGCCGAGTGCGGCCTTGTTCAGCACCACCGAGACCGCGATGGATTTGACCGTCCAGCCCGGGTTGGTGATGTCGGCCTCCGACTGGTCGGTGAGAAAACTCTGATCAAGATTGCTGGAATTCTGCGTCGGCTGCGCGCCGGCGGCGGCGCTGCCGCTGCCGGTGGCGGGCGCGCTGGTGCTGGCGGTGGTGGCGGGCGGCGGCTCGTTGGAGAGCGCGCCGGGGATGCCGATGGCGGCCTGGCCGGCGCCGAACTGGGTGGAGAGCGCGCTGGTCTGGTGCGAGACCAGATGGGTCGGCCCATAGGAGATTTGGTGGATATGCTCCTGGGTGAAATCCAGATCGGCGGACACGTCGGTCTGGAAATTACCGGCGCCGACCAGCGGGATCAGCAGCCCGGCGATGCGCGCGGCGGCACTGGTTTCAACCTGCGCCACGGTGGCGAATTGCGCGCCGGTGGTGAGCTTATCGCTGGCCGGATAGACCGCGACGCCGGAGGTGGTCTCCACCGTCACCTGCGGTGCCGCGAGGCCCGGCACCGCGCCTGCGACCAGATTGGCGATGGCGGCCCCTTGCGCCTGGGCGGCGCTGTCATCCGCCGCGATCACCACCGCGGCGCTGGGCTTGGGCTGGTCGCCCAGAAACGGCGTGTCCGGCGGAATCGCGAGATAGACCTCGGCATTGCTGATGCCGGCCATGCTCTCGATCGACTGCGCCAAAGATAATTCCAGCGCCTGGGTCGCCATGGTGGATTGCGCGAGGTCCGAGGCGGTCATCGGCGCGTCTTCCAGCCGGTCCCAGGCGGTGGCGACATCCGAGCCCGGGACCTGCGCCTGGCCGAGCTGCAGCCGGGCCTGCGCCAGCGCGGGGGCGGGCACCAGGATGATGTTGCCGGCCGCCTGCAACTGATAGGGGATGCCGAGTTTTTGCAGACCCGCGATCACCTTGCCGCCATCGGCAGGCGATAGCCCTTCATCCAGCACCGCGTAAGGCGGGCCGGAGAGCTCCAGCCAGAGCGCCACGCCGAGCGAGAGCGCGATGGCCGCGAACGCCGCCCAAAACAGTTTCGGCAGCTTGGCCGCGACATCCCGCGCCTGGCGCCAATATTCCCGCCAATCGGGCATCAGAACTGCATGTTCATGATGGATTGATAGGCGGTCACCACCTCGTTGCGGACGGCGACGGTGGCGTTCCACGCGACCTCCGCCCGGTCCGAGGCGACCAAGGCCTTGCCGAGCGTGGCACCGGGCAAGGCGGCGGCGAAGCCGGCCTGGGCGCCGGCGGCCTGCGCCTGGGTGGCGCTGACATCGGCGAGCGCGCCGGATACCAGATCGAGAAAACCGGGTGCTGGGGACGCGGCGCCGGCGGTTTGGGGGCCTGCGGCCAAACCGGCGAGCGGTGCCGCGGCGGCCAGTGGGTTGCTTAACATCTCGTTTGCCTCACAGACATTTCAACGGTGCCTCGGGGTCGCTTCACGGGTGCTGGCAATGGCGGGCGCGGGCGCGGCACGGCGCATTGCCGAGACCACGATGCGGCGCGTGGCGATATGGCAAATCGTGGTGATGACCGGCGTGACGCGCCCGGCGGCGCGGGCCGGACCAAAGCTGAAGATTCATCTAGCATTCACTCCTTAAGGTTTATCTAAAGGGTTTATCTGAAAGGTTTATCGAACGGCGCGGCGCGGCGTTTTAGCGCCTGCGGATGGGATAGCGGGGCGGGACTAATGCTTTGTTAAAAAGCTTCGTGGTGGCTGGAAAAGTTAAGTGATGGCGTACGAATATAGCGCCGGGTGCGAAGTGGCTGCGGCGGCAAGGGGCGTGGCGGCCGCGGCCGGAGGTAATCAAATTTTTACGTTTTTCTGGGCATGCTGGGTACCGGCGGTGGGGTTGGCTGCGGCTGGTTGCTGCGGTGAATTTTCCGCCCTGCGCGAGGATGTTTCGCGAGGATGTTTCGCGAGGATGTTTGATGATGCGAGGCGAGATGCTGTTTGGTTGCGGTTTTACGGAATTTTGGCGGGCTGATCTTCGTGCGGCGGCGGCTGTGGCGTTGCCATGCCGTTTGTAAAATATCGCGCGGTGCCGGCGGCGGCGCTGGCCGGTGTAAACGCCAGCGCGCCGGCCGAGGCGGCTGTGGAACCACAAATAGAGGCATTGGTGTGCGAGCTTGAGCACGCCGATGCCGGGCGGCGCTGGCGCGCGGCGCGGGCGCTGGCGGGTGCCGCCGGGCTGGGAGACATTCTGGCGGCGCGGCTGGCGGAAGAGCGCGACACCGCGGTACGGGCCGGGCTGTTCGCGGCACTCACCGCGATTGGCGGGGTGGCGGCGGCAAGGCTGCTGGCGCCGTTTTTGCGCAGCCCGGATGCCGGGCTGCGCGGCGGCGCGATCGAGGCGCTGAAGCAGTTGAAGGATGCGGCGATCCCGGTGGTGGATGCGCTGCTGGCCGATGCTGACGCGGATACCAGGATGCTGGCGGTGGAGGTGACGCGCGCCTGGCCGGAGCATGAGAGCGCGCCCCGGCTGGCGGCGATCCTGGCGGGCGATCGGGACGTGAATGTCTGCGCCGCCGCGGTGGATGTGGCGAGCGAGCTTGGCGATACCGCGCTGCTCGGCAGGCTGGCGGCTTTGCGGGCGCGCTTTCCGGCGCAGGATTTTATCCTGTTCGCGGCCGAGGTGGCGCGCGCGCGCATTCAGGCGCAGGCCCGCAAAGCCGGGCAATGCGCGCCGGGCCCTGAGCTGCCATGAGCGCCGGCGGGTTACGGGTTTTTTGGGGGATGGGGTGAGCGCGGCGGCGCGGCAGGACGCGGCGGCGAGGCACGGCCGGCCAGGGCTGAGCGAGGCCGCGTTCCAAAGTTTTTGCGCGCTGTTCTACCGCGAGACCGGGATATTTTTCGCACCCGCAAGGCGGTATTATGTGGAGCGGCGGCTGGCGGCGCATCTGCTTGCGGCGGGCGAGGGCGATTTCGCGTGCTATATGGCAAGGCTGCGCGGGGCGGAGGGCTGGCGCGAGATTGCGCGCCTGGTCGCTTTGTTCACCGCGCCGGCGGGCAAGTTCTATGAGCATCAGGCGCAGCTGGACTGCCTGGTTGAGCATTTGCTGCCGGCCGCGGCCGGCGGCTGGCCGCGCGCGGCACCTTTGCGCATCTGGTGCCTGCCGGCCGGCAACGGCGCGGCGGTGTACTCGGTCGCCATCCATCTGGCCGAGCAATGGCCGGAATTCGCGCTGCAGGATGTGGCGCTGGTGGCGAGCGATCCTGCGCCGGAGGCGCTGGCCGCGGCGGCGCGCGGGGCGTTCCCGGAGGACGCGCTGGCGGCGCTGCCGCCGGCTTTGCGCGCGCATTATTTCGCCGGGGACGCAGAGAACGGGTTTGTGCTGGATGAGGCGGTACGCAAGGCGGTACGATTCGCGGTGTGCGACCCGGCGGCGTTGGATGCGCCGCAAGATGCGGTTTTTGGGGCGCCGTTCGACGTGATTTTTTGTCATGACCTGCTGCGCCGCTATGGCGAGACGCAGCGCCAGGCGGCGGCCTTGATGCTGTATGAGCGCCTGGCACCTGGCGGGTTTTTATGTCTGGCCGCGGGCGAGACCATGGGCCGGGCCTGCGGGCTGTTCGAAATACGGGTGCTGGACGGCGTCCTGGCCTATCAAAAACCTGGAGCCGGCCGGTGAATATGGAGGTGGTGCCGCGCCCGCCGCAGGCCGCCGGGCCCGGGCCGGCGCGGATTTTGGTGGTGGACGACGCAACCGTGGTGCGGCTGTATTACCGGCATTTGCTGGAGGCCGAGGGCTATGCCGTGGAGGAAGCGGCGAACGGCGTTGAGGGGCTGGAGAAGGCGCTGGCCGGCCGGTTCGATCTCTGCGTCGTGGATGTGAACATGCCGTTGATGGATGGCTACCGGTTTTTGGAGAAACTGCGCGCGGCACCGGCGACCAGGCGGCTGCCGGCACTGGTGACAACCACGCAATCGGCCGAGACCGACCGCGCGGCGGCTTTGGTGGCGGGCGCTGACGGGTTTTTGGTGAAGCCGGTGCCGGGCGATTTGCTGGCCGTGCACGTGGCGGCGCTGCTCGGGCGGGCGGCACGCTAGAGCGCGATAGGTTCAGATCGACGCATACGCGCCACTCTGAACGCGCCCTAACTCTATGATAAGAGACTGTTCCACGTTTAAGGTTGCCGCTTGAGCGCGGCAACCTTAAACCGTCAGGCTCTCAGGTGATTTGTGTAGAATTCAGTAAAAACTGTTCTTTTTTGAACCATTCTTGGCGGCCCGATTCAGACGTCGCTGCGCGCCGGCATCGGGACACGCGAACCAAAAAAATTTGGTCCTTCCGAGCCGGGATTTTGCAACGGCTTCGGGCGCAAGGATAAAACAGTTTTTTGCTTCTTTTTTTCAAAAAAGAAGCGCTTTTTTGACGCCGCATAAATCAATCTAACCGCATGGCAGGAATGAAGCGGACCGGCCTGCATGCTGCCTTAACTGTGTTTCAATACTTGGCATGGCAGCATGTCCCAAGCCGGACCGAAAATCAGCCCCATGGAGCCTCTCTAAAATGCCAATGATCCTTGTTCTCGACGACTCAGCCACAATGGTCATGAGTCTGTCGCATATTTTGAAAGGCGCTGGTTATGAGGTGGAGACCGGCATGAACGGGCGCGAGGGGATCACCAAGCTGACCGATGGGATGAAACCCTCGGTCATCCTCACGGATTTGAACATGCCGGAGCTGGATGGGATCGGTTTTATCAAAGAAGCGCGCAAAATCGCGGCGACGCGGTTTACCCCGATCATCGTGCTCACCACGGAATCCGGCGGGCGCAAGCGCGACGAGGCGCGCGCCGCCGGCGCCTCCGGCTGGCTGACCAAGCCGGCCGAGCCGAACCAGCTGCTTTCGGTTGTTAAACAGCTCTGCCCGGCGCGCTGAATGATGCCCGACACACAGGCCGCGCCTACCGGAGGCGAACGCCCGGAAGCCAATGAGCGGCTGGTTTGCGCGATCCTCGCCGAGCAGGTGGCGACATTGCGCGACCGGATGGATGCGAGCGCCACGTTCGATCTGCTCTGGCGCACCACCGCATTACTCTCCTGGCTCTCCGGGTTGATGGGCGATCTCACGCGCCATACCACCCATATCAACCCGGTGCTGGACCGCGAGCGCGCCGAGGCGGTGACGGAGATTGCCGAAATCCGGCGGGCTTTGGATGAGCTGGCGTTCCAGCAGGCGCAGCGCCAGGATTTCGCCCGGCAATTGGCCGATTGCGTGGTGACCGCGCTGGAGCGCATGGCGGTGGCGGAAATGCCGCCCGGCACGCATTTTTCCTCCGCCGATCTGGCGGAGCTGTATGTGAGCGAGGACCAGCGCAAATTGCATGAGGCGGTGGTGAAGCGATTGGGAGCCTAAAGTAAGCGGTCGCTTTTTTAAAAAAAAGCTCCGCAAAAAATTTTTGACACCGGGGCGATGCTGGTGGGACCGCTAAAGCCCAGAGGATAAAAATTTTTGCGGAGCTTTTTTTAAAAAGCGACCGCTTACTTTTTTATTAATTCTTCTCTGCAGAATTCCGATTTTAAATCAACCGCGCCGGAACGCGCGGTTTTTTCATGGTTTCATTTACAGTTTTTTAAGTTGCGACGCCTAAGATTTCAAATGCAACCAGATTTCATCTGGTCTGCGGAAGGGTGAAGATGCAGATCGGATTTATGAATTTTTATGGCGCGGTGCTGGATGTGCGGGATGCGCGCGCCGGGCTGATTGCCGATAACATCGCCAATGCGGATACGCCTGGGTTCAAGGCGCAGGATGTGCCGTTTGATACGGCGATGGCGGCGCAGCTGGGGGCGGATGCCACGCCGGGCGCGGGTGCTGCGCAATATCGCGCGGACGCGACGGTGGGGCTGAACGGCAATGACGTGGATTTGGATTCCGAGCGCGTTGAAGCGGCGGCGAATGGCGAGGCGATGCAGGGTGCCGCGGTGTTTTTGCGGCAATCAACGTCGGATTTGGTGACCGCGTTGCGGCCGAACCCGAGCGGGGTGTGAAGCCCGGCGTGAAGCCCGGCGTGATCGTTTATTCGGGCGGCGGTTGAAAAATTTTCCACGCATTAAGGATTTTTTTGGAGGCTGCGTGATGGGTGGGGCGGATATTTTCGATATCGTGGGCAGCGCGCTCTCGGCGCAGGATGCGCGGATGGGGGTGATCGCATCGAATCTCGCGAATGTGGATTCGATCGCGCCGCCCGGTGGCCAGCCCTACCGGGCGCATGAGGTGGTGTTTGAAGCAGCACCGGTTGGTGATGGCGCGACAGATGAAAACACGCCGGACCCGGGGGTGAGCGTGGTGGCAACGGTGCAGAGCAATGCGCCGCCCAAGCGCAGCTATGATCCGAATAACCCGAACGCGGATGCGAGCGGGTATGTCACCGGCTCGAATGTCTCCCAAGTCGATCAGATGGTCGATCTGATCGACAGCTCCAACAGCTATGCCGCGGCGATTGCGGTGCTGGGGCAGACCAGCCGGATCGACCAGCAGATGCTCTCCAGCTTTCAGGTGACGTGATGACAAATCTTGCGGTTTCCAGCCTGGCGGGGGCGAATAATGCTGCGTCCACGGCGGCCTCGACCACGGCCAGCAGCACTGCCAGCAGCACTGGGAGTGCCAGCAGTGCCAGCAGCGCCAGCACGCTCACGCAATCGGATTTTTTGAAGCTGCTGACCGCGCAGTTGCAATATCAGACGCCGACCTCGCCGGCCGATCCGACGCAGTTGGCGGAGGAATTCGCGTCGATCTCGACGGTGAACGGGATCAACCAGTTGAACACCGAGGTGAGCAATATCCAGAGCGGCAATGCGGCCACGCAGCTCGGCGCGGCGGCCGGGCTGGTCGGCAAGCAGGTGGCGGTTGCGGGCAATAGAGTGATGACCAATGGCTCGGGCGCCGCGACCGGGGCGTTTGACCTGGCGGGGGCGGCGCAGGATGTCACCGTCTCGCTAACCAGCCCGAGCGGGGCCGCGGCGGGGACGATCGATCTCGGCCAGATGGCGGCGGGGCAGCAGCGTTTCAGCCTGACCGGCGGGGCGGCCAACACGCAATATAGCTATAGCGTGACCGCGGTGAGCCCGAGCGGCGCGGCGGTGGGGGTGACGCCTTACAGCGTTTACACGGTGAGTGGGGTGAATGTCTCCGGCACCGCGCCGAGCTTGAACGTGCAGGGCAGCGCGGCCGCGCTGCCGGTCTCTTCGATTCAAACCGTGCTTGGAGCTTCCTCATGACATTGCAAACCGCCTTATCCGGCCTGCTGGGCGCGCAGACCGGGCTGAACACCGTGTCGAACGACCTCGCCAATGCCAGCAGCACGGCGTTCAAGAGCCAGACGGCGTTGTTTGAGGATCTGTACCCGGCGGATGCGACGGATGTGCCGGGAATCGGCACCGCGACGGGGCAGATTTCCAGCGATTTCACGCAGGGCGATCTGGTGTCCACCGGCAACCCGCTGGATGCGGCGATCCAGGGCAACGGGTATTTTGTGGTCAGCAATAACGGCACCCAGCAATATACCCGCGATGGCGCGTTCCAGTTGAATTCGGACGGCGCGCTGGTGACGGCGAACGGCGCCAAGGTGCTGGGCTATGCGGAGACCTCCTCCGGCGGGGTGGGGAGCACGCTGGGGCCGATTACGATCAATACCGGCGCGGTGCCGGCGAATGCGACCACGGCGCTGGGGCTGACGCTGGATTTGAACTCCGGCGATGCGGTGATCCCCACGGCCACCACGTTCGATGCGGCGGAGTCCTCGACCTATGACGAATCCACCTCGGTGGTGGCGTATGATTCGCTGGGCAATGCCAACCGCGTGCAATTATATTTTGTGCAGAACGCCACAACCTCGACCACCACGCCGCCGCCCTGGACGGTGTATGCGCAGCCGCAACTGGCGGATGGCACGGATATCGGCACGCCGATCTCGCTCACCACGCTCAATTTCAGCACCTCCGGCGCGCTGACCAGCGGCAGCCCGGCGACGCTGGATGTGTCATGGGGGAATGGCGCGGCGGGCAGCGCGATCAAGTTCAATTTCACCGGCACCACTTTGGGGGCGCAGAATTTCGCGGTGGCGGGGATCACCAATGATGGCTACGCGCCCGGCAGCTATAGCGGCACGACGATCGCGGCGAACGGGGCGATTCAATCCACCTATAGCAACGGGCAGGTGGTGAGTGCCGGCACTTTGGGCCTCGCGAATTTTTTGAACCAGGAAGGGCTGACGCCGATTTCCGGGAATTTATTCGCGGCCTCCGAGACCTCCGGCACAGCGGTGGTGAACACGCCGGGCTCGGGGCTGGCGGGCACGCTCTCGGGCGGGAATTTGGAGCAGTCCAACGCGTCCACCTCGGCGCTTTTGGTGCAGCTGATCCAGTATCAGCAGGCCTATCAGGCCAATACCTCGGTGGTGCAGACCGAGCAGCAGGATAGCCAGCGGCTGGTGCAGATATGAAAAAATTAAGTAAGACTCTTCTTTTTTTGAAAAAAAAGAAGCAAAAAAACTTTTGGGTCCCAGGGGCATGGGGGTCCAACCGGCAGCGCCCTAGCGGACTCAAAAATTTTTTGCGGAGCTTTTTTTTAAAAAAGCGACCGCTTGATGTCTAGCTCACTCTTCACCGGCATGGCCGGGCTGCAGGCGATCACCGCGCGGATGGAGGCGGTGGCGGCCAATCTCGCGAATCAGCAAACCTCCGGCTACGCCGCGGTGCAGGCGCTGACCGAGGCGGCGAATTACCAAGGGGCGGATGCGCCCGGCGGTGCTGATGCGGTGGTGCTGACGCCGGGGCCGGATCTGGCGCAAGGCGCGCTCAACCATACCGGCGATCCGATGAATGTGGGGCTGGGCGGGGATGCGTGGCTGGAGGTGCAGACGCCATCCGGCAATGCGCTGACGCGCGACGGGGCGCTGTCGATCTCCAATGCCGGGATGCTCACGGATTCTTCGGGCAATCCGGTGCTGGATACCAATGGCCAGCCGATCAGCCTGCCGCAGCTGGCGAGCCTGCAGATCGGGCGGGACGGCACGCTCTCCGGCGTGCCGGCGGCGACACCCGGTGCCGCGCCGCAGAGATTCGCGCAGATCAATCTGGTGGCCACACCGGCGGGAACGCTCACACCGATTTCGGGCACGCTCTACAGCCCGCCGGCCGGTGCGGCACTGGCGCCTTCGGCCAATGGCAGCCTGGCGCAGGGGTTTTTGAATGATAGCAATGTGGATGCGACGCAGGCGATGATCGAGATGATCGATGACAGCCGCTCCTACCAATTGCAGACGGATATGATGAAGAGCCAGAGCGGCGCCGATGCCGGGCTGAACCAGATGCTGACGAGCGGTTAGGAAAACGGGACGAGGAGGGTGCCATGAATCACGCGCTGGATACGATCGCGACCGGGCTGGAGGCGAGCCAGACGATGATGGACACGATCGCGGATAATCTCTCGAACGTGAACACCACGGGGTTCAAATCCGAGACGCCGGAATTTCAGTCGCTCTTGTATCAGGGGGGGATTCAGCCGGGCGCGAATTCGAGCGGGCAGACGATCTATCCCTCGGGGCTGGAGCTTGGCACCGGGGTGCGGGTCGCCTCGATCAAGGATACGCTGACGCAGGGCACGCTAGCCAGCACCGGCAACCCGCTTGATCTCGCGATCAACGGCAACGGGTATTTCCAGATTCTGCAGCCGGATGGCGAGACGACCTATACGCGCGATGGCGCCTTCCAGCTCAACCAGAACGGCCAGTTGGTGAATTCCAGCGGCTACCAGGTGCTGCCGAATGTGACGATCCCGGCGAATGCGACGAGTGTGACGATCGGCACGGATGGCACGGTGAGCGTGACGGTGCCGGGCTCCTCGGCGGCGACGCAGGTGGGGCAAATCCAGCTCGCGAATTTTATCAATCCGCAGGGGTTGCAGCCGCTGGGCGGGAATTTGTTCGCGGCCACAACCTCGAGCGGGGCGGCGGTCACCGGCGCGCCGCAGAGCAACGGCTTGGGCTCGGTGAACCAGAACTACCTGGAATCCTCCAACGTGGATGTGGTGCAGGCGATGGTGAACATGATCGCGGCTGAGCGGTCCTATCAGCTTACCACGCAGGCGGCCTCGGCGGTGGATAACCAGTTGAACTATCTGGCGCAGGCCGCCGCGGGCGCATGAGGCAAGCGGCCACCTTGCTGTGGGCGGCTTTGGGGCTGGGCTTGGGCGGGTGCGCGACCACGCCGCCCCCGCCGGCGGCGATTGTTCAGCCGGCGGCATTCCCGATCGACGTGCAGCCGCAGCAGGACGCGGCCAATGGCTCGGTATTTCCGGCCAGCACCTCCGGCTCGCTCTATGAGCCGCGGCGGGATTGGCGGCCGGGGGATTTGGTGACGATCGACATCGTGACCAGCGCGACGGCGGATAACACCGATGATTCGGGGCTGAAGCGGACCGGGACGATCAGCGACGCGCTGACCAGCTTCATGGGCGTGCCGCTGACATTCGGGCATGTGGACGGCGCCAGCCTGTCACCGAATATCGGCGCGACCTCGGATACCGAGTTTACCGGCACCGGCTCGGCGAGCGCCTCCAACGACATCTCCGGCCAGGTGGAGGCGGTGATCACGCATGTGGACCCGAACGGCACGCTGGCGCTGGCGGGGCGGACCAATGTGAACATCAACGGCAATGTCACCAGCATTGTGGTGACCGGCTATGCCAGCCCGGATGATATCGCTGCCAACACGACCATCAGTTCAAATAACGTGGCGGATATGAACGTCCAATATGTCGGCGCCGGGCCGATTGCGGCAGCGCATCAGGTGCCGTGGCTGCAGCAAGTGCTGAACAAAGCGTGGCCGTTTTGAAAGCCAAGACAGAGGCGCTTTTTTGTAAAAAAGCGCGCAAAAAACTTTTATCCTGTGTGCGTTGCCGCGGGCGCGCCCGTAGCCCCAGGGATAAAAGTTTTTTTGCTACTTTTTTTTCAAAAAAAGTAGCGCTTGCTTTTTTACTGTTCACCTCCCCGGCCCTGGCCGACACCACCACGATCGACCAGCTCGTCACCGTTGGCGGGGCGCCGAGCAACCAGCTTTACGGCTATGGTCTGGTGGTGGGGCTGGCGGGCTCGGGCGACCAGACGACGGAGGTGCCCTACACGCAGCAGAGCATTCTCAACATGCTGCGCAATATGGGCATCGCGCTGCCGAATGTGACGACGATGCAGCCAGATGACGTCGCCTCGGTGATGGTGACGGCGGAGGTACCGGCCTTTGCGCAGGCCGGGCAGCGGGTGGATGTGACGATCTCCGCGGTCGGCAATGCGAGCTCGCTGGCGGGCGGGGTGCTGCTGCCGACACCGTTGCGCGGCGGCAACGGGGTGGTGTACGCGCAGGCGCAGGGGCCGCTGCTGGTGAGCGGGTTTGCGACGAGTGCCGGCGGCAATACCTCCAGCGTGAATGTGCCGACCGTGGGCTCGCTGCCCGGCGGCGCGATTCTGGCGAACACCATCCCCGCCAGCTATGGCAGCAACGGGGTCACGCAATTGCTGCTGGACGCGCCGAGCTTCCAGACCGCGCAGCAAATCGCCGATGTGATCAACGCCGCCTATGGCGGGGGCACGGCAAATGCCGTCTCGCCGGGGGAGGTTGACCTCGCCAATAGCGGGCTCTCGCCGATGCGGTTCATGGCGGGCGTGCTCGCCCTGCCGATCACGCCGGCGGCGCAGGCGCCGACGATCATCGTGGACGCGCAGAGCGGCACGATTGTGATGAACCAGGGGGTGACGCTGGGGCCGGCGGTGGTGAGCCATGGCGATCTGACGGTGAACATCCAGACGGTGAACGCGGTGAGCCAGCCCGGGCCGCTGAGCAACGGCACGACGGCGGGGGTGCAAAACACGGTGGTGAGCGCCAAGCAGGGCAAGGCGGATGTGATCCATCTGCCGCGCGCCGCGACGTTGCAGGATGTCGCGGCGGCGTTGAACGCGGTGGGGGCGACGCCGTCTGACCTGATCGCGATCATCGAGGCGCTGAAGCAGGCCGGCGCGATCAACGGCGTGATCAAGGTGATCTGATGGAAATCGCGGGCGCCAGGGCGAGTATTGCGCATGCCGGGCCGCCGCCGAAGGAGGCCGCGGCGATCCAGCATCTGGCCGGGCTGCTTTGGTATGAAATGCTCTCCGAATTGAACAAGACCGGATTTGATTCAGATACGCTCGGCACCGGCGGGGATGATTTCCAGAGCATGTTCCTATGGAACGTCGCGCAGAATGATTTTGGCAAATATGACACCGGGCTGCTGAGCGCGATTGGCCGGCAGGTGGGCGGGGTGGCGGATATGGCGCCGGCAGCGCCCCCGGTGGCACCGGCGGCGGAGCCGGATTTCGGCGGGCCGGTGCTGGCAGCGATGCAGCTTGGCGACATGGCGGCAAGCGGGGCGGCGGCCGAGGTGACCGGGAGCGCGCCGCAAGCGCCGCCGGCGAACCTCGCGGCGCAGGCGAAGCAATTCGCGCAGGCCGTGTGGCCGCAGATCAGCGCCGCGGCGCAGGTTTTGGGCGTGCCGGCGGTGGCCATGCTGGCGCAAAGCGCGCTGGAGACCGGCTGGGGCACGGCCGCACCGGGGCATAACCTGTTCGGCATCAAAGCGGCTTATGGGCAGGCGGGCACCAGCCGCGCCACGCATGAGATGGTGGATGGCGTGCTGGTGCCGCAGACCGCGCGGTTTAAGGATTATGCCAGCAACGCGGCGAGTGTCGCGGATTATGTCGGGCTGCTGCAAGGCGGGTTTCCGGCGGCGCTGGGCCAGCCCAGTGTCGCCGGGTTCGCGCAGGCGCTGCAGCTTGGCGGCTACGCGACGGATCGGAATTACGCCGTGAAGATCGTCAACATCTCACAATCGAGGCTGATGCAGGCGGCGCTGGCCGGGCTCGCGCCGCCGCCGCCGCAAGCCACCGCCAAAACACCAACCACAGCCAAAACGGGTGCGCCATGAGTGGAATCGCCGGAGCCATCAATACCGCGCTGAGCGGGCTCGAATTATTCGAGGCCGGGATTAACGCGGTGTCCAACAATCTCGCGAACCAGGCGACTCCTGGCTACACGGTGGAGAGCGTGACGGCCAACACGCAAGACGGGCCGGTCGGCCAGCCGGGCGATGGGGTGCAGCCGGCGGTGCTCACGCGCGCGGCCAGCGGGTTTGCCGCGGCGCAGTTGCGCGCCGCCAACGCCGCCAGCGCCGCCGCCACCGCGCAGGCCACCAACCTCACCAGCATTTCCAACGCGCTGACCAATAACGGCGATGTGCAAACCGCGATCAACCAGTTCTTCCAGGATGTCAGCACCCTGGCGGCCGACCCGACCAGTGCGGCGCAGCGGCAGACCGTGCTGGCGGATGCGCAGAGTGTCACCAGCAGCTTCCAGAACGCGGCCGGCGTGCTGAACGGGGTGGTGACGAGTGCGAGCGCCACGCTGACGCAGAGCGTGAGCTCGGCGAATAACGCGCTCCAGCAATTGGCGTCGCTGAACGATGCGCTGGCGGTCTCACCCAACGATGCCGGGTTGCTGGACCAGCAGCAGGCGGCGCTGAACACGCTCTCCAGCCTGCTGCCGGCGAGCGTGCTGCCGCAGAGCGATGGCGGGGTGATCATCACCTCCGGCGGGACCGTGCTGCTGGACCAGAGCGGCGCGCAGACACTGAGCGTGGTGGCGGGCAGCGGCACCACCCCGCCCAGTGTCACCGCCGGGGCGGATGCGACGCCGCTGCCGGCCGGCGAGGCGGATGGGGCGATCGGCAGCGCGGTGGCGAGCTATGCGGCCGGACAGGCCGCCTTGCAGGGGCTGGGCGCGATCGCGGCGATTTTTACAAATGCGGTGAACACCAGCCAGGCGGAGGGGCTGACACCCGGCGGCGCGCAAGGCGGGGCGCTGTTTTCCGTACCAGCGCCGAGTGTGACGGCGAATGCGGCCAATACGGGGACGGCGGTGGTGAGTGGCAGCCTGACCAATGGCGCCGCACTGCCGATTGATGGCGGGCCGTTCACGCTGAGCTATGGCAGCAGCGGCTGGAGCGCGGTGGATAACGCAAGCGGTGCCAGCTACACGGTGAGCGGCACGCCGCCCAGCTTTGCCGGGCTGACATTGGCCATTACCGGCACGCCGGCGGTGGGTGACAGCTTTATCGTCAACCCCGCGCCGGATGCCGCCACCGGCATTGCCGTGGCGGCGACGCAGCCGGATACGATCGCCGCGGCGGACCCGTATGTGGCCACACCCGGCGTGCTGCAGAGCGATGGCGCGGTGCTCGATTCCAATGGCGGGGTGATAGCCGGCGGGGCGGATAGCGTGACCGCGAGCCCGGCCTCCGGCGCGGCGGTGATTCCCGCCAGCTATTTCGGGCAGTCCCTGCAACTGAATTTTACCTCCGCGACCGCGTACACCGTGACCACCACGGCCAACCCGAGCACGGTGATTGCGAGCGGCACACTCACCGGCGGCACTGGCAATGTGGCGGTGGCGTATCCGGCCGGGGCGGCGAGCGGGACATATTGGCAATTGCCGGTGACCGGCACGCCCGATGCGGGGGATGTACTGACGCTGACGCCGGGGGGCCCCAGCAGCGGCAGCAACGCAACCAGGCTGGCCGCGATATGGACCGCGAGCGGAACCACCACCGCCGGCACGCTGCAACAGGCGATCATCGGGTTCGGCACGCAGCTCGGCGCCAATGCGCAGGCCGCCCAGCAGTTGCAAACCGCGGCGACCGACCAGGTGACCACCGCAACCGCGACACTGCAAAACGTGGCCGGCGTGAATACCGATGAGCAGGCGGTGACGCTGACCAATTACCAGCAGGCCTATCAGGCGGCGGCGCAGGCGATCAGCGCGGCGCACACAATGTTCGAATCATTGCTGCAATCGGTGTGAGGCATGGCGTTTTAGAAAGGGTGGATCATGGCATTGGGAAAAACACTCATGCTGGCGGGAATTGTGGTGGTGGCGGTGGGTGCCGGGGTGGGCGGCACGCTCGGCGTGATGCTGCTGCTGCCGCACCACGCGGCAGCGCCCGCCGGGCCGGCGAAGCCAATGGTGGTACCGCCAAAGCCGATCTATTTCGCGGAGATGAACGATGTGGTGGTAAGCATTCCGCAGGATAGCGGCGATCCATCCTCCTCCTTCGTGCAATTCGGCGTGCAGTTCGCGACCTATGACCCGAACGCGCTGACCAGTTTTGACGAGCTGCAGCCGATCATCAAATCCGACATCATCAGCCTGCTGATGAACGAGACCGGCAAGCAGTTGCAGGACCCGGCGACGCGCGCGGATCTGGTAAAAAGCTGCCTCGATATCGCCAATAACGTGCTCAACCGCAACGCCAACTACACGCCGCCGAGCCCGTTCACCGCCGGCTACATCACCAATCTCGTCGTTCAGGACTAACGGCGATGGGCGGGGATGAGATCGGGCTGGCGGCGTCGTCGCTTGCGTCGTTCACGCTGATTCTGGGCGTGCTGGCCGGCGCCTTGTGGCTCGCGCGGCGGCTGCGGGGGACAAAATGGGGACGGGCGGAGGCGGCATCCCCCATCCATCTGGTCGCCACGCGGGCGCTGGGCGGGCAGCATATGCTGGTGCTGGCGGAGGTGGAGGGGCAGCGTTTTCTGATCGGCGTGAGCCGGGGGGGCATGACCACGCTCGGGCGGGTGGGTGCGCGTGAGTAGGCAGGCAAGCGGTCGCTTTTTTAAAAAAAAGCTCCGCAAAAAACTTTTGACTCCTTTGTGGCAGTGCTGGTGGCGCGCCCTTGCCGCCAAGGATAAAAGTTTTTTTGGTTCTTTTTTTTCAAAAAAAGAACCGCTCACTTGCCTTCTCCTTTTGCTCGCCCTGCCCGCCCACGCCGCCGCGCCGGACGGTTTGACTTTGGTCAACGCCGTGGCCGGCAAGGCGGGCGAGACCTACTCGCTCGACGTGCAGACATTGCTGGTGATCACCGGGCTCGCCTTTCTGCCTGGGTTGTTATTACTGATGACGGCGTTCACCCGCATCATCATCGTGCTCTCGGTGCTGCGCCAGGCTTTGGGGTTGCAGACCACGCCGCCCAACATGGTGCTGGCGGCGCTGGCTTTGGCGCTCACCGTGTTTGTGATGCGCGGCGTGATTGCGCAGGAGCAGGCGAATGCGCTGCAGCCTTATCTGGCCGGCGATATCACGTTCGACCAGGCGGTGAGTGCCGCCGAACCGCCGATCCAGGATTTCATGCTGGCGCAGACGCGCAAGGCGCCGCTGCATCTGTTTGTTGATCTGAGCGGCGGCAAATATGCCACGCCGCGCGACGTGCCGCTCACCGTGCTGGTGCCGGCATTTGCAACCTCCGAGCTGGAAACCGCGTTTCAAATCGGGTTTCTGATCTATGTGCCGTTCGTGCTGATCGACCTCGCGGTGGCGTCCATCCTGATGTCACTCGGCATGATCATGGTCTCGCCCACGCTGATCTCATTGCCGCTGAAATTGCTGATGTTCGTCTCGATCCATGGCTGGGTGCTGATTTTAGGCAGTCTGGCGAATAGTTTTGCGGTGCCGCCCGGGTGAGAAAACAGCAACAAAAAAAATTTTATGACCCTGGCGCATGGGAGCGCCATGAGCCCGGCATAAAGGACCAAAAGTTTTTTGCGCGCTTTTTTTTAAAAAAGCGCCGCTTACTTTAATGGCCCTCTACATCACCCTGTTGCACGCCGCCTTTGCCGCCGAGCTTGCGGCCGTCACGCCGATTGTGTTGCTGTTGCTGGCCGTTGGCCTGGTTACCGCGATTTTACAAGCGGCTTTGCAGATTGAGGATGCGACCTTCAGCCTGTTGCCGAAGAGTTTTGCAATGATTTTCATCGGGCTGTTTGGCGGATTTGGCGCGATGGCGGTGTTTGAGCGGTTTGCGGTTTATTTCATCGGGCATGCGGCGAGTCTGGTGCATCAATCATGGTCCTGAGCGAGCACCAGATTATGCTGTGGCTTGGGCAGTTTTTATGGCCGTTTCTACGGGTGACGGGGCTGTTTCTAACCGCGCCGATTTTTGGATCATCTATGGTGCCGAACATCGTGAAGGCGGTTTTGGTGGCAGCGCTGGCCGCGGCGCTCGCACTTTGGCTGCCGGCGTTGCCAGCGTTTCCGGGTGATCCGTTTTCGGCAATGTATGCGGGGGTCACGCAGATTGCCTATGGCGCGATGCTGGGGATGGTGATGCAGTTGGTGATATCGGCGGTGGCCTGCGCTGGCGAGATTGCCGGGCTGGCGATGGGGCTGAGCTTTGCGGAGCTAAGCTTCCGGGACACGCCGGGTGTGACGCCGGTTTTGTATGACATCATGCTCTGGGCGGGCTTGCTCGGGTTCATGGCCGTGGGCGGGCCGGAATGGCTGTTTGCCGCAGTTGCGGGGACGTTCCAAAACGGTGTCGGCGTGGGCAGCATCAGCTCCTGGGCGGCGCTGGCGGGGCTTGGCGGCACGATGATCAGCTCGGCCGTGATCCTGGCGATGCCGGTGCTGGCGGTCTCGCTCTGCGTTAACCTCACGGTGGGGCTGGCGACCGTGTTTTCCCCGCAGATGAACCTGCTCACCATCGGGTTTCCACTGCTGATTTTGGCCGGGCTGTGGGTGATGGAGGGCGCGGTGTTTTATACCGGCCATGTCATCGCGCAGTTGATGGCGGCCGGGATGGCGGCACTCGCCGGCATGGCGGGGCATGGCTGAAGGCGGCGCCCAGGACAAGCAACACGCGCCGACGGCACGGCGGCTGGCCCAAGCGCGCGAGCGCGGGGATGTGCGGCGCTCGGCCGATTTGCCGAAGGCGGCGGCGGTGGTGGCGGTAACCTTAGGGGCGCTGGCCGCGGCGGCCGGGATTGGGGCGCATTTGATGGATGAATGCGCCGCCTGGCTGGCAATGGCCGGCAATGCGGCGCCGGGCGTGGCGGCGGGCTGGGCAGCCGCGACCGGGGCGGCGTTCGCGCCGCTGCTGGGGCTGATTGCCGCGGTGGGGCTGGCCGCCAGCCTGCTCTCAGGCGGGCTGGTGTTCAGCCTTGGGCTGCTGCGGCCGGATTTTTCCAAGCTGATGCCCAATGTGGGGCTGGGGCAACTGGTCTCGGCCCAGGGCTTGAGCGAGACCGCCAAGGCGCTGGTAAAATTTGCCTTGATCGGCGGGGTCGGGGCGCTCGGCGTTGTGCGGCGATGGCCGGATTTCGTGGCACTCGCCGGGCTACCCATGGCGGATGCCGGGCCGGTGCTGGCGCTCGTGCTCGGTTTGCTCAGCGAGATTTGCGTGGCGCTGGTGGTACTGGGGGCAGCCGATATGGCGCTGCAATTCTGGCTGCACCGGCAAAAACTCCGCATGTCCGACGCTGAGATTCGTGAGGAGATGAAGGACGTTGCCGGCAACCCGCAGGTGCGCCAGCGCCAAAGGCAGTTGGCGCGCAGATTGGCGCGTGCGCGCCAGATGCGCAAAATCCCCGAAGCCTCGGTGATCGTGACCAACCCGACCCATTACGCGGTCGCGATCCGCTACCGGCGCGGGGCGGACCGCGCGCCGATGCTGCTGGCCAAGGGGGTGGGGCTGATGGCCGAGGAGATTGTGGCACGCGGCCGGGGGCACGGCATTCCCGTGGTGCAGGCGCCGCCGCTGGCGCGCGCGGTGTTCCGCTACGTGGAGCCGGGCGAGCACGTGCCGGTAGCGCTGTACCGCGCCTGTGCCGAGGTGCTGGCCTATGTATGGAAGATGCAGCGCTGGCGCGCGCAAGGCGGGGTGCGGCCGCGCCCGCCGCAAATGCCGGCGGACCAGGAAATTGAGGTGTCCCGCTGGGTGGGGTGAGGCGCTAGAACAGCGCTGGCTTGCGTTTTCCCGCGCATTGGGGACATCTGGTTGCAGGATGCTGAACGGCGCACGCAAATTATTCGTCCATGTCGGCCCGGCAAAAACCGGCACCAGCGCTATCCAATATGTGCTCAGCCGGCAGGATAATACGCAATTGGTGTATCCTAAAATCGGGCTCTGGGCCGATGGCTCGCACCATAACCTCGTCTTCAATTTTTTTGGTGATTACCGCAGGCCGGAGGTTGTGCGGGAAAACGCTACGGAATTGCTGGCCCGCATCCGTGACGATGCGGCAAAGGCACCCGGCAATGTGGTGATAAGCTCGGAGAATTTTGCCGGGCGTGATGCCGGTAGCTTCATCAATGCATTGCGCTCCGCACTCGACGGGCTCGTGGACCAGGCGGAAATCATATTTGTGTACCGCGAGCATGTCTCGCTCGCGGCGTCGCTCTATAACCAGAGCGTGAAGGATTTCTTCTTGTGCGAGCGGCGATCGCCCAATGAATTTCTGCGTGAACGGGCGCTGTTCATGCGTTACCGGCCCGAGATCGAAAGATTGCAGCAAACCGGCTTTCCGGTGCGGGTGATCAATTATCATCCGAGCGATGATTTGGTACTGCGGTTTTTGCGCTATGTGGGGTTTACCGCGCTCGAGGGTGTAAAAAACGAGGCGCGCAATGTCTCGCTCAGCGTCAAAGGGCTGATCGGGACGCTGGCGGTGAATAATACCGCCGGCTCGGCCGAGGAGCGGGCGGACGGCTTTGCCGCATTGCGTAAAATGCGGAAATTTTTTGCCCCGTCGCGCTTTATTTTTGCCCCCCAAACCATGCAGGTGGTTGAGCCTTTACTGGCCGAGGACCGGCAGTATTTGCACGAGCGGTTCGGTATTGAGTTGCCCGTGCCAGCTTCCGGCGAGATGGAGGATATGTTCCATTTGAGCGCCAGCGAGCTGCAGGAGATCGAGGCTGCTTGTGTGCCGCTCGGCGGTCAGGCCAGGAAAATTGTAGATTTTGCGGCGAGGTATCTACGTTAGAGCGAGATGACATTAAGTCGATCCATAAAATGGATCGCCTTAATGTCATCTCGCTCTAGATATATTTTAGAGGCGGATTCAGACATTCTGTGGGATCGCAAAGCGATTCCACAGAATGTCATCCGGCTCTAAAGCAAGCACTTCTTTTTCTGAAGAAAAAGAAG
>Ga0116231_10001821_pt1 | contig 44297 bp, 47 predicted proteins | sample S1TSphgellanicum_2_FD_89695 | JGI IMG/M metagenome (GOLD analysis project Ga0116231, IMG submission 89695) | Host-associated microbial communities from peat moss isolated from Minnesota, USA - S1T2_Fd - Sphagnum magellanicum MG | ecosystem: Host-associated > Plants > Peat moss > Unclassified... | reverse complement strand
TTTATTCATCTCACCCCCCCCCCCCCCCCCCCCCAAATCTCATAGAAGACCCAACCAACTATGATAAAAAAAGATGAATGTTTTTAGGGTTTATGGTTTAGGGTGGGTTCAACAACAAAAGCTTGGTTATAATTTGCAAGTTCCATTTATCTTTTGTGAAAGTCAATGTTGATGCTACAAGCATGAAGGGGTTGTCAATTACTAGATCCTAAATTCTATATTTTAACCTCAACGATCATTCCAACTTCTCATTCACTATGGTCTTTAGTTCTTGGCAAGGAAAAGGTTCCTTGCCTTTGATGTTTTGTAGAATCCCAAGCTTAAAAAGAATTTGCAACTCCGTGGATTGCTACTTTTCTTTGTGTCATACAAAACATTGTTGAATTACAAGTTTCGCAAATGATCATTCCTCTTTGTTCATGCTTTGGGGTTTGAAGTCTTCCACTGTAGTTCTAGCAAAACTTTTACATCTACAAAAACATTTTTGGGTGATTGAAGGTAAACTTTTCTTTTGCTCAACTCCAACTTACTTCATTTCACATATGAATATGTGATCAATAAAACAAAAAAATCGTGATACAACAATTAATGCAACTTTGCTATCACTTATGAAATTGCCATTTTGTTTAACATTAAATTGTAAAGAGTGCATGTTGAATCAAGAATTTGACATTCTCAGGAGAAGAAGCAAATGTGACGAACTCATGATGGAGGAAACATAATCATAAATAACAGAGGATACGTTTTATAAAGTAAAGGGTGTTTTCTGAGGAGGAAATCAAATAGTTCAAGATAAACTTCCAATTAACACTGTTTTCATCAATCAAGAAGGCAAATGCATATATAATTGACTCCGAAAAACTTTCATTCCCATGCTTTTTGTCCATGAGTTGTTGCTGTTCCAAGCATTTCTTTTTCAACTCAATGTAATTGATTTGAAAAGCATTCATACTACAGTTTGATTGTATCATGCTTGGAACATGCATATAGTCTCATGTTTATGTATGTAATTATAATTCTCTAGATCACATTCATCGACAAAAGATATTCAACTACCACATCAAACCAGCCTACATTCATTTTTCCTTGGAAACATCAGCTTTTTGATTTCACCTTTTGTTGGATATGTAGTTGTTGGAGTTGCAAAATATTTATTTGAACTGTGTGTCAACAATTTTTAATTTTTGTGTTCGTTGGCTCCCAAGCATTGAAATATATTTACAGTGGGTTATTACAAAGTTCACAGTACCTGAAAGACAGAAGCCACCCTTTGGCCAACTGATGTAAAAAGTGAAAACCCATCTTCAAAATTGGACTGAAATCTTCTATGAAGACATGACTAGAGTCTTATTTCAGCTTTCTCAGGAAATAGCACTAAACTCCTATCATCTCTATGAGTTCGAGTCAGTATACACTGAACACTGTCTCAAGAGGAAGTGTTTTCAAAGTGTTGCCGACAGTTCTCCCTCATTTCAGCATCTCGTAGTGAACTGAATGAATCTAAAACCACTGCATTTACAACTCTTCATGTGTGTCATCATCATCATCCTCCCCATAACTATCTGGCCCAGGTCCTCCAGATTTTTGATACACTTTTGTGATAATAGGAGTACAAACACTCTCAACTTCCTTTAGTTTCTCCTCAAAGTCTTCTTTCTCAGCACTCTGGTTGTCATCCAGCCACTCCAAGGCCTCCTTCACAGCTGTCTCAATGGTCTCCTTATCCTCAGAATCAATTTTGTCTCCTAACTTGTCCTTATCATTGATTTGATTCTTCATGTTGTACACATAAGTTTCCAAGCTGTTGCGGGCATCAATTCGCTCCTTCACCTTTTTGTCCTCATCAGCAAACTCCTCTGCCTCTTGAACCATTCGGTCAATTTCCTCTTGACTCAAACGACCCTTGTCATTGGTGATGGTGATCTTTTCTGATTTTCCAGTTCCCTTGTCTTCAGCCTTCACATTGAGGATGCCATTGGCATCAACTTCAAATGTGACTTCTATTTGGGGAACACCTCTACAAATACAAAATGAAATTAGTTACTCTCTACAAAAACATCACACTGCTTTGACTAGATGCATTATCACCAGTACCAGTCATTCTTGTGTTTCAACAGGATTCTAATATTGTGAAGAACATATCACATTGTTCAGATTGTCAGGAAACATTTGTAATTTGATTGATTTTGCAGTTACCTAGGTGCTGGTGGAATGCCTGTCAAATCAAATTTCCCCAGTTCATGACAATCTTTAGTCAATGTTCGTTCACCCTCAAATACCTGAAAAACCAAAGAAGAAATAGAAATCAGAAGAGTATCCCTGAATGTTGCAAACGAAGGTTTGCATTAATGCCACAGTGGCACCAGTCATGTAGAATCTTCCCATTCAGGTATCAATGAACTTGGTGACATGCTGTGTACCTTAAACCGAGCTGACAGAAAAAGATAATAAGAGAAGCTTGTTCACCTGTATTGAAACTGTCGATTGTTGATCTTGGTAGGTTGTGAAAACTTGTGATTTCTTGGTGGGAATTACAGTGTTTCTTGGGATCAACTTTGTCATAACTCCACCAACAGTCTCAATACCCAAGGTAAGTGGAGCTACATCCAACAACAGAATATCTGCAAATCCAACAACACATATGTCAGTTCAACTGCAAATCACACTGCAAAGACACAACCCAACTGGACATTTTCAAAGACTGTGTTGTTTGTAGTGCAGCAGAGCCAGACTCTAAACCAGATGTCCATGAATGACACTCGTGCAACAATATTTGGGGCACGAGTCCAGAGTTTCCAGCAATAGTGCACATACACACAAACACAAAAGGTTCAACATCATACCTTTTGTCTCATCACCACCCTCTCCACTCAGGATACCACCCTGTACGGCTGCCCCATAAGCCACAGCCTCATCTGGGTTCACACCCTTATTTGGTTCTTTACCATCAAAGTAGTCTTTCAACAATTGCTGAACTTTGGGGATGCGGGTACTGCCACCGACAAGAACAATCTCATGGATATCAGATTTCTGCATGTTGGCATCCTCCATTGCCTTCTTCACAGGCCCCATAGTCTTCCGAAACAAATCATTGTTGAGCTCCTCAAAGCGGGCACGAGTCAGAGGTTCAGAAAAGTCGATGCCATCAAAGAGTGACTCAATCTCCACACGGACTTGGTGCTGGTTGCTGAGAGCTCTCTTTGCACGCTCAGCTTCACGCCTCAGCTTACCAATTGCCCTCTTATCCTTGCCAATGTCCTTGTTGAACTTTTTCTTGATGAGCTTGATGAAATATTCCATGATGCGTTGGTCAAAGTCCTCACCTGCATTGGACACATATCAATCTTGTTTCAGGTGAACAGCAAGCTTATCACTGCAGCACACATCACATTTCAAACTCTGTGTAACACCTCAGCAACAGAAAACAGGACAACCAACAATAGTTCCCTGATTTCCACATGAGACAAAACCTGAAACAAGAAAGCACATCCGCAGCACCAAAAAAACCAGCTGGAAGCTGCAAATCATTCCCACTCTCCTGCACATACCTCCAAGATGAGTGTCACCATTGGTCGACAGGACCTCAAACACACCATTGTCGATGGTCAAAATGCTGACATCAAAAGTACCACCTCCAAGGTCAAAAACAAGGATGTTCTTTTCTCCTCCCTTCTTGTCTAGGCCATATGCTATAGCTGCTGCTGTGGGCTCATTGATGATGCGTGCCACATTCAAACCAGCGATAACACCAGCATCCTTGGTAGCCTGCCGTTGTGCATCATTGAAGTATGCTGGAAAAGGACATAGAGCACCCCGATAACAAATGAATCAATGCTACTGTCACTTTTAACAATTACACTCTCCACACAGCAAATCCATGTAAAGAGATTGCCAATCTTCCACAAGATTGCAATAGAACAATGACAACGGTGATGGTGATAGTAACTCCTATTGCACATTCACAGCTCACCTGGGACAGTGACCACAGCATCCTTAATCTTCTTGCCAAGGAAAGCTTCAGCTGTCTCCTTCATTTTCATCAGCACCATTGCACTGATCTCCTCAGGACTGAAGACCTTCACCTCACCATCTTTCACTTTGACTTGGATATTGGGCTTCCCATCCTTGTTGATAATCTTGTATGGGAAAAGCTTGATATCTCTCTGGACTTCCTTATCATCAAACCTGCCACACCATCCCCCCCACCCCAACAATTCACACAGAAATAATCCACGTGTTAGAGAATGTCATGTTGTGGCGGGTGCTGGTAGTACATTCCCAAACATGGTGGGGGGGTTTAGGGTTCAAGACATATGCAAAATGGACCTTGTCAGAACTCCTCTCCTATACAAAAAGGTGCAATGACCCATCTTGCTGGATAGAAAGAAGATTGTGAAGGCCAGCAGCATGCAGATGACATGCCTGTCAAGACGGCTATGAGAATTTCCCAAGTGCAAAAGACAAGACAGAAAGAAGGGATAGGTGAGTGGTAGAGTGGAGTATCTTACTTTCTCCCAATCAATCTCTTCACATCAAAGACTGTTCTCTCAGGGTTGACGGCTGCCTGGTTCTTGGCCGCTTCTCCAATCAGTCTTTCGCTGTCAGTGAACGCCACCCAAGATGGGGTGATACGGTTACCCTGATCGTTGGCTATGATCTCCACATGGCCATTCTTGTACACTCCCACACAAGAGTAGGTCGTTCCCAGATCGATTCCAATCACAGTTCCCAATTTGGACGCTTCTTCGGCAGCCACCACAGTTGCTGCAATCCCTACTCACATTGCAAAATTTCAAAACAAACACACACAATCAAACTCACTCTCTCAAGATCCTATTCTCAAACACCCAAAAGACATCGAACGAACACAACTGGAAACACTTCTTCGCGAGAGCGGAGCATCGCGTCTACTCTTCAATCCACAAAGACCCGAGAACAACAACAACAAAAAAAAAGGCCGATCGCGCGCAAGTAACTTACTTACCCGCCACAAAGAGGACGACAAGGAACACAGACGACCGCATCGTGCTTGCAATTGCCGCCGCCTACCCCAACAACACAACGAAGAAATGCGCAGGAAAAAAGAAGAAAAACAACCACAAATTCTTCCAATGCGCCAAATGACTGCTGCAAACTTGCAACCACTACAGGAATTCAACAAGAGTTTGCGACATCAATAGCTACAAAAGATAGCACGCAGAAATCACAAATCGCTACAAGAAATCGCGCGCGTTTTAAGAAAAACCGCACCTTAGCTGCTGCTGCTACCGCTAAGCTTCTTCCCCTCCGCCGCATGCGCTGCTTCCCGACGCCAAGACTCAGGGAACATTCTCGACGCTCTCAGATCTACCACGTGGCTCCCATGGATCCGTTATCCACGTCCCGAAAGTGGGTTTCCTTCGTTCTCATTGGTGGGCTGTGTTGCTTATGACGTGGGCCGGTCGTTTGGTTGACGAGAGAGAGAGAGAGAGAGAAGGTTCGGGATCTGATCGAGGTCCTAGAGATGATGTGGCGGTTTTTTATTGGTTATAAGTGAGTAACTAGAACTCTGATTGGATGAGGCTTGCAAAAATGACGCCATGACGACCGGGGTGACGATCATGATGGTAACCTAGTAGGTACCTACCTGTTTTTTTTCAAATTTATATAAATAAACTAATAAACTTATATTAGGCTACCTGTTCAGCTTATCCAATAATCAATCCATTAAATTAATCTATTTTTTAAATTTTCTTAATAATTGTGGCTGGTCTAGCAGAGTGTGCCGAGCAATGTATTTACAAAAAAATTTAAAATTGGTCAATTTTGTGATGTAGCCAAAGTGACGCTTATCGATAGGAAGATTTAGTCAAAATTGGCTATAAAGCTAAAATACCAAAAGTAAAAACAAATTTAAACATGTTTCTATATATATATATATATTTGGCTAGCTTAACTGTGAATAAAAATCTGTGGAAATTTTTTTAATAAAAATTTGGTTGAATTCTGGCTATATTGAAAATATTTTAAAAATTATTTCATTTTAGCAACCTTTAATTTTAAATATTTCGTTTGTGTCTATATATATAGCCTAGCCGGCCCAAAAAATAAAATGCTGGTGTTGCTGAGAGGGTGACAGCAGCGTTTAAAAAAATATTTATTAAATTAAATTTTATTTTTCTTCTGGTGAATTTTAAAAAAAAATGATATTCTGTCAAATATTCCATTTTGGAAATGGTATTTGACGGAATATCATTTTTTTCAATGGAATATTCCATTCAGTCAAATAAAAATGCCAAAAATCGATTAAAAGATTCTAAACAATCGCCTTGTTTATATACATTGTTCAAGCAAATAGCCAGGATATAAAAGGATTTTAATTAAAAAATCTACTTTCATTGCTGGTCAATAGCCAAACTTGGCTAAATCTTCTTGTGGATGATAGCCAGTGTGACAAACATCACAAAATTGGTAAAAAAAAAAAAAAAAAACCACTGGGTGACAAGGGTGACCCTGTGTTTTTGTTTTCTATTTCATGATGTTGCTCAAGTGGTGATGGTATATTTAGCCAAATATGGCGATATTAAAAATATGAGAGAATAAAATCTGAAGTATCCTTTCATATTGTAGGAAATTGTGGCGATTTTTTTTAAAATGGAATTTTGACAGAATATTCGTTTTTGAAAAGATTTTTTGCAAAATGGCGAAAAGTCGTCACCAAACAGAAGAAAGAAATCAGTGGTGACCCCGTGACACTGGTTTGAGGTGACCCAGTTGAGGTGCCAGTTTTTGAGGTACCAATGATGAGGAGCTCAGGGCCCAGGTCTCTCGGATTGGCACCTCGAACGGAAGAGGAAGAAGACAGGGAAGAAGACGCGGGCTGCGCAGAAGACGAAGATCTTCGCTCGCACTCGGAGAAACAGATTTCGCAGCGACGACTTACCAACGACGCTCACGAGCAATGTCCCGCATCGCAGCTGCAGTGGCACTGTGCGTGCTGCTGTCCTTGACTTGTCTCCAGATCCATAGTAAGCTATCTCACAATTACTTCGATTTTGTAATCATTCTTTTCGTTCGGATCCGGTTTCAGATTGCTTGTCAGAGTGTTCGTCACTGTGTGTGTGTGTGTGTGGTGTGTGTGTGTGTGTCTCTCTCTCTCTCCTGTTCTTCTTGCGCATTTGAGCGCATTTTCTGTTTTCGTAAGTTTGACGCATTGAGGGATCTGTATGAGTAGAGCATTATCGCAAGTGGCGGTGGTTTGGTGGGAATAGAATGCGGCCTATTATGGCGTCTTTCTTTGCAAGTGTTGAGGATTGCTATGGATGCTAGAGGTGACGAGATTGAAGAATTTTGAACAGCTACAACGGGAGTCATAGAGTGAAAAGTCAGTCATCCCTAGAGTCTGAAAAGCTTTGCGAGATTTCTGTGGGAGAGTTCTTCGGGAAAGGGTGCTCCATTTAAGAGGATTCGTGTTGTGTGATTTTATTTTTGTTCTGTTTTACAGGTCCGCATGCGCAGGTGAAGGCTGATGAAGAAAGTGTATTGGAGAATGAGATCGAAACGCCTAAGATCGAGGAAAAAATTGGCGGTGTGCCTAGTGGCTTGACCACGGATGCAGAGGTGGTGAAAAGGTATGGTGATGTTGTGTTCTTCCACCTCCCGCTTCTCTTGGTTCTTGCTCTAGGCGTCTCAGATATATAGGAAACAGGATTTGTGAAGCAAGATTCTTCGCAGAGGTATGTGTGCTGAGTGGCAATTGTTTTGGTGGATGCAGAGAGACAGAGTCCATCTCTGTGAAATCATTAAGAAACAATGCTGAGAAGTTTGAGTTTCAAGCTGAGGTTTCAAGGTTGATGGACATCATCATCAATTCTCTGTACAGCAACAAGGATATTTTCCTTCGAGAACTCATCTCCAATGCCTCAGATGTATGTGCTTGTCATCATCGTTGTCCTTTTTTTTGAAGTGTTTGGTTGGTATATCAGTTCTTCTGGACTGTATGTATGATAAGCAGAGGTTTTTGACCTCACCAGTTGTACTGTCCTGATCTATTCTGGATGAGAATCTTTGAACTTTGGTGCTCAGTTTGTGTTGCTGTTGTGTGCAGGCATTGGACAAGATTCGGTTTCTTTCTCTCACTGACAAGAGTGTTCTTGGTGAAGGAGATGAATCGAAACTTGATATCCATGTAAGACATCTCGGGGCCACCAATGCAGTCTGCACATGAGATGTTTTGAGGAAATGGGTTTGCAGCTTTTGTTGTGCAGTGGATGCAGTATGTTCTAGCCTGCAATGGGATTGCTAGTTTTCCTCTGAAACTCAAGCTAAAATGTTGCCTTGAATGTATGAAAGGATCTTGGGTTGGGTTTCCAATTGACAGATCAAGCTGGACAAGGAGAAAAAGATTTTGACTATTCGAGATACGGGCATTGGTATGACCAAAGAGGACCTCATCAAGAACCTTGGCACTATTGCCAAGTCAGGAACATCTGGTAAGTTTGACTTCTCCAGAGCAACCTCAGGTCACAACTACTGTTGGTGAAAATCCAACAGTACTGTGGATTATTCCTGTCTCCATATATTCAAAGACTCTCTGTTACACCTGGGAGTTTTTGTATTAGAACCTTCTATCATGTGTGATTGGTTTGAAGTAAGTATCTCCAGCAAGACATGGTGCCATATGAATTTAGTCATAGATCCACGTGTCAGCTGTTCTTGTTGTGTGTAGGCAACATCTTTTCCAGGTAGTTGGTGAAGTACCCCACCAATGTGAGAACAACTCAGTTTATTTAAGCTGTTGCATGTGTGTGCAGCCATCTGCAGATTATTGCTCAGTTGCCCATGTCATAGTATAGCTCACCTAAGGAGTGGTCTATTGTGTGTGCTGCATTGGCAGCTTTCTTGGAGCAGATGCAGAAAGGAGGGGATTTGAATCTTATCGGTCAATTTGGAGTCGGATTCTATTCAGTTTACTTGGTTGCTGATTATGTGGAGGTTGTGTCCAAGCACAATGATGATAAACAGTAAGTCAGTTGATAGTACTACTTTTGGTTCCTTTATTGAGTGGCTATAGTTCCTATGACCCTCTGTGCATTTGTTTGTGCTTAAGCAATCAGCCTATTTATAAGCTCATTTCACCTGTCTTGAACTACATCAGGCAACCCATGCTTTCTCTCTGTTCCATGTACATACATTGTCTCTTATTTTTGTGGTAATTTTATGTAGTGTGGTCCTACAAGTGCAGTGCAATTGTAGGGCATTGCCACAATGCCTTACTCTTGAATCTAACAGCAGGTCCTGTTTTCTCTGACAGATACATTTGGGAGTCAAAAGCTGATGGCAACTTTGCTGTCATAGAAGACACAGAGAATGAGCCTTTGGGCCGTGGTACAGAAATCAGAATTCACCTTAAGGAAGAGGCTAGTGAATATGCACAGGAAGACAAACTTCGAGTAAGTATAGGGAGAGATGGTTTGGGCTCTAGACATATTATAGTCAACCTTTTTCTCCTAAGTTGATTGCAGAAGGGAAGCACATTGATATTGTAAGGACAAATCAGGACCGAGCTTTCTGTATGTTGGGTTTCCAGGAGCTGGTGAAGAAGTATTCGGAGTTCATCAACTTCCCCATCTACTTATGGTCGAGCAAAGAAGTTGATGTTGAGGTTCTTGCTGATGAGGATGAAGAGGCAGAAAAGGAGACTGCTGGTAGTGCCACGTTCTTTAAGCCTTCTTGATGGAGGCTGGAGTAATCTATTTGAAACTTCCATGCTCACCTTTGGCTTGTGCTTCTGCTTTTTTCATATTGTAGAATGCATGCCTTCCAGTGTTACATATTGTATTCCCTTGTACCACTTGAAAACTGCATACCAAGGTTGCATGCTGTTTTTTTTATCACTCACTGTTGGACACATTCATCCATTGTTTGCCCTCTGTTCTATAGTTGTGTTTGAGGTCTTCAGCATTATATTTCTGGCTTCACAATTGTGCACTGGCAAAATAGCTCTCTTCAGTTTCCTCATTTGCTGTTTCTGCTTTTTGTAACAGAGGATTCAACAGAGGAGGAAGAAATAGTGGAGGATGAAGAAGATGAAGAGAAGAGTAAGCACATTTAACCCTTACACTTGCCTTCATCCCTTCTCTTGATATGTGCAATTTAGAATATTTCAATGGGATTGTATGCAATTGTGTATTGATTTGTATTCCCATGTGGTTGCAGAGCCAAAGACAAAGACAATAAAGGAAACTAAGTGGGACTGGGAGCTTCTGAACAGTGTTAAAGCTATTTGGCTCCGAAACCCAAAAGATGTGACTCCAGAGGAATATGACAAGTTCTATCATTCTCTTGCAAAGGTATTTTGGTTTGTGAAGAGCTCTTAGACTTCATGCCTTGTGTTGGAAGCTCTGCTTCACAGTTCTTCTCAATGCTGCTACCTATTTTGAGACTGGTGGTAAGAAAGCAACAAGTCTTTTGTGATGGAGGTCCAGGTGGTGCATGGCTGTTCATGGCAGATGTGAGATTTGGGAATGCCTGGTCTTAATTGCAGCCGCTGATATATTTTTCAAATTGTGCAGGACTTCAGCACTGAGAAGCCAATGTCATGGACCCATTTCAATGCTGAAGGAGATGTGGAATTTAAGGCTGTTCTTTTCATCCCACCCTCTGCCCCATATGACCTATTTGAGAACTACTATTCTAACAAGGCAATCCTCAAGTTATATGTTCGACGTGTGTTCATCTCTGATGAGTTTGATGAACTTCTTCCAAAATATCTCAGTTTTCTTAAGGTTTGGACTTGCAACCTTTGTCACAGTTCTTTTCCTGTTATAAAAGCATTTTGTTTTTAAAATTATGCAGACAGGTTGGGAGTATCACTGTCATTATATTGGTGATAGAAGAGGTCTAGGGGGCTGTAAAGTCTAGTAAATTGTGCAATACTAGTCCATTTTCTTACTTCACTGCTCTGTGATTATCTACACTGGGTTGTAGGGTATTGTTGACTCAGACACACTGCCTCTTAATGTCTCGAGAGAGATGCTGCAACAACACAGTAGCTTGAAGACAATTAAGAAGAAGCTTGTACGGAAAGCCTTGGATATGATCCGCCGCATTGTTGATGAAGATCCAGATGAAAAATTTGGAGAAAATGAAACAAGTAAGGTTATCAATTCTTCACTTCAGATTTCAGACATTAGTTCATACATGTGATGTTCATCAAGATCTTCAAGAGAGAAATCTGTGATAAAGTTAGACAATCTTTTGTTTGTATGCTTGTCAAGGTAGGAATATGTTGTACCTTTCATATGGACTAAGGTGAAGATATTCCACATTGTATAGGTTCTTAAAATGGGTGGTCTTTGAATGGCATAATTTTGTGATGTAGCCAGTTTGTGATGTAGCCAGTTTCATGTCAATGGTGCCTGCTATCTCAAGGGTTTTCTCGGTTGCTCTTAAGTTTCTCAGATAATTACTAAGGAGAAATGTTTGCTTCATCTGGAAGGTGATGAAGATGAGGACAAAGAAGAGGCATCTGCTGAGAAGAAGGGGAAGTATGCCAAGTTTTGGAAGGAATTTGGTAAGGCAATCAAGCTGGGTATTATTGAAGATGCAACTAATCGGGTCCGTCTTGCTAAGCTTCTTCGGTTCCACAGGTATCACCAGAACATGCTCTGTAACTTTCATGATAGTTTCAGGAAGTTATAATAGTAGAGGGCTACATGTGCAGGATATTTTAGCTTGGATTACAAGCTTCACAAATGGCATGTGTTTTTGATTGCTTTTTTATTCTTTCTTTCTCTATTGTACTAGCTTACTGACTTGTTATGCTACTTGTTTATGTGCAGTTCGAAGTCAGGTGACAGCTTAACATCACTGGACCAGTACATTTCACGAATGAAACCTGGGCAGAAGCAAATTTATTACATCACAGGTCAAGATAGGAAACAGTTGGAGAAGTCTCCCTTCTTGGAAAAACTGTTGAACAAGGGATATGAGGTATGGGTCTTTTTTCTTGCTCAACGTATCTGCACTCACAATTTTTTTTTCCAGGAAACTTACACATTGGAACTTGAACAATAAATAGAAATGTATCTAAACTCTTGGAGCATTTCCCTGATCATCAATAGAGAAAAAGTATGGGTTTATCGCACCTCAAAGAGCCACATGGATTAAAAGCAAAGAAGTGGTCTTGCATAGGTGAGATTAGCTGGTACTCGTAGATCTCTATTTCTTTGAACTGATCCCTTCATTGTAACCTACCTTTGAATTTTTGACAAAATCACACTGATGTAGCTAGATAAATTATTTGTGTTTATCAATTTTTGAGCTTCAGTTTTAAGTAATAGTTATGGCCTTCAATGTCTTTTGTCTTCCAGTGTTGTTGTTGGATATTTGTTTGGTTTGAAATGGTATGTTGCTACTGCAGGTTATCTACCTTACGGAAGCGATTGATGAGTACTTGACACAAAACCTAACTGAGTATGAGGACAAAAAGTTTCAGAATGCTTCCAAGGATGATCTTAAGATTGGAAGCAAAGATGAGAAAACAAAGTTCAAGGAAGTCAAAGAGTCATACAAGGAACTTACCAAGTGGTGGAAGGACTTGCTTGCTGATGAACATGTCGAATCTGTGAAGGTATCATTTAACACTCTATCAAATGATGTTACATTTGCTGAATACAGGGAGTATTAGGATTTTGTCCCTGTGTGTTTGTTCAAGGTACTTCGTGGAGAGTTTTGTGTCATTACGCAAGAGTGGACATCTGATGTCATTGGAAGTGATCTCTGTCCTTTGTTTCTCCTGGTGAAGGTGAGCAAGCGGCTTGCAAGCACTCCTGGTGTTGTTGTCACTTCCAAGTTTGGTTGGTCTGCAAATATGGAGAGGATCATGCAAGCACAGACACTTGTAGACCCCAGCAAGCAAGCTTATATGCGTGGCAAGCGCATTCTAGAGATCAACCCCAGGCATCCTATCATCAAACAGCTTCGCGAAAGTGTTGCTTTGAATTCTGAGGTGCACATGGCTACTTTATTTGAACTTGGTTTTAGTTGTCCTTTCTTGGCTGGTGTTGGATTCCACACGTGAAGACTTTCTTTTGACCCTGTCAGGGCTGAGTATCCCGTTTAAATTTAACATCACTTGTTGTAGCCTGAATAAGGATATTGTTAACTTTTTGACTGGCTATGCACTCTTGAGGTGCTAGTCAACATCATGACTTGAGTGTTTCAACTTAGAAAGGTCACAGAAACTTGAATTCACAAAGTTTTGATTGGATTGCATCTTAGTCCACTATTGGGAGCTGATGAAATCAGTCAGGAGTAATGGTCAAGGTGATGGTCAGATGCTTTGTTAGTGACAAAAGGTTATGGCTATGCTCATTCTTGTTATCTTGATTTGTGTTTGGCCAGAACTAAAAACTGTTCCCTCTAATGTGTTATTCTCTGCAATATCATTGATACTTGTAACGTGACTGTAAGAGAGTCTGGTCAAGAATTGCTTGGTTTTGAGTTGATTGGTGTCACAGGATGAGGCTGCCAAGCAAGTTGCAAAGCTGGTATATGAGACTGCACTGGTGGAGAGTGGTTTCATCTTGGAAGATCCCAAGGACTTTGCTACCCGTGTTTATTCTGTTGTCAGATCAACCTTGAATGTCAGCCCTGATGCTGAGATTGAGGATGAGGATGAAACTGAAGATGAAATTGAGAAAGAGGAGTTGCAGACAACAACAGAGGAAACTGACAACATGCAAGAGCAAGAGCAAGATGAGGTAAGGGATGCAATCTGTTCTTGTTGCTCTGCATTAGCACTAAGGAGAATCCCAAATTGAAATGCTTGGGCAAAGACTATCAAAGCTAATGGAAAAAGCCAGTCACATAAAGTAATACTTGAAACATTCTGGAACAGTTGGGAATGATTTCTCATATTTTTACTCTGTAAATTTGCACCCAAGGACATACTTAACGTCCAACTGATGATGTATCTGCTATCACAGGAGGAAATTAAGTTCAACGAGGAGGGGGAGACAGACCCTGCAGGACAATTCATAGATTCAGAAGAGGATGTCAAAGATGAGCTTTAGAGAGCAGGAGGTAAACCTAGCACCCTGCATGGATCTGGTATTTGAGCTTTCATAGTGATGATAGTTCTTTAGGTGCAATAGACTCAGTTTGTATTTTTAGACTTTTTCTTGCTTGGACACACTGTAGGGAGTCAGTGGTTATGATTTTTGGTCTGCCTCTTTCTGAACTGCTGTATACAAACTGAAGTACATTGGTTCTGTTTCATTTGTGCAGTAAACCAAACATTGTTTCAAATGAGCTTTGTGTTTTCTTCATCTTGTTGATAGCATCTCTCTTTAGGTAATGGGCCAACAATTTGGTTAGTATTGTGTCTAGTGTGATTCTTAAACTAGAAAAAGACAATGAAGTAGAATGAACAAAAGGAAGTTTGGAGAAAATGTAAATATGTCTTCCATAGGACAGTCCAAAGAATTGGTGAATGTGGAGAAGTTTAACAGTTAGTTATTAGCATAGTTTAGGGTTTAGATCAAGAAGTTGATGAGGCTATGCTAATAAGGCAACTCAGAGTAATTTCAAGAAGAAAGCATTTGACTACAAAAGAAAGAAAATCAAGGGCAAATAAGGCAGTGAATCTTTAGAAGAATAGTGAATGCAATTGTTGTGAGGAAAAGGACATTCATTGGGCACAGGAATGTATGTCTCCCACATGTTTGAAGATGCATGAAAACAAGAAAAGTTTTGCTAATATTACAAAAGATGATTATTATGTTATGAATGATGGAACCTTTGAAGGTGATCAGACTATTGCCTAAGGTGATCAGGGTTGCCATGTGTTGAGGGATAAGTCTAGAGATAAATAGTGGTATGTTAGTTTTGCATGCATCTAACATATATGACTAACAAGGAGTGGTTTCTTTACTCTCAACATTTTTAGAGTAAGGTGTGAGATTCACAAATGATATTGTCATTTGCATTGAGGAAATTGGTGACATAGAAATGAGAGCTTGTGTTGAAGAGAGTGGGTTTTATCATAAAGCTGTGTATGTTTCACAATTGATGAAAAAACATTTGCCTAAAGGAAAATTAACTAGCAAGGGTGTCATTGTTTATTAGGGAGATGAATATGAAATGAGGCATCAAAGCAAGAATGGAAGGATCATGATGAAAGTTGTGAAAGTAAGAGAACTCTATATAATGAATCTGGAGGTTATGGTTCACCTACTACCAAAGCTCTTGTGCCAACAAATGACATCCATGTTGTGGATAATGGTGGGAAGACCTCAACATACAGAGATGGCATAATAGATTGGGTGATGTGAACTCTCAGATGATCAAGACAATCATGAAAGAAAGATAGTAATCAGTTTGAAGATTGAAGACTGAGTTTTGTTTTACATTTTCATGTTTCTCTTTTGTTTTCTTCATTTTTGTCCCCTTTGGCTTCCTTGATTTCTGATCTTGGCTGGAATCCGAGTTGACTTTTATCTTTTGAAATTTTGTAATTGGATTGCATTGGCATCCACATGTTGATGGGCTGGCACGAGAGAGATCATCTGAAATGTAAAGCTCATCTGAAACATTGTTGGTTTACTGCACAAATGAAATAGAACAAGGGTGGCACGGGAAGAGACCATTACAAATTGGCAATGATTCAAATCAAATTTTCTGCCAATCCTTGTTCTTTGATAGAGTACTATACCCTCAAATGGCACGTGCCACATGCCGATTGAGTTAGTCTCTTGTTTCTACACAATTTTTCCTCAAATACAATACTTTCAGTTTCTCCAGTGTTGCTAGCTTCTAGAGTTGAATCTATTCTGGATTCTTTTTGTTCATTGCACATGAAGTCATTTGGACCTGAGATGACATATTGCCATAATCCTTTTTTTGGTAGAAGGTTCATTACCCTAACTTCATCCTAAAAGACTGAACTCCATATTTTTGTGCTATCCTCCGGTATGCTCATATCAATGTTTCCCAGCAAGCTATGAGTCTGACTAGGGTAGGAGTGTTTGTGGATTTCCTGGTTTGTGTAGTTTGAGGAACGTCTTTGATTCCTCCAAGGATCCCAATCATTGTCTTGAGTCTATTGTCCTTGTACCTTCTGCCTCCTCTCTTTCTTCTCCTAGAATTCTGTTGGATTAAAGTAGGAGACAAATTAGAACTGCAGTAGCCCTAGATGATACCAAGAGATAACAAGAAGCCCAATGATTCAAGGAACTACTAAAGATCAGCTCTTTGCTCCAATACCATGAGAAATGGGATTCACTCCAAGAGCACAAGAGTATTGATTTGTCTCGGAAGAAGGACAACGAATTGAGTCTATATGTACAGCACAGGGGGATGTCAAGTAAAGGTTCTGGAACCTTCTATAGTGAATGGATGAACAAAGAGGTGCAGGATGAGTGAAACCCATTGTTATGAGCAATGTGATCTTAAAAAGCAGTAGGGACTTCTTCCTACTGATGATTTAAGTCAACCTGAATGGAATTGAGGAATAACATAAATAATAACAGGGCTATAACCTTCAAAAGCACTGAGAACTTTCTCCATGCTTTACACAATTTAGGTCAAGCTGAATAGAATTGAAAAATGATACTGTAATAATGAGATGGTTTTAGAATTTTCAGATCTCAACTCAGCAAACACAAGGAAATTCAAACTAAAACAAACAGACAGCAAAGATGAGATGAAAAACCCTTGATGATGGCATCTTGGTCCAACACAACTGGATCCATTGATAACAAGGACAAGAGGCTTGGGAGAAGGCACCTGTAGGTAGCTGTCTTATAGTGACTCCAATGCATGTTCCAACTCTTCAAGCAATAGAATTGGACTGTGCCAGAAAGTAATTCAAGTTTTGCACTCAAACAAATAACCTCCTGAAGAAGAGAGCTCAGTCTGCATCGAAGATTTCAGACATTGTCTGGTAATTTTGGTCTTTGACCCCTACAGCAACCAAGATACATGAAATCTTATACCTATGTGTGGGAACAGAGAGACTTACACAAAACCGTGACTGGAAAGTGTTGTCAGTTCTCTCCTGCATCAGTCTGATGTCACAAGGCAAGAAAGTAAGAGACAGAACACATCTTGAGGTAGGAGTTCCCACCATCTGATCTTATCATGATCCTTTTACACCCAGCAATGCTTTTACAGCATGGCAATAGTTCTGCACATGCTTCACTAATTTATATTGATACTTCAATCTGTCATACACAAGGGAGAGTGCAATAGATCCCAATGTGCAGGCCTCTGGCGCAGTACATAGATAACAAACCAGGTTCTGTTTGGATTTTTTTGCAGGTAACTGAAGATATCTCAAAGAACAGATGGAACTAAAAATCGGATTTCTTGAGCTGCTAAACCCAGGTCTTTGTGTGTCTGGTGCATGCCTCACCACCAAAGGAGATGGATTTGAATTCGCTTTCTGAACCCCACTCCACAGCAGGCAAAGTGACCATGTAAACTCATGGTGAAGCACCTAGTCTGCAAGAAGTTGGGTCAACAGTTGTGGAGACATGAGATACTACAAGCACTGAATGCAACAAGCAAGCTATGAGATCACTCAAGGCAAATGTTAAAGCTCAAAAAGGAGCTGCTGTACTAAGGTAAATGTACATACAACTTCTTCTGCATATTATGTGTTCAGGATTGCTATTGTTTATGGTGTGGAAAGATTCTGACCATCATTTGCTCCTTTGTTTAACTAGGATGAGAGACTTTGTGCAGGTTGTGCATTTGCAGGCAACCAACACACACACACACACACACACACAACACATCCCTCACACATCCAACTGCGAAGGCATGCTTGCTATGTTCATCACACCTCTGCATCTTCCATACATCCTGCATACCTGCATACACTTTTCAAGACTCAGAGATCCAATAGCAAGGAAAATGGATAAAAAGCATCACTAAACATACAAGGAACTTAAAACCACATCTTCTAAACTCTTGTGAGCAAGGTAACCTAAAATTTGCCCAAGCTACTGCTAATCCTGTGTAGGGTCTGTACATCTTAGGTGTTCTCAGAAGTGCCAGATATGTGTGTATCCATTCTTTAACTGAAAAGTAATTGAGTGTGAAGTCCTCAGCATTTCACAGCACCCACCCCTTGTCCACTAAAAGCCATATTTGAAACAGAATACTTCATATTGGTACAGTGGTCTGAACTGCTTTTGAGAACTCAATGATGGATACTTTCTCCCTCCACCATTCACATTACACTACCCGACACTAGCAGGTATATGGGTGGTACATGTCCCTCCTACCTGATCAAGAGGAGCATCACAACCAAATAATGCATTGCAGTAACATAAAATAACTGAAGGATGTACATGGACACCCCACTCACCGTCATAAGACTTTCTAGATCAACAGAATTAAAGCATGGAATGAAAATCAAAGGCAATGGTAGTTCAATACTTGCATCTGTTGAGATTGAGCATTCCCACTTGAGATTGAGCTTGGCCTTGTGATACACACAGCACTCCCACAGTGTACAGCACCATACTCACTGCTGCTTTCTCTTCTTGATATAAGTTATGAATTTGGCATAGAAACTTGTTGGGCCCTAACCAAGCTCTGCTACAATTCCTTGGAGCTTCTGCCTTCACGGATGCGTTGAGGATAATGAAGGTATGCATCAAGCTCCTTGACTCGGGACACAGGCATCTTCTGATTCATGTACTTAACCCATATTGAGTCTCTCCACTTCTTGGAGGCTGCTCTTCCACCATGCTTCTCAAAAGCCCCAGGGGTCATAGAAATTCCTGAATCACAACAGATCAGCAGTGGAACCACATTCATTGTAAAATTAGGTTGAGTAGCAAGTCAAGAAGCAGCAATACTCTCCAAGTTGAAGGAAGTTTGCACAAAAAAAAACAGTACTGTAGACTTCCAGCACCCTTGTGTAGTCCAGCTAAAAATGTCAACCAGGGGAGGGAAAATAGAAAGACAATTGATGAGCTTCTTTCAATTGCTAAAAAAAATTGTATACACCGTTCATGTTCAGAAATATCAAACACCCTACAACTGCAGAGGGAAATGAAAGTTTCTCAAACACAAGTAACAGTGACAGGCCTTACAGACAAGTGAAAACCGCATATTATGTAGGAGATACAACTCCTTTTCTGCTCAGTGCAAATAGGAGTTTTAGTCTTACAGACAATTGAAAACCAAAAATTATGGAGGAGATACAAGTCCTTTTCTGCTCACTGGTCTTTGTCTGAGTTACAGTAGCTCCACCATTGTGAAAACAAAAGCCCTAATCAGGAAAGGTAACATACTTACACCAAATCAAGGGAAGAGAGGGAACAATACACACCTTTAGCACAAATGCCCATAGAACAATGACAGAAGATCTCAATTACACCAGACTCATATGCTCGGAGGGTGCCAGTCTTTTCCTCGCCAAGTTTGCTTGTGACTCCACATTCAAATTCAGCATACTTTCCAACTCCCAGCCTTGGCTCATCTTCACATTCTTGTTGCCTCTCATCCTCTTCAGCATTTCCTTCATACCTGTACATAGCCTGGTTTGTACCACTTTGTCTCAACTGCCCTGGAAAAGCCTTTCTCATGATGGCTCTATATGAATCTTGGCTTTCAAAATCACTTTCTGTTTCCTCATCCTCATCCTCAGTCTCAGTATCACACATGGTTTTTTTCCCACTGGCATTTCCTTCACTCTCCTTCTCTTCCTTGAAATTCTCTTCTCCATCCTGGAAGGCTTCACCTTGTTTGCCTGCTTCCACTGTCCCTATGTCTTCCTTCTCAGATTCCTCACTGCTCACAAACACCCATGGAGAGGCACCTTGACCTTTTGGCTTTTTGGGGAGAAATCCCCTGCTGCCATAGGAGTTTGTAGACAACCTTGGCTGCTCCACTTGAGGTACTACACCTTTCCTTTCCACTAGCTCCCTCTCAACATCAGACAATCGTTTGCTCTTTTCCACTGATGGTTTCCATCCATCTGTAAGATCAAAAACCTCAGGCCCTCTTTTCCGCTTAATTGAAGATTCCCCTGCCTCTTGTTTTTTTACCAAAACTGGAACCTCAGGACACCCTTTAGAACTTACCCCAATTGTTAAAAAGGGATTGCCTACCCCATTTCCCAAAGAGGGCCTCTTGAAGTCCTTTGAAACTGGAAGCAACCCCTCATCCATGGAACTGTCAGCAGCAGATTGATGGTTATGGGTCATTGATAAAGAACGCATCACTTCCACAGCCACATCTTCTCCCACCTCAGGTGAAACACATACAGCTTTATGCCTTTTCAGAAGAGCAATAGGACTGTCTATTTTCTTGGTGTTTGCCTTGTTGTACACAGATTGGCAGTTTGCACACGTCCTGCTCTTGCACAACATCATACAAGCCATCTCTCAAACATCTTGTAAAGTTGTAACCAGATTGTTAAGATTGAAAAATACTGGAAATTTAGATAATTTAGAAAAAATGACCCCACAACAAAATTTTAAAAGCAAAAGAAGTCACATGTTGCAAAGAGAAGCAACATTCACAGCACCCTTTCTGCTTTCCTAATTGTGTGAAACGAAGGCTTGAAGTGATGAGATATAATAAAGCAGCCAACAACAATCACCCACCCCATATTTTTTTAGACACATCCAGTACCCTAATCAACCCTGTTAAAACCTAGGTCATTATTCACCCAGGTAGGCCAAAATTGTTGAAGTATGTGCACCCCCATAGGCTTGAATGGCTCAGTATGCAAATCTTGTGCTTATGATGTTAGTTAGCTTGGTTTTGTGCTAAATGGTCCTAGTGCAGAGTTTGAAAGAAGAATATGTATCGAAGTTGTGTAAGCACTCACCTGCTGCCTTGTTGGAGAGTGGAAAGAATCACATCTAGCTTGTCTTGGAGAGCAGCTTTCTCAGAGCACAAGACCTCATTTTCTCTGTGTTTTCTTGTCAAAGCATCTCTCAAAGTCCCACTGCGAGTTTCCTCCTGTTGGAGCAAATCAAATTGGTCCCGCACAAGGTGGCTGATTTGGTTCACAAAATTGAGAAGGGAATCACTGCCCTCTTTCTTTTCAAAAGGAATATAAGCACCTAGTTCACTAGTAAGCTCCTCATAAACTTCATGCCAAAGCTCTCTCTTCAGATTTTCTCTTCTGATCTCTAGTCTTGTTGAATGCCTGCGGCTTTTATCAGTCTGTGAAGCTGTCTCCCTATCACTGTTAGGGTGCAGAGTAGTATCACTGACATCAAGAAGTGGTCTGTCATTATCCTCTTCCCTCTCTTGTCCATTCCTTGCCCTATAATCTTTTCCCTTGTCTGCAAATGCAGCGTCACTGTTACCTCGAAGAGCATCCAATCTCCCACTGGTCTTCCCCATATATTGGAATGTAAGGACCTCATTAGTTTTGGATTTCTTTGCATCATCTTGATTCCAAACCTCCTCAACCTTCCAGGATCTCTGTTCATCTTCATCCTCCATTGTCTCCTTTTGATTGTGCTGCTGCTTTAGCTGCAAATTCCCCAAGACTTCTTTTTGGTCTTCATATTCCACCTCACTAGTTGTCAGTCCTCTCTCTGGGATTTCATTATGGCTTGTCTGAGTCTGCTTCTCGAGGGTCACTCCTTGAGCTCCTCCTCTGGCCTTTATCCTTTCTCTGCTGAGCATGTCCTTGTCATCAACACCACCCAGTGCTCCATCACCATCACTTTCTCTCTCATTGGTTCCCAAATCCACTACAACTTGAGCTATAGTAACCAGTCTCCGCACGTCTGGATTCTCTGTTCCATTCCAAGGACCACTCTGATTTCCTGCTTCCATTGAAAGCCTGGGTGGTGGTACTTCTGCAGTCCATACTTGCAATTCATGGATCCGCTTCAACTTCTCCAATTGCTCCAAAACCTGTCGGTAGGTGTCATCGAATGAAGGCAAAGCTCCTGCCCCCATTCTTTCACCTTCCCACCACAAAATTCAGCTCCCTTACTAGTAGTAGCTGTGGAGGAAAAAACCCTAAAAAAAAGAATTTTAAATTAAACGACAGCGTCCTTCTTCCTACACGAAACAAAGCATGTGAAAACCCTACAAGAGAAAGAAATGCAAATAAGCAGCGAGGTTGCGAACGGGAGACATCGAGGGCAACAACAACAACAAAAATCATACAGGAATCAGTCTCCCATAACCTAAACTACACACAAACCTGCAACGTTGGAACTGCAGCAGAAGACCTTCGCATCCACCAAACCCTAACACAATAGGTCTGAACGGTGGCTATATATCCTTACATCTTTACAATGCAGCGTCGAAGCTTTCTGGCGCATTGGTACAAGAAAAGAATCCTTGCACGAACTGTGCCTCTCTCAAAACCGATCTCTTAAACCACGACACAAAAGTAAGCGCTAACACGGAACCCTATTTTTGCACAATACTTTAAGAATCAAGAAGTAAAAAGAATGATCGGTATGAGGAGCTTGGAGCTTACCAAATTGCGACACCGTTCGGCTCCGCAGGAATCGTCACGTGTTCCAAAATCTTCGCACGGATCCGCCCACCCAAAAGGTGGCATTGGATTCCACGACGTCGACGACGCGTTGCTCGATAGCGTATCTGCATCCGGCGACGAGCGACGACGTCTTCTCGCTCGCTGGCTGGATGCCGAGCACGCACTCTCCGGCCCGACCCGGTCCCGACAACCCGACCCGACCCGACGAATTGCTCGAACGCGATTTGCACCCGGGCAACGAGCGACGACGTCTTCTCGCTGTCGAGCCATCTACGGCCCGACCCGACCCGTCCCCTCCCCTCTCCTCCGCGCTCGGAGGATTTTTGCTTGGGAGACTTGCTGCACTTCAGTTCTTGACAGTAGATTCTTGAGAAATTCTTTGTTTGCTGACAAGAGTTTGTTGAGTTGCGGAGCGCATGATTCTGTTTCGTGAATGTTGGCAACCTGAATTTGCAGTAGACTTGTGGTTCTTGGGACAGGTCTTTTAGCATCTTTTTGTTCCTTTGGTTAACGCTTTTCATGTTTCCGAGTTTTTTTTCTCATGTGGTTATTATGACATCCACGCTTCAGATCGTCAGCTAGCTTGCTGAAGGGCTGTTAGTATGGTTATCAAGTTGGTTTTATCTCGGATTTGTTGCCAAGTTTTATCTTGGATTGATGTGCAATGATGAAATGCGAATGGAATTATGGGATCGGTGGTGTGTAGCTAAGCAAGCTTCCTTCCTTTGAGATCCCTCCTTTTGAGAAAGCAAATATTGAAACCCAGAAGGAAGATTGAAACTTTTGTATAGTGTTACACGTAGCCTGGAAAGTTGTCTTTGAACAATTACACTCTCCTCTGTGTAATAAGTGTAAACTGGGAATTGTTTTATGAGAAACAAGGCACAGTTTGAAAAATTGTAACCCTGTGAATGATTCAATAGCATGCACCTGTTATGAAATCTCCTAACCATTCACAGGACTGTTTAACATTGGAAGCAAGCAATCATTTTGCAGCTCTTCAAATTTACCTCATACTTCCAGATCCAGTGTTTCATGCCAGTTGCAGATTGTTGGTCCTTGCACTCTCACACCAGGTGGAAGCATAATCCAACACGGGCCCTGCATAACCATTTAATTCACAGGCAAACTGAACTATCAACCTGCAAGTTATCCACAACAAGAGCAAGATCTGGTCATTCTGCATGTATGCCTCTTGCAAGAATGCGCTAAGTGGTCTGTGCAGAGTTGCCCAAACAACCCACCTCCAGAGTACCTAGTATACATAATGCTGAATTTGCAACTCACTTGTCCCATTTAGTTGTTGCAGTCGCTACCACAAGCAATTGATTGAACACTGTCCAGCCTATACAAGGAGAGATGACTACACCCATTTGTCCAGAAACTGAGTACATTCTAGTACAAACATTAACAAACAAAAGAGGAGTAGACCAGCTTTTTGTACTCACAGTAGCATGAGACTACAATTTTACATTGATCACATGGTGAATCTGTGTCCCACATATTGCTGGTATTCAATTTAGGTCTGTTCTCAAGTGTGACAATGCATGTGAGGTCACCAGGCATAAGCTTCTTGCCATGTTACATTCCAATGCCCATACCCATACTCATTCCTATTCCATCATTGACAGCCATCATCCCCATATCTCCTGCTGATCTGATGTGGGCAAGGGTAAGCATGTCTTGTGATTCCTGCATATTCAAGGCTGGAACCTCACTCTGTCCACCATATGGGTCTCTTACAACCATTGCAAAACCATCTCTCTCAGCCAATGGGACAGTCATAGGGTGTGTCATGGGGAGAGTCATTGGCAGCATCATGGGTAGTGACATTGGTGGGCCCAGCAGCTTCTTTTTCTTGCCAGCTAAAACTTCTCTCTCTGATTCAGGTCGTTTTTTCCCTTTCAGTGCATGAGCTGGTTCAATACTCACACAAGGGTGCCGTTTCTTGAACCATTCAAGCCACCGTTTGCCTGGTACACCATCCTTGAATGGTGTCTCTCTTCCCTGACAAACATCTGCCACCTTTTTCCTCAGCATGTAAAAGGTGATACCATGGCTCGTTTGCTGTGTTTGGAGGCACCAATTGACAATGTCATTTTCCTCCTCCTGTGACAAGACAGTGCGAGGACCTTTTTTCTTGGATGAAGTTTTACCACTGATCCAGTCTCGAATTGAGGAAGCTGGGATGTTATACTTCTCTCCAATTTTGCGCATTGATTCATTCCCTTTCTTCACCTCTTTGATTGCTAGTCTCATTGTCTCCTCTGTCCAGCTCCCCATTTTTCGAGGTTGGCGTGCTGTTTTCTTCAACTGTGACATTGTCTATCTAGAGGAACACCATACCCAAATGACTTGCCTGTAGAACTCTCACAAGCAACACAATTCTTGAGACCAAGATCTGTTGGCTCTCTAGCCTACATTATGATGCTGGACTCCAATTGGATCACAATGCCTTCGAGTCTCCAATCCCCTGGTTTGCGTCCAGCAGACAGATCCTTCTCACAAGTTTGAATTGGAGGAGAGCATGTGGGATAGATTGAAGTAGACAACCATTTGACTGGAAAGCACTGACGGTGATGTGCCCAGAAGTTGTGTTCATAAAAGTCATCTCCGTGGCAAAGCTTCAAATTTCTTGTTTCATCTGGGGCAGCATGTGACAATCATGCAACCAACAGCTAAGAATATTCTTGAGCTTGATAGGAAATATTGCACAGACAAAAAAGGACATTGTATAAGCTGCAAACATTGAACCAAGAGTGCACACAAATCCCAACAGAATATTTAGCACACAACTCCCTGAAAGATGCCCAGGATAAACAGCACTACACCACCATAATTAGATAAGCTCCAACAATTGCCAAATTCCACTCCAGACCACATGGTCCAGTGAGCAGAGAACCAATCAAGTTCAAAGCCTCCTCAAGGCCCCAAAAGCCTGCCTCCAAATACTGAATGAAAGAACTAACAAGATTTACACCAACAAGAAGCCATCCTGCTGCATTAAAAGGACCATACTGCTGCAAGAACCATGGATCACAGGATTCAGACATATCCCATAATCTTACACATATACAACCTCAAGCTCCTCTTCTGTTCAATGACATGGAGATGTGATCCCAACTAAACCAAGCAAGTTATGACAGAAGCCAAGCAAAGCCATCGTATATACTAGCTATATAACATACAGGACCTGTACTGGAAACTACTTCAGCAATGAGGTCTAATGATGGAGTCCAAAATACAAAAGTAACAGAACAGAACAAATTATGACTAACCCCACATTAGGCTTGTTCACCCTCAATTCAAGAACAGCAGGGGAGAACCACTGACCCATACCACAACCACCATATGGCAAGAAATCAGACATACTATGAAGATTCAAGTAGAGTGGCAGCACGACAGCTATCTGAAATGTGTGTCTACATGTACCGAACAACTCCCATTGTACCCTGAGAGATCTGAAGGCAATACAAACCAACAAAATGAAAACAATTTGAACCTATCAGAGTACAGAGAGAGTGCCTTCTAAGATCTCTGTGTCCATGACAAGCTATTTCCCTCAGTAAAGCCTCCATAAAAGACTCAAGAGCCGCTTCTCACCTGCTTGTACTGCAGGTACAAACAAACCTTGTGCTGGCTCGAAACCCTGACAGCATTCACTCAACATGCTAACTTTCCACACGACATTCTGCAGAGGGCGGGGCGATAACAACAACAAAGCAGGCCCCTGCTCTCGCAATATATCTTGCCGAATCATATCAAATTTGTGAGTTTGCTAGTGCCGATCAACGGAGCACAACGGCCGAAAGCCGATGATCCACTGGTGCCGTTGATAATTTACATGAATAAAAACTACAGAGACGCACGCACCCTGCCTTAGGGGTGAAGCGCAATGCACCCCCCAAACCACATGAACCAAAACATAACTACCAAGCATCAAACCACCAAAAACCCTCTTAGACAACAAAACCGCAAGAAATTTCTCACCTTCTAAGTTACGACCTCCGCTGCTGCTGTTGCCGCCTCTGCCGTCGTACAAACCCCCGTAGAGCTTGAGATTCTCACATCGGGAGAAGGATAGACAAAAAGTTCAGAAAGGGGGAAAAAAAAGGCAAGAGCAGCAATGAAAGCAAAATCTACTCAAACTCCGGCAATAGGTCACGAAAATCAACGGCGAGAAGACGAATGGAAAACGGAGGAGAAGATTGTGATGATCAAAGCGCGGATTCACGTTTTCCGACAGGGAATCTTGACAAGAAAACGAAAAACCAGAAAAAGAAAAGCCACGCCCGGGTGTGTGTGTGTGTGTGTGGGGCTGCAGCATCCCCTTCAGGCGCGCGCGCGAGAAGAGAGCGGAAAACGCGACCGAGCCTCGTAACCCTACGTCTCTCTAACTATGGTCAATTTACACCCTGAGTTCTTACTCTTGGGTTTAACAACCTAGTTAAACCAGGGTTCAAGACGAGATCATGCATTCATCCATGTGTAATGTTCTATGGATTTATCTAGAGTCTATGGTTTCAAGCCATGTACATTTGTGTGCCCTAATGTTTTAAGATGTGAAAAAACACATCTTGGACTAAATTACATATAAAAAACACATCTTGGACTAAATTACATATGAAAAGACACATTGTTTGATATTTATTTTTTCAAAATGTTTTTGGTTGTTGCATGTTCAACTTCCTTAAATTGATGAGGAGGAGACAAGAACTTAAGCCTATGAGGATTTAGATATTCATGTTGTGATTTTTATTACAGATTTGAGCAAGGGGAAGGAACTTACCTCCCCAACAATAACAAACCTTTAGCTTGAAAAATAAATGACTTGCCTTTAACTATAAAGTTTATCCATTCCAGATAAGACCTAACTTAGACATAGTCTACACTATGCTGCCTTTCTCAACACTTTTTTAAAATGAAGGTGAGATATTACTTTAAACATGCTCTAAACAATGCCATAATAAAAAGCTAAAGACTATATCAATATATTCGGCGCACTTAACAGCCATTTACTCCAACCGCCAAGCTACTAAAAAAAAAGGGCTTTTGCGCATTTTAATATCACCGCCTTAAGATCGTTGAAGGCGACATTAGCTAAGAATGGGGGCATCTTACAATCTTGCAAAGTAGGCCCGTTTAAACCTATAAGAATGAGTGTCTGATTGGCATTATACGATGAGGTTGACTGCCAAAAAATCAAGCGCTAACATTGATTGATTTTCAAGCAAAATGAACTCAACTTTCTTTGTCCTAATTACCATTCAAAGTTAAAGCAACATAACCAACCTATGATAAACAATACAACATGATCATTTGGTGCAAATTATATGCACTAGAATCAACCAAAAGATTCATGCATGGTATTTTGTACCACAAATGAAAAGAATGCAAAGCACACAAATGCATTAAAATGACATTAGGAATTATTTCCACATAAAGGACTTCATGTCATGAGCCATCGATGGAATTCATGGATAACACATTGAGGTGAAAACACACCATCTATATTGATTTGTAACTAGTTTTGTAATGTTGTGAATGCCATTCATGCATGGAATTTGGAATGTGAAATTTCATTGTCTTACTTGTTGGTCTTGATATTCACATAAGTTGACACTTGTCATTCATAACCATGGCAGTAATACACATGTCCACCATGTCATTTGACATCATCAAACATTTCACCATTTCCTACACATCCAAATTCAATAACAAATTTAATGACAATATTGAAATATGTAATATGTTATTGGGGCTTTCAATTTACATCAACAAATTGTGAGGCATTAATGACATGCAAATATTTTCATTAATTTTGGCCTTCCCATGGTGCATTCCAAAAGCTTAATTTAACCAAACCAAAACCCATGGAATCCCAAAATAAACACACATATATTGTGCAAGGAGAAACTTTTGTGATATGTCGTTGACCTTACAAGGTAGTCACAAACCTCATTGTCTAAGAAAGAAAGAGAATATATTGAGGTGCAAAACCTACTCTACAACCCTCCCTTCCCATCCCATCCCCACTCCTCCCAAATTAATGCAAAATTCATATTCAAAGTTCCCTCTTATATTTAGTTGTTGTGACTTTGTTTCTTTCTAGAACATAAAATAATTGAGACAACCTACCATCCCCCCCCCCTCACATACACACACCCATTCGCTCCTCCCAAAGTGAAATGCAAAATTCATATTCAAGGTGCCCCTTCTTTTCTATTGTTATCCTTTTATATTGTTGGGAATAAAAATATACACAAAACTTGTATTTAAAGCTTATCTATTTACAATTTTATAATATGATTATCTTGCAATTTACATCAATTCTTCTAGGTCAATAACATAGCTAACATTATGACATCCAAAGTGTTGTCCCTAAGAATAACAATTTGAAAGATAGATTGTAAAAACAAACCACAATAAAAATAAAGCTTAAAAAAGTAACATTGAAAAAGCAATTTGAAAGTACTCAAACATTTTTGAAACAAAACTTTTAATGAACATTTGGTTGGACAAAACTAAATCTAAATTCTCATTGGCTCCAAATGTGTTTTTAAAACTAAAGAATGGTTAGTAGATTCATGTGGCACCCATTAGTCATGTTCATCACCACCTTTTCAATACACATTATATTGTTGTGGTTCTTATTATATCTTTAAAAAAACATTAATGACATTGGCAACAAAGAACTTTTTCAATTGATTTTCATAACTTGCTAAGTTGGGCTTGAGTGGCACTTGTATTGTAATTCTTAGATTAGTTTGCACCAATCAAATTTTTAAAGATTTTCTTAGCTTGAAATGTTGCGACAACCTTGGGGTTTGGCTTTTATGTAATTTTTCATCATTTTCATTTTCATTAAAATAGTCAACATGATGAAATTTACCATCATCATAATTATAATGTTTTTAATTCCTATGTGTTAACACCACCAACTTCGCATCATCATCCATTGAAAATTCACAAGGAAATTTCTTGGATACTCATCCATGGAATTGGGATAATTTTAATGCAAAAAACTTGTGGAGTTGGCAACTTGGGAATGCAAGCCTACCAATGTGCCTAGTTCATGACAACAAGAAAAAATCTTTCCAAAATAACAATATTTTCTACAATCAACATCCTTTTCTTGCTTCATTTCTACAAAAACACAATGAGTTTTTTCAATTTTTTTTTTTTTTTGACTTCTATCAATAGATATTTTGATTTTCTCACAAGGAAGAATGTTCTAAAATGGTCCTAATTTAAAGGATACACATTTGCATGTAACACCATTTTATTTCTCCCAAGATTTTTTAAGAAGAAAAAATAATTTAAGGAATAAATTTAGATGAAACCTTTGAAAATCATGTGTATGTGTTTGTGTTAAAATAGAACTTGGATTTTGAAGTTTTAAGATCACATGTTTTTTGGTTTAAAAATAACATGTTCTTTTTACTTCAATCATAATTTTTTTGTTAACAAATAAAATCATTACTTTTAATTGTGAGATTTTAAAATTGAAATTAAATAACCTTTGATTAATCCATAACTTTTTCCTTAGTCATGGGGTTCTAGTAGTTTTACACAATAAAAATAGGACCTATTATTGCAATTCAGTTTGTTGTGTGTTCTTATGTTCACATCTACAATTGTTTTTGTCATCACACATGCAAAACATAACATGAAAATGTTTTAAATGGTACATCATGTTCAAACCAAAATGGTCGCTCACTTTAAATGAAAACATGAATCCAAGCCCAACATTTTCACACCACAAAAATGCAAAAATTAACATCGTGCACAAAACATATAAAAACTTGCATATAATTGTAAAGTATGTTGAAATTTCAAATCACCAAAAATAATTTGAGATTGCAAAAACCAGAATTATATCCTATCCAGAAGATATTTCAAACCTTGTTCACATTTAAACCAGTTCAAAATAAAAAACTAAACAACTAAGTTAATTCAATTTATTCCTAATTAACTAAAACTTAATTAAATAGCTAAATTAACACATCTAACAACTATCATGTGTTCTTATGTTGATGCTTGCAATTATCAATGTCATCACCCATATGAAACATAACATAAAAATACCTTGAATGGTATCGTATGTTTAAATTGTCCCCCTATTTGGAAATAAGGTTCTTTTAGGTTAGATAGCAATGTTGAACTACTGAATGGAAATTCACCATGGATGAACATTTTGGTTTTGAAGTGAAAAGACAAGTAGGCTAGGTGCAAATATGACCTCCATTGTTAATCACCTAGTTGTAATCCTTTAAATTTTAAGTTTTAACCAAATGTGAATCGCCATGAAAAAAAACATTAAAACTAGTTCCCCTATCCAATTTGAGGAACCTAGGTTTATTTAATGCACCAATGACAAAACCATTTGTTGATTGGCATTTTCTCCAAGGGTGGTGAAGACATCCCATATGCCAACTTCAAAAACACTAATCACAAATAAGCATAGTGGTAATTCTTGAATATTGTTCACATAACATACATCGTAGGCCAATAAGAACCATCACTAAAGACAAGTCAATTTGACCATCCACATTGGGAAGATGACGTGGCACACATGGTGCTTCCGCATTTAACCATTTCAACCCTTCAACCACAACACTTTAGAAGGTAGAACCTTCCACACATGAATAATAACACATCTTGTAATCACATCCAAAGTAATTAATGTTGTTTGTTGTAAGTACATATAATCCCATGTCTCAAATTTATGGATCCAAGGTTGATAAACACCTTCACAAATAGTGGCATAATGTAATGTATCTTGGAGATGGGCAATCACTAAATTTTCCATATCCATGGGCATAACATGTCAGAATAAGATAATTCATTATTCATATGCATGAATCCACACATTAAGATCATTTGAGTTGATTATCACCATCACATTTTGTCAAATTGAGGCTACCAGGTCAAGCTCTTAGCTAAAGAATAGGAGGTATGGGGTCGAAGCTTGTTAAATATGCCAAAAAAATAGTCTTCAAAAACTTCAAAACAAAATTGTGTGATAAGAGGGTTAAAAAGTAAGCAATGCCTATTGGGATTAAACTTTTGGACCACATGAAGCTACCAAATTTGGCATGAAGATGTTTTTACAAGTTAAACTTTTATATCAACTTTTTTGTAAATCTACTTTTTATATACTTTCCAAAATTATGTCATTGATTTCTTCTTGCACAAATAATCATTCAAGAAACCAAACATATGGTTCATTTAAGACTTGTTAAGACCATTTTTTTTCAACTTATAAATAAAAAATGTAATTTGCAAACACATAGATTATATATTTTGCACATTAGATTATGGCACAAGGAAAACATACTTTTATGAGTTTCATATGGTGCAAATTATACAATTTTAATGACAAAAGATGCACAATGGAAGTTATTTGCACATAAGAATATTATTCCAAAATTTTAACCCCTTTTGGATGTGTAATCATCATGTCGCAAAGTGAGAAAAACAAGTAACAAATACCATTAAATCTAGGCAAATATATTCACATAGGCTTGTTGCTACATTTTAACTATTGGATGGAACTTTAGGGCTTTGATGGTGACTATTAGATGAAGGGCTTAAGGTGTAAGCCATTGACATTGCAATGAAGGAAGGGAAGGGAAGAGTAATGCACACATGGTTTCAAGTGCTTGGAAGTTCCATCATTTTTTATTACCACTTATAAGCTTTTCCTAATGCCCTAATGATGGCACTAAAACACATGTGAACAATGTAACAACATGGGGCATCTAACAAATGGGTGGGAGATTACAAAACATGAGGCAATTACTACCTAGAAGATTGAATTTGAACACCAATAGATTCATCTATTTTAAGGGTTTATCTTTCCTCACAATATGTCACTTGTTTTGTTTACTTTTCCTTCTTTATTGGTCTTGTCATTTTGCTGTTATGAATTCGTTAATGGGGCAAAGGTGGAGTTCAAGAATTTGGTAATGGTGGTAGAGTGGAATTATAATTCCCATTAGGTTTGATAACATGTTAATGACATTTTGGGTTTTTTGTGGTTCATTTTTTTATCATAGTTATTTCTTTCCATCAAATGCAAATCATCACAAAGTAAGACAAATAGATCACTCCAAGAAAATGTGGTCTTTTAGAAGGTCCAATTTGGTTTAAATGTTCACATTGACCAAGGGGGATGGCCACTTTGATTAAACGCTTGGGGCATGAAAGACACAAATTATTTTTGGCTGAAACAATTGATTAAAATGATATTTTTTACCATGTGACAAACCAAACATCTAATTAAAAGGGTCAAAGGTTTGTCAAGATGACCATATTCAATGGTCAGGGCTTAATCAAATTGGCCATCTTGATTTGGCACTTAGTAAAAAACTTATAAATTTGTTTGACCTAGAGTATATACTTAACTTAAATTCACAACTATGCTAGGTTATGCATATTACACTTAATAGGTATGTATAAGGCTTAATAGGCTACCTACATATTACCTTAAACCATGGGTAGGTATGTAAGATCAGTACAATTGATATTTAACAATTATATTTAGTACCCAATAATTTAAGGTTATTATTTTAATTAATCGGTTTTTAGTAATTTAATTAATCATTGATATTAAATAATAAATAATTATTATTTAATAATAAATAATCCATTATTAGTAATTAATACTATATAATTTTAAAAAATATTGATAATTATTAATAATTTTAAAATTAAACTAACAACATGTACATAGCCTACAGGCCTAAGTGCCTACATGTTATTTAGTTGCATATATGGTACCTACTAATAGGTATTTAGGTACATGGCATAACTTAAAACTAAAATAAATACTGTAAAAAAATTGAAGTCCATTGATTAATATTACAATATGTACATTAAGAACAAAAAATCAATGAATTTCATTACAATATGTTGATAAAATATTTCATCTTTTGAAATGGTAGTATAATGGTCAAGACTTGACTTTTCAAAATGAAGGTGAACAATTCAAGTCTTCACACTTGCAACTTTGGCTACCTAAGTTTTAGATGGCTTAAATAGATGGTGTAGATTATTTAAACAAGGTGGGTTAGGGTTGGTTGCTTGGCCAAGGGGGCCTAAGCTAAATAGGTTAGGTGAATAATAATAATAATAATAATTACATTAATTATTAAACCATGTAGGTAGTTAAATATATTATTATTATTATTATATAATCAGAGTTATTGTAATATTTAAAATCATACATATAATAATCATCAAATATTGTTGATTAATAAAAAAACAACCAAAAATACTTAGTCAAAATGGTTGAGTCCAAATTGATTTGTTAGTTTTGTGTGTTTTGTTGTTATGTCCCGAAAGTCAAGTCTAGCAAGTTATGTTTTGTCAGTCCTTGCGTTGCTTAGGCAGCATTGGAAGCAGGCTAGACAAAATCAAATTGTTATGCATATCACAAGTATACTCATACATGTCACAAGGCAAACACTTGTGCAAATTACAGATGACGACTACAGGGGTGGCGAGGAAAAGCATTATACTCGACGCCCAAGGATGGATGTAAACTTGTTAGCTACCTATTAAGTTGATAGGGATAACCGTCGTGGTCTTGAGAGAAGGCCTCAGGTCGGTTTTTTCAAAAACAATTAACGAGGCCGTAAGATGAAATGCTGGAATTAAAGAGAGGATTTAAACAAAACTATATATATAAACTATATATTTGTCTTTCATCTTTTTTTTCGCCCAATAAAACTACAAGTTAGCTATCTCAAGATGGAACCATATGATAAGAGACTATCACGTACGGTTTTTTGAGAAGGGAGTGGGTACCTACATGAGCCTTTTCTTAACTTACTCATCATGGGGAGATAAAGCAGAGGGCCTATCCCTTACTCCCCTATTATCACCAAAATGGCATGTTGGTCAAGTTGAACATGGTGACAATTGGGGTATTTTTTGGTCAAATTTTTTAGTCGAAAAAATCACCTTTTTTTATAATGATTAATGAATTTGGAAGGAGGACACCCCTGGATGGAATTTATGAATTTTAGGGTGGAGGGGGAAAACACAGTCAAAAGAATCACCAAAGTGAGAGCACATTCATTAAAATCACATTTTTGTATGGTTGAAATATCACAAGGGAAGCATAAAAGTTTGAATTGTCATAATTTTCTTGGAATATTTTTTATTAGTTGCAAAATTTATATACTTAAAGTTTGACACAAATCAAAAATGTTTTTGCATGTTCAAATGAGTCAAGCCTCAAGAGTGAATAAGATTTATTTTTTCCAACATTCTTTTTTTCTCTCAAATTGCACCATTCTTTCTAAAAATTGAAGAGCATTTTAACTTTAACAATTAAAATGACAAAATGATTTGAATTGATACAAAATGTTTTTATAATCGATTTGAATACATTTTGTTCAAACATGTTTTTGACCCTAGAAATTATGGATTTTGAAAATGTGACCTTAACAAAAATTATTCATATTTATATATTAAAAGACATGAGTGCAAAACATATGATATAAAATAAATTTGTAGTCAAAATACATTTATATTTGATATACAATGTTAAATTAGGTGTTCAAAATACAAATTTTTACGTTATAAATCAATTTTAAAAATGACACATGTCATGTACAATCCTTGAAAAATGACTAAATTACCTTTATGCCCCTTGGGCTCCTTTTACCATGTTTTCAGTCTTTGGTTGATGTTTTCCAGAAAAAGATCCAAATGAGAACTTATGCAATCCATTGCACTCAAAGAGTTTTACAAAAAGCGTGAGCATGCCAAACAAACAAACAAACATTCAATGAAAAGGGAGCGGCCACAGACAAAGACAGATTTTGAAGAAAAGTTGCTGAAATAAATGATAATTGGGGTGGTGGGGGTTTGAAACCCTGTACAAGGGGACTTACTTGGGATGGGCTTTTGATAATGGAGAGCTGGAAATCCCGATCCTTGGGTGGTGTGAGGGAGCTGCCAATTTGCTAAAGGATTTGCAGTGCTGTTTGAAAGTGTGGCAGTCAGTCATGTCATGTCATGTCGGCGAATTTGCATCTAGTAAGTAAACGTTTTGTGCCAGAGAAGATAAACACACAGGCACCTGCCTAGCTTGCACTATATGAGTGGACTCCTATACAACATGGACAGAAAAATGAAATGGGTATTCTCTCCTACAGCCCTGCTTGAACTCAAAAAAGCAGTCATCAGTTGTCTTTCGCAGCAATTCAGACTTTTGTTGGGACTGCTGATGAAGTGGCTGAAAGAAAGCCAGAAATGGGCAGCGAGGAGGGAGGTGGACGAACAGCTTCGGAGGCTTCTTCTTCACCTAGTACAGCTCCAAACTTCCCCCAAAATGAGCTTAATCAATCTGGTGAGAATGTTCTCCAGCTGTTGCCCACTCCTTTTTTTTGTCATTTCCAAGGAAGGATGAACACACATAACCAGTAACTGCAGCTATTTGACGCCTAGAGGAATCAATAGACGGTACAAGCAAATGAACCGGTGAACTCCTGGGTTACACTTTACAGCTGAGTCCAGATGGTGGGTTTTGGCAGTGTGCTTTCAAGGATCCCAAATCAGAAGTCCAGCTCTGCTTGTTGCTTTGCTGCCTGGGCACTCCAGTAACTGTGTGCTCGAGTTACCCTCTCCAGCAGCTCTTGAGGCACAGGTTCCCCCCTGCGCTGATGGGGTGCAATCCGAGCAGTGTGCACCAGTGTTTTCCATTTGTCCTGTCAATGAATAAAATCAAAGTGCTTGTTGAAATTACCGCTCAAAAGAATGCTAAACTGTAATCGATCTGCCTCAAAACTGAGACTGCATTGAGGTTTGGCCAGAGAGCAAACCTTGAGATCAACATATGTACGATGCTTGGCATGGTCAAAGGCCCTCAACTTCACATCACGCCACCTAAACTCACAGGACAACAGGTGTCAAAAAAAAACCCTAAAGGAGAAGCACAATGAATCATGTTTCCCGGATGCCATTCCTGATCAAATTGTTAAAAAGGACAGAACTGCAGACTCCAATACATGGGCCTGATGAACAGATGTGGACGGATAGAAGAAGAAGATCCAGAGTGTACTACCTGCCAGTGCCAAGCTTCTCGACAGCATGAACCAGAGCTTCCACCTCAGCAACACTGAAAGGGCAGCGCATGCGGCGTTTGCCAACATCGAGAGCCCCTGTCTTCTGCCTCACAGGCACCAGGGCCATTCCTGGCATATTCTCCCCTGTACCCACACCTGGATGCAGAATGATGGCTCCTGACTCACCCTCAAGGGAATCCTGTGACATGTTAGTTGTCACAGTAGAGGGAGGATCAAGCTCATTCTTGGCCCTGCGGTTGGCATCTGCCTGTGCACGAATTGCTGCTAATGCTCCTGCAGCAGCAACCCGTGTGGAGTGAGGAGAGACTGCCATCCGCTCATTCAGGTGAGTCAACTTGGTCTTCATGCCATTGCACCCCTTCAACGTCTCATCGGGTGCCATTGGAAATTTGAGACCTGATGTTTGCTTCCCATCAATGTACCCTTGTTGATGATCTGCAGGCATAGGTGGTGCCGCCACAAAGGTTGTTGGATCAGCATCCACTACCATACCACTAGCCCTAGTGGACCGTCCCTTTCCACAGCACCGTCCACCTCTCTCCACACTGCCAGAAAGTCCTTGTACACCAAATACAGGATACCTGCAAACCACAAAGACTGAGAGACATAAGTACCAATTTGGTGGAGCATGATGTTACCAGTGAAACATTCAACCATTTTGGACTCAATCCATTCATCAAGATATAACAAAATTGAAGCAGACGACACAGCAACTGCATTCTATTGCATACCGTGGCAATGGTGGATTGTTAGCATGTGAGAGCACAAGAAGAGGATCTTCTGCTGCAGTGGCTGACGTGGATGTGGGGACAGGACTTGGCTCCAGCATAAAACCAAGTGACTCTGGCTTTGCACTACGGGAGATGCCCATCTGCAACAGTGTGGCCCCCTCATCAGGCACCTTCTTGCCTTGCAGCAGTACTCGCACTCGCAGACCCCCTCCAAGCAGATTCATTGCTGCTTCCATCACTGCTCTCTATACATTCCAAAAAGGAACCATCATACGTTACTGAGTCTGTTGGAGATTCAGCATGACAAAAGCATCAAATCCCATGAAAGCTTGCACTCCAGGATACTAGTCACTTAAGCCTCATCTAATCAGACCCATTTGACATTTCTGCAGAAAAACCTACAGCGAAATGGTTGCTACAAGAACATGTTGACTCAGGCTTCAGGGTCATGATGATATACAGGAAATTGGGAAAGCTACCTTGAGATTAAGAATGCTTGCTGATTCTGGTAGGTCCACAAACAGCTCTGGAACAGTGAATGACTTGATGCTGAGTTTAACTGTGGCAGGTGAACAAATGGAACACCCATTTTGACTTTGTTTAGTGATGAGACAGACACTCAAATGCCCTACTATGTCAAAAACCCAATTTGAAAAAAGCCAAGGAAGTGGGTGCCAATCAATAAAACATCAGGAACCTCTTGCAACTAAAGACCACCCTCCTTAGATGATCACTGGTCAAGGCAAAAAACCACAATCACCAAAATGTGCTAATTCAAATATGACACTCTCTGCCCTTCAAATCTAGATATGAGATGCAACAAGAATTTAAGCCTCAAAATCTCCACTAGCCTGGAACAAACCAATTATGCTTACCATGTGGTTCCAATGACTTCTTGGAGGTGAGTTTTGAAGATCCCTTTCCTGTTGGAGAAGAGGCTACACTAGCAGCTTTTGCTGCAATCATTGACAATAATTGAAATGTTCAGCTTCTCTAAGCAACTGATGACAATTTATCAGTTGTCAGGTCTTATAAGATGAAGTAAAACAGCCAAAATCTCTCAACTACAGAAGAAGGTGTATGCCAAACAAGTGAAAAGAAGCAGCATATTTTGTGTACCACTGCGGAGCTTGGCTGCAGCTGCAGGGGGTTCACCATCCACATACTCATATCCCATCTCCATGAGGTCAACAGTATTCAAGTGCAACTCTGTGGAGTTGCAGCTTCCATCAACCACATTGTTCTTTCTTTTAGATGATGACCCTCTTGTTCTTTGCTGTCGTGTAAGGCCTGGAGCTATTCTTCCACCAGAAGAAAGTCTCTCCTTCTCAAACCCAGCTTCTGCAAGGAAACCTCAACAAATGAGGCTGAATACAACAGGTCCTCTAAACTTTCTTACTGCAGGAGAGAAAGCTAAATCATCCGTAGCTTGAGAGGGTAGTTCCAATCAGAGTGAAATCATGCAGAAAAATTCTCTGAGAGATTCTCAAGGCTCACTGTTCTCAGGTAAAAGTACTCACCTTCACTGGAACCTGAATCCATTGACTCCATGTCTGTGTGGTGACGCTTTCTCCTCCTTGTTTCAACAGTGCGGATACACTTAACCACTTCAGCATTCTTTTGTGATTCCAATCCTTTCCTATATGGGTCCTTAAGATTTGTCTCTGGGACAAGGCATTGGGAGGAACACACCTTTTCCATCCTGGACATCTTACCATCCTTTTTACAGATCACCCGTTTTAACACAGGTCTGGTCATGCCCTGACCCTCTGCAAGCCCTGCTGGAGGTGCAACTTTTGAGCACCCTGATGTTGCCACCGAAGGTGGAATTTTTTCATCAACTACAATGCCCTTGTCCTCCATGCTTGCATTCTCATCATCTTTATCCTCCCCCAGATCCATAGGGCTAGTGAGTTTCATGACATCACCACTCTCTGAGGATTGACAATGCATTTGAAACTCTGGTATTAAGCTATCTGCTTCAGTCATGACTGCAATGGGTGCCTCAAGCACTTGTACCATGACCTCACCCATTGCTTCCAAGTATCCTCTACTTTCTTTACCACCTTTCTCAACTGATATGACATTCGTTTCTGTTGTTGGCTTCTCTTGTACCATGGTTGGCAGCTGCTTGAACTCCATACTACTTGATGTGATGTCCCCTGCTGCAAATCCAAGGGTAGCCTGCTTCTCACCTTCCATTATCTGCTCTGACACCATCATCTCAATCATCTCAAAATGCCCTTGCATTTCATCATCAGGAAACTGTTTCATTTCTGTACAGACGCCTTGCAGCTCTGAAATGGATGTTATCTCTTTGATTTCAATGGAAGGTGAGCCTGGAGATGGGTCAAACTTTGCAGTTGACAAGTCACTGTCACAAGGAGGTGGCAAATATTCCTGCAGAAGAAAGGGTTTGACAGAAGAATCCCCAATAAGGAAATGGTGCCCAGATCTCAGATCAAAACTCTCCTGAATACACATGCATGCACATAAGCCCTACATATCTCTCCCTGATCTACATGAGTTGACTACCTACATATGCATCTATTATATGCATTGGTGCAGCACAACCTTGCATGCCCAATGGTGATGGTCACATTGCACTGTGAGGCATTCTACCACTGTCAGCCAGGTTTTTCTCCAGCAGTAAAATGAGGAGAACTTGAAAGTGCAGATAGCAATGATATACTACCTGATCTGCAGGTGGTGAAGAAGTTATATTTACAGGTGCAGCAGCACTGTCTTCATCCACTGGTGTAACCTCCTTTACAACAACGTTACTCTGCTCCTCCTGTGACGGACTCCACACGGCAGCTTCAGAGCTTTGAAAGCATTTCTGGGTCTGTCCAGTTACAACCTCAGTTTTACCCTCTCCTGCAACTCTCAGCTGGACCTCTTCTTCATTCATGCCCAATTGTGACGGTGCAACCAGATGGAAGGCAGCACTTGCTGACTGCCTTTTATCTAAAACAACATGATTTGTCACACTCCCAACACTTGATACTTGTGAGTCTATCTCTGATGGTAAATTCTCCTTCAATGACTCCTGTTCATTGACATTATTGGCCTTGTTGCACTGTCCTGAATTAATGCCAGTGTCCTGTAGAATCCGGCCTGCCACAGTAGCCAACAGCTCAAAAAACCCTGTGCGGGCAACCACTGCTGACTGGCGCCGTGCAGCTTCTCCTCGGCCCTGCACACACATCAATGCACAACCTGAACATCAACATGTTTGTTCATATCCAAAGCTTGAAATCCATATATCAATCAGAAGCAAAGGGGAAAATGAAGAGCCTTGCACAGTTACAGAAATGACATAGAATGAGCAAATAAATGCATCCTGCCTCACTTACAGGAAATCAATGGAGAGTGTGAAGAGCAGGTAAAATCAGACTCAAAACAAAAGAAAGTGTCTACAGAAGAACAAATGCTGCATATTATGCAACAGCTTCAGATGGAGACAACCAGTAAAGACCCATGGAAGCAGAAAGGGAACCCATTGAAAGAAGCAATCAATACCCGAGAAGAGCGCATCGCCCGGGGTAGTGCAGGCCCTTCATATCCAGGAAACCCACCACTGAATCTGCGTCCTCGAGCTTCCATCTTCCCCTCACACTACTACCCTTGCATCCAACTTGACATTCTTTGAAAGGAATTATACACAATTGTTGTCATATATGATCTCTTGAATGCAAAAACCCTGTTCCAAAATTCAATGTTGAGTTCTCAGGATTGTTGTTCCATAGGGTCTTCAAATGTTGACCACCAGATGTACAGCCCACAGCCAGAACAAAAAATTATCTTCAGATATTGTTCCGCATTTTGGGGGATTCTTCTGTACAGGAACAGAACAACACAAAAGCAACATTCAGTAAACTTGGCAGTTATGAAGCTTCCAAAAATTACAGAAATAGTCAAATTTACAGCCTCTCAGAGATCTCCAGTAGACAAACACATAATCTGCTTCATTTCCTTGAAGAAGGTGAAGGAAAATCAAAGAATTCCTAAAGGTTGGAATAAAACCCAATCATAGGTTCTTCCAACTCAGTCTTGCAGCAATGGCTGTGGTTCTGGAACCATTGAAGAAGACACATAACTGCATATTACTCCTTTGAAATCTCAGTACTAAACCCCAATCAGTAGTTCTTTTGTTGTTTCCAGGGTGCTTAACCAGCTTCTCAATCCAATCAGAGAACAAAGGACCAAAGAGGCCCACACAAAAGAGGCCTGCACATTTGTGAAATAACATGAAGCAGCACCACAACAGTGAAAAAAAAAAATACATTATTCCAAGACGGGCATTGAACCATGACAATCCAACAGCATGGATGTCCATGGTGACTTCATAGCTTGCTCATTGATCTAATGGGTTGCACCTGGGGGCCAGCTTGAATCACAGACAGAAAGTGTTCAATCTGTTAATTGGTTGCATCCCAGACAGTAAAACCTCTCTATTGGTAGTCCTCAGGATCACTGCAAAAACCTTCTGGGAGTGAGGGTAACAAACAGGATCAAAGTTCTGACGTACTACCTACAACTCTTAAAAACCCATACTATAACTCTTTTGTGTTTCTCAACAAACTTTCTTCAAACAGAAGCTCTCTCCCAAAAAAAATTCTGACTCTACTGGGGAAAACAAATATTCTGCAGAAAAAAAAGCGCAGCAGCAGCAGCATCTGACATCATCATTATCATCATCTTACCACCAGGGCAAAATTTTGTGCGAAAAAAAAAAGACTTATTAGTGACATAATAATAAGCAAGAGACATTTGAGATCTCAACAAGCTCAACACGACTACAGATACAGAAATTACCCCTCCCCACAAAGCAAAGAGAAGAAGCAATAAGCTGCTTTCTCCCAGACAGAGAGAGCACTGCCTGCCATACCACTCACTCACACACATGCTTCCTTGGAAAACCATCGTTGTGGTTGCATTGGCAGGCAAAACCTAACCAACTAACCAGAAAGTGTCCTCCTTCACATGGACAATACTTCTGCTTGTTCTTCTTCATGTAGCAAAGACTTGCAACCGAGAGAGAAGCTCTTCCTAGAGAGAGGAAGAGAAACAGACAGACAGAATGAGAGACAGAGGGAGATTCCGAATATCAAGCTTGAACCAGAAGCTCAAAACTCCTACGAGATCAATGACCTTCCTTACTTACAACAACGATGGATTTCCACAGGGGAGAATACAATCTGACACGAAGAGAAAAACAGAAAAAACCTCCTCAAAGATGAATACATGACGATCTCCAAAGCTTCTTCACGCACAAGTTCCGATGTAACAAAGCTCTCCTCGCGCAATTTGGTACTCCATGTGTGTATGTATGTATGTATGTATCTATCTTCCTTCCTTCCTTCGCCCTGAGCAGGAGGACTTCTCCCTCCTACGGATCATCGTCTTTGTATCATTACTACTACAAGACCAAGAGACAGTAGTGCACTCCGTCCTTGCCAAAACAAACACATCGGATACAAACTTGGCGATGAAAGCTTGAACTAGAACTGAAATCTGTTTGCTCACCACTATTGATCCAGCCTCCAGCTGCTGTTGCAGGCAATAGTATATCTGCTGTGTGCACAGCTTCTCCACCTCCTCCTCGTTTCTAACCGTCTCCGAAATCTCCACGGATGTCCAAAAGACGACTCCGGAGGTGCAAAACTCTGTGGGGGAAAAAAACAACACAACTCTCTCACCACAGAAGAATTCTTCTTGACTCACACAGCCAAACTGAAAGGCGTCTTGCGCCACATTCTTCCTCCCACACAGAAATATTCCCTGGCCAAACCAGAAAACGACAAGTCTTCTCTTCTCCCCTCCCTTCCCGGCCCGCCCGCTCCCATCCCCCCACCCCGGGACTCCAATTTCCACTCTTACACACACAAATCGGCGAACCAGAGCTTCATCGATGGCTCGTTGGATTGCCAGAAAGGAGGAGAACGAAAGCGGATTCTCAGCGCCAACATTTCGGGAGAGCCAAGCCAAGAATTGAGGAACAAACCCGAAGCGATCTGGAGAAAGCAAAAGCACGAGACAAAAGACTCCTCCTCCGCAGCAGCACAAGAGAGGAGAAAGGGAGAAACCAGAACTACGCCGGCCGCACCGGCTACAGCCAGTTGCCGAGGTACTTGACCGGCTGGAAAAGGGTGACACAGGCAAACAACAGGAACAACAACAACAGCAACAACAACTACCCTTTGAAGTCCCGAAGCGAATTCGAGACCTCGATTTTTAGGATCTCGAGCAGGTAAGTAGGTAGGTAGGCTGTCATGTGGAACCTGTGACCCCCGCCCCAAGACGACGACTCAGGACCTCGTTAATTAGTTACTTTAAAGTTACTTCTGGTCTGCTCACCTAGGTCTACAAATTTACCAAAGTCAAGGAAAACCCAGTTCCTTGATCCGTACTGACACATGGGTAAATCTGCCTGCCCCATTCCCAATAACACACTAAGTAAGTCAACAAAATCACTTTTTTTTGTTTTTCTCCTTAAAGACCTGGCCTGCCCAACCCAACATTTTTTTTCTTTTTTTCTTTTTCCTCTCCATTTCTTCTTTTTCTTTTTTTCCCCATAAGTTCCTGGCCTTCACTAAAGAACCAAGCCCAATAAAATAAAATAAAATTCCCATTTAAAAAAAACTTGGCCTGCCCACCCAAAAAAATCCATCAAAGTAACTCTTTTTTCCCATAAATTCCTAAAGAACCAAGCCCAATAATTTTTTTTTCCCCCATAAAAAAGTATTGGCCTGCCCACAGAAAAACACAAGTCCATCAAAATAACTCTCTTCTTTTTCTCTATTTTTATTCACATCACTCTTTCTTTCTTTTTTTTGTTCCCACAAACACATGGCCAGACTGAACTATTTATTTATTTTGGGGGGGGGGGGGGGGGTCCCCCCCCCTTCCCCTCCCCCGGGTCCCCTACAAAGAAATAATATATTTTGTTATTTTCGCCGGACGAACCCTTACCCGACATAG
>Ga0116231_10001820_pt1 | contig 44297 bp, 48 predicted proteins | sample S1TSphgellanicum_2_FD_89695 | JGI IMG/M metagenome (GOLD analysis project Ga0116231, IMG submission 89695) | Host-associated microbial communities from peat moss isolated from Minnesota, USA - S1T2_Fd - Sphagnum magellanicum MG | ecosystem: Host-associated > Plants > Peat moss > Unclassified... | reverse complement strand
CCATTTCAACACATGGCCGTCGACTAATTAATTAATTTTGAAAAATTCATTTCAACAAATGAAATATTCCAAAATATTCAATATCATCCTTCACAATAATTTTTTGATATGGAAAAAATAATTAAAAAAAAAAAAAAATTAAAATAAAAAAAAAAAAAAAAAAAACTGCTGACCTCCTCCATTGGCTGGCACAAGGCTTGGAGGAAAAAACAAAAAACCTTTTAAAACAATTATATAACCCTAAACCCTAAAAATATATATAAAGATACATAGATATGGCTGAAACACAACCACAGCAACTTGCAACTTGTTGTATTGAGAGAGTAGTTGGGACTTGGGACCCACTTCAATGCCCATGCTTTTGTGCAAACTACCTAAGCTAAGTTTAGTCCAGGAAAAAGGGGGATTTTGTAGTATTGCCTAAGCAACAGAGAAATGCCCTCACTCAAAACCCTGATGATCTTCACAATTCAATTTTTCTCTCAAACTTGCAGCAATAACAACACTTTGGGGTTGTGTTTTGCAGCACAGTTTGGGTTTTGTTATTATTCCTACTCCGAAACCGCTGTGCAAATTATCACAAAAACCCATTCTTTTTTCTAGGTGTTTCACAGAAGTGAGTTTTTGACTAGTTTGTGTTGTTGGGTTGTTTGCATACTAAGTGGTAGTAGTAGTAGTAGTACTTTGTGTTGTTGGGTTGTTTGCATACTAAGTGGTCGTAGAAGTAGTAGTAGTTTGTGTTGTTGGGTTGTTTGCATACTAAGAGGTAGTAGTAGTAGTAGTAGTAGTAGTAGTCCTGGACCAGAAGACAGTGTGTGGGAGAGAAAGAGAAGATTGGGTCTGCAACATGAATTACAGGAAGGGGCAAATGGCTCAGGGATACCCAGTGCCTGGGCAAGCGGTACAAGGAGGCGATGTGGCAACCGCAGGAGGAGGAGGACAACAACAACAACAACCGTATGTGCAACCGCCCCAGTTTGTGAGACCTGATGGATTCCAAGGATACAACAACTACCCAGCCAGTTACAACTACTGTCCTCAACATTCAGACGAGAGGAGGAGGAAGAACAGTTTCGCCAACGCACTTGCCGCTCTCTTTGTCTGTTGCTGGTGTATCACTTGGCCTTGCCATGGGCCTTGCTGCTGTGGACTCTAAAGAGTTAGCAGCTAGCTGCTTCCCTGCCGGCCGCACTCAGCTCATGGAATTTGTATCTAGTATTTTGTGGTGCTTTTCGAGTTCAATCTTGGCTCCAACTTGTGCCTCTTGGAAGACAAGAATTTATTGTTGTGTTTGGAACTTGGTGTTGAATTTTTGGAATCACATGAAATATTGGTTCCCTAAGAACTTTGCTTGAATAATTGTGATTGAGGTAAAGGGTGTTGCAAGCTCTAGCTCGAGGAGAGATGTGATTAGGGCTAATTAGGACAAAACATATTTATTTGGGTGTAAAATGTTGGTGTCACATAAGGACAAAATATGTTCAATGTCACACAATTTGCAATTATAAGATTTGGGTGTCGAATTTCGATGTCACATTGTTTACAATTATAAATTAGGCTTGTAGTGAAAGCAAATGGAGTTGAAAAATGTTTGTTTTTTTGTTTTTGTTTTGGATCACTTACTCAAGCAAAACACGAAAGCACAAATGCATCTCTTCCATCAAGATTACACAAAAGGTACTCTAGTTCCAAGCTTGTCTACCTTATTGCCTTACAAACCACCACCATTAGATGTATGATTCCTTTAGTCCTTGACTAGCATACCCTAGTAGAGAGGTACCTTTGGCAGCACTCTTGCAAAAGTGCCAAATAATTTATTTATTTTAAAATTTGAACTTTAGCAAATAAGTTTTTAATTTTTGAACTTTTCAACATGTAAGGAATATAGCTATTAAATGATCAAGAGCTATCACAACTCTCTTGTTGTACTTGTGATCAATCGGTTCACAATTAATGCATTTGCCTACATAGCCCAAGGTTTGATTTGGGTTGCCTTTGAATCTGAATTTTTTGGACTTTTCGACATAAAAGGTTGATGATTTTGGAAATTTTCAGAAAAATAAGCCCATATTTTAATATTTGTTTGTAAATATTTGCATTCAAATCCATCCAAATGGGCAAATTGACCTCCACCTCTTGTCAACCCCATTTCCACTTTTGATATCTTACATGCCAAAGGTAGTTGAGCAATGATTTCTAGTTTGGTATTTTTGTGTTGGAGATTTGAAACTTAGCATTGCCCACCAATTCTAGGTTCCAAATGAATGGAACCTACAAATATTGGTTATGACCATAGTCACTTTTGTTGAATGTGTGTTTTCGGGTGTAGCTAGAATTGAGATGACATTTACATTCATGGTGTAATGATGGAGTTGTTTTCTCCAAACCAAGGATGTTTCAAAAACCTCCATTGGACCCATATTATGAAAATATCATCACTTTTTAAAAACTCATCATACCCATCACCATCTTGATTAGTTCTGGGTTCAATTTAGGTTTTGGGTTTGAAGTCATTGTTTTCCATTTGAAATTTCAACATCATCTTTGAAATTTTCTTTCTTTCAATCCTAGAGTTCAATTTAGGTGTAGGGTTTGAGGTCATCATTTTCCCTTTGAACTTTCAACATCACCTTTGAAATTTTCTTTCTTCCAACCCTAGAATTCAATTTAGGTTTAGGGTTTGAAATCATTGTCTTCCCTTTGAACTTTCAACATCACCTTTGAATTTATTTCTCTTCCAACCCTAGAGTTCAATTTGGGTGTAGGGTTTGAGGTCATGACCTTCCCTTTGAACTTTCAGCATTTCTTTCTTCCAACCTTAAAGTTAAATTTTTTCCTTTATGCCCCATACATTTTTTACTTTCTTTTCCTTCCATTTTTTTTTTTTTTCCCCTATTTCCTTAGTTTGCACTCAAGTTTATTTTTGTTGGTTTTGATAAGGATTTTTGGACAAAGGTTCAAAAATTATTGTTTTTCATTATAAAATTATTGTTGATGCTTGCCACAATCTTTCAATGAAAGCGTTTTAGGTACGTTATTTGCTTTTGAAATATCATATTTGCACTTTTTAATTGTTATAGTTATGTAATATTCAAATATTTGTTGTGACATTTCAACAAAAGTTTTGTTACTTGTGAAAACAATTGTATGAAAACTTAGAGATTATTGATTGTTATTCTAACATTTTTGTGAAAGTTTGTTTCCTATGAACTTTGGTAGTACATTGTTCAAATTATCATCTTTATGCTTGTTATTATTTGTTGCAATTTTTAAACAATAATCTCAAAGGTTCTTGCTTATCATCTTTTCTTCTTTTTTTTAATTACATTTCACAATTTTTAATGAAGGTTTTGGATATACATTTCACTTTTATTATGAGGGAAAGTGTTTAGTTTTCAATTTCCAATCACTAGATCTTTATTAATTGTTCGTTGTGGTAATTGTTTGTTAAATTTGTGCTTTTGTGCAGCTAATAGTCAAATGGAATCAATAAACATCATTTACCTTTTCACTAGCTTGATTTTAATATTCAACAATGAAATTTTTTAAAATGTAAATCAAATTCAAGGTACTACCGGATCACAAGAGGCATCCAATCTTGATGTTTTACGGTTTAGGGTTTAGATGTTTTTAGGGTTTAGAGATGTTTTTCGGATCCTTCTCACTCCAAAGCTATAGACAAATCAAGAAATATGGTATTTTGTTCATCGTCCTTATTGGTTAAATTGGAGTTTTTCTATTGTGTATGATGACACAATGATTCATTCTTGTAAGACACAAGTTGTGAGATATGTCGTGAATGTATTTTAATAGTGTTTTTTTTAATTCCTTTAATTCAAGCTTCACTTTGAAAGAGGTAAGAATAATGTTAAAGGAGATGGAGGTTTATCAATTTAATAATACCCCTTTTCTTTTTACTCTCCCAATTTTATTTCCTTCATATGTTTTCATATGGTTTCAAATAGTTCATCATTATTTATGTCCATCTTATGCACATGGGATTCTTTCTACTACATGGCACTCATCAATGAAAAACCTTACATTTTTCGAAGAATTTGTTTCCTAGATTTCATTTTTGAAAAAGTATTTTATGATGAAATCAACAAAATCCATGTCAATCATCATTATATATATGTATATGATTAAAATTCTTTTCATATTATTAAAATTTTAATGAAAAAATAGAAAATTTTAAATTTCGACACATTGTTTTCATATCAATTTCACATTAACTAAAAGAATATCCACATCTTTTCTCCATTTTTGTTGATTATTCAGAAAAATTCAGAAACAAGAACTCCAATTTTAGTTTTATTTAGAATAATAGAACTCCGGAGTCACTTAATTTCAAAACCCTCCAAAATGTGATGTTTCATAGAAAACCCTTGCCAGTTTTCAAACGGTTCTCAAATTTTCTGGAAATAATATAGATGGTGTCGAAGTTGCCAAGGCAAATGCAATATTTAATTTATAGCCAAATTTGGCTAAATCCTCCTAGGGAGCTTTCCCACTTTCATTACATCTTGCTATGGACAATTGCCACTTTGAGTGTATCTCAAAATTCATCAAAAAAAAACACGCACACACACTAGAGGGCAGCCTTTGTTTTATCGGTGAAATTTCACCCCCAAAATGAAATAAAAAAATCAAAGATTTCAAAAGAGAAGTGATTTTTTAGGGTTTCAAAGTTTCATTCACTAGAAGTGAGAAAAATTAGTAAAAATCACCGTATTATTATATTTGGTTTCCAATTGTTAGCAAAAATTAATAAATAGGGTTTATTCAAGTTTTGTGCTTCATATATAGTTTATAACTAGATTTGGCTAAATCCCTCTAGGGATGTTGCCAATTTCACTATCTCTTCTTATGGATATACAAGTCAATGTAGCAATTTTGTGACAAAAAATTCTGCATTAAAAATTTCCTGAAAAAAATATCAATCGATGTTAGTGCTTTTATTTTTGGTAAATTTGACACATTTTTTTGACATAATTAGATATATATTCAAAGGACTTTTGTGCAAAATTTGCCCTAATTCACCAGCTTTCAAAAAAAATTTAAAATTGCCAAAATTTTACTACAGGTCAGCTCGAGGAAGTAGGCAACATGTTAAAGGCTTCTTAAACGTTTCTACGTTCATATATGGTCTATAGCCAAATTTGACTAAATTTTCTTGTGAATGATTGCCACTTTGGCTACAACATAAAAATTCCTGAATAAAATCACTGATATCAGTGGCTGGTCTGGTCGCATGTTTTTTTTTAAATTTTTTTTTAAAAAATTTAAAATTTAAATTTTAATAAATTACTTTTTTCTTTTTTCTTTTTTTTTTGGGTGATGTAACCCACCCATCACCTACCTACCAAGCGCTGCGACGCAAGTAAAGTCCAACAGTCCATTGACGCAGGCAGGCAGGGAGGTAGGCAGGTAGGTAGGTAGGTACATACCCTCCCCAACGGCTATAATCCACAAAATTTGAAAATTCCCGGATTCGTCGATCACCGTACGATGCACATCGATGGACGGCCCTGGCGCCTGTTCCTTTTGTCGCCTGTTTCTGTTGCGAGCTTAGTCTTCGTCGCGCTCGTCGTCGTCGTCCTTCTCCTCTGCGTGTTTCGGATTCCCATTCTCGTGGTCGCTGGCTGGAAAGATCGTTCTTTTGCCTCAAAGCGATGGCCTTTCTAATACCCCACTAGTCAGTCGCTACTGTTTTTTGCCATTGCGATTGACGGGAACGTGAATGGCCTATTGAGCGCCGAGAACGGGAAGTTTTGTGTGTGTTTGTTTGTCTATCGAGGGTTTGTTTGTTTGTTCCCTTTTCGGGTTTGGATTTGGTGAGGCCTAGTATGGCAACGCTCAGTGCGCGCAAGGCCGGTTGGGGACGGGGGACGCCGCAACAGCAACCACAACAGCATCTGCAGAAAGAGAATAGTAATGGGCAGGAGACGACGCCGGTAGAGAAGAAGAGAAAAGTGACCGCCAAGGAGTTAGGGTCGTCGACGGGTGTGAAGCTGAGAACGCAGCAGAGACGAGCTTTTGCATCCATGCTCAACGTACGTCTGGTGGAGTCTAGTAGTAGTAGTCCTGCTGGGAAAGCTTTACTGCAAGGAGACGCTCTTGCGGCAGGAGGAGGAGATGCCGCCTCCACGTTGGCGTCGGATGTTGAAGCCCTACTGGGGATGAAGATGGTGGGGAAGACAAAGTTCGATTTCAAGGTGCGTTTTTTTTTTTTTTTTTTTCCTCGAGAGATTTATTCTTCAGACCAGAATCATCAACATCTCTGTACGTTTTAGTAGATGCTGGCATTTCGATGGATGCCCTGCCCTGAGCTGAGATCCTGATTAGGGTTGCTTGGGGTTTTGAGAATCATAGGAGAATCATAAGAAAATCATAGGATAATCAACGAGGGTTGTGTAGAGAGAGGAAGAAAGCATGGAGTACACCGCTTGATCAAATGGAAAACAGATAGTAAATGAGAAAATCCATCGGGGATGGGTGTTGGGTAGCAGGGCAAGTGTGAACAGATGATGGACTATATCAAGAAGCTCCGAGCTTGCATTCGTGCATTCCAAGAGCTTGACGCCACACACACCTGTGAGAAGGAGGATCTAATGAAGCAGCTGGAGGATGTGAAACAGAGTCGTGCTGAAACTGGTGTCTTGTCTTACCTCGCTCTAAAAACCATTTTTTCCATTTCTGCAAGTATTGTGTTATACTGCACAGAGGCATCATGTCACAAAAAAAATTCTGTTCACAAAAAAATCATGATCAGAGAGAACCTTGCATTGATTGAAGATGGATTTTAGTGTCAATGATCAAGGGCAAAGATTCGTTGATCTGAAAACTAGATATAAACAAACCAGCTTCCTCCACCCACCCCATTTGAGGCATCCCACTGTGAAGGAGTCACCTATGGAAATGGGTTGTTGTATGACTGATTTTGCAGAGGAAGAAATGAGAAGCAAGCAAGATGTCCTGGAATCTGGGCTTGTGGAGTTGAAGTCCTTATGTGCTGGTCTTGAAGAACGGCTGAAAGATACAGAGGCACAGAACGAGGTATTATATTTCACTGATATGAGTTAGGTGTCCTTTTTAGTAATTCCTACAGATTGTGGTAGAGTGTTCCATTTTTGGTCTTTGGATTCATCTGTTGGAGGATTGCCTTTGTTGCAGGCACTTCTGCTGGCACGTGAGAAAGATGCAGAGGCACTTCGAGCTGGTGAGAAAGATCAAGTTAATCTCCAACATAGCATTGAAACACTTCAGGCTGAACTTGTCACATCAGCACAGCAAGTAGGTTTATTACAAGATGTCAACAAAAGGTTGCAAGAGTACAACACCTCACTACAGCAGTACAATACTAAACTGCAGAGTGAAGCCAGTAGTGCTGCTGAAGTGATTTCCCGCACTCAGAAGGAGAAGGTAGCAATTATGGAGAATCTGAGCACCCTACGTGGGCATTCAACTGCTCTCTCTTCCCAACTTGACACAGCCAAGGCAAGCTTACAAGAAAAGCTTGTGCAGAATAAATTGTTGATGGATGATGCAGATCGTTTGAGAGTGGAGCTTCAGCGCATTTCAGATGATCGAGATCAGCGAGCAACACAGGTGCTTTATTTTCCTTCAGCCTATTCATCTGCACGTGCATGCTGTAGGAATCTAGAAGACCAAGAGTCACAATGAAGCATAGTGAATTCAAATTGGTTTTATGATTGAGATGTGTAGGTGCAAGCCCTCTCAGCAGAGAATACGATGTACAAGGAGTGGAGTGGCAAGTCTATGGCAGAAGTGGAGCTCCTAGGCAAGAAGGCTGTTGTGCTGGAGGTATTTGTTCGTCAAAACTTTCCCTTCCTGGTTTCTTCTGCAGGACTGTTCTTGAGTAACCTGGTTTTCTTCACATGTGACTGCCTGCCTGACTGCCATGCCTATTGATGATTTGCGGTGTACAATCACCTTAATGAAAGGTGACAGAGGAGTCTGATACATTATGTGGAGGACATTTCAGGAGAGCTATTCATCAGCAAATGAACATATCGCTGTCCTGCGCCAGCAGCTTGACAGTGCTCAGCAAAGTCTGCAGGTTATTTTCAATCAGAGCCCCTCCAATTTGGCACATAGCCTTCTTGCAATCTGTATAACTGACTCTGTTCTAGAAAGAAAGATGCATGACTAGGCCAGAGAGATAAATTGCAGTTGCTATTGGGGTGGTGTGCAGTTTGCAAGAGCCCAGTTGTCACAGCAGAAAGTTGAAGGTGCTGAGCATCAAGCCCAATATGCTCAACTCCAGGAGCGCCTGGTGAAAGCAGAACAAAAAGTCCAGGAGGGTGAGCTTCTTCGTCGCAAACTACATAACACAATCCTGGTATATTTTCCTTACTTCCAGTTCCTGGATCTTGATTTATCTTGGTACCAAACTTGTGCACTTTGTTCTTCACCTTATGCCAGCCTCTGAAACTGGGACCTCATAAAAAAAATTTGGAAATGATTGCAGGAACTGAAAGGAAATATTCGAGTATTCTGTAGAGTGCGACCTCTACTGCCAAATGATGAGGAGAAAGAGTCAATGTCAGTTGTGCAATATCCAACTTCCACTGAGCTACAGGGTGATGGCATTGAGCTCCTTCAGACAACAGGTAAAGGAAACACTGTTACAACAGAAGAACATGGTTCAATCCAGCAGAGAAATCTGAACCATATTTTCAGCACATAAAATGGCTTCTGACCTGTTTGAATTTGATTGACTCCATTGGGTCCTGTTGTCTTCAGGTGGACCAAGACACTTCTTTTCATTTGACAAAGTGTTTGGACCAGAGGTGAAGCAAGAACATGTCTTTGTAGAAATCTCACAACTTGTCCAGAGTGCTCTTGATGGCTACAAGGTTTGTCTCTTTTCTTTCTCTTTGGTGATTATGAATCATCAACACATAGCATTAGCTACTGTTGGATATTTTCTCCTGCTGATGAATTGGCCTTCCTATTTCTATTGCAGGTCTGTATGTTTGCATATGGGCAAACAGGTTCTGGGAAGACTCATACAATGCTTGGCAATCCAGAGGTTCCTGGAGAGGGAGGTGTGATTCCTCGATCACTGGAGCAAGTTTTTCAGTCAAGCCAGGCTCTCTCTGCTCAGGGCTGGAGCTTTCGAATGCAGGTGTGCGCTGATATGTACATGTGGTTCTCCTGCAGGAATAGTGTGCACAGAATAAAACACACTGGCTTATTTTGAGCTGATTCTTGCAGAAACTGCAATAGGCTAGTGAACTTGCATCAGATTCAACAGGTTCAATGACCCCATCCAAAATGTGTGTCAGGCATCCATGCTGGAGATTTACAATGAGACCATCCGCGATTTGTTGGCAAAAGCACCAGTGAACACAGAGAGCTCAAAACAATATGTGGTGAAGCATGATCAGAATGGAAACACTAGTGTATCTGACCTTACACTTGTTGATGTTACCCAATGGAAGGAGGTGTCAAATCTGCTTCATCAAGCATCCCAAAGCAGGTTAATGCACTAAACCTAGACAGCTTGAATGTCCGACTTGCCAGAATAGTGATGAAAAAAGCAAATCATTTGGACAGATTAGTGCAGAACATAACCCAGCCACAACTTCCCTCTCTGTTACAACTTGCATTTCAATAGAGGGCTCTTAGGCACATGGATCCTGTTGTTCCTGAAGTCAGATATATTTTGCTCTGCAGATCTGTTGGCAAGACAGCTATGAATGAGCAATCATCACGAAGCCACTGTGTGTTCACTCTAAGGATCTCTGGTGTTAATGAGGTACTAATCTTTGGCTAATATATGATGGAACAAGGCTAGGAATAGTCAATTGTTGAATTCTGTCAAGTCGATCTCACTAGAGCAGTGATAGCACAGGATACTAACTAGGATATGAGTTATATGTTGCAGAGTACTGAGCAACAGGTTCATGGGGTACTGAATCTCATTGATCTAGCTGGAAGTGAGCGTCTTTCTAGAAGTGGTGCCACTGGGGACCGTCTCAAAGAAACCCAGGTTGGTAATTTTCTTTTTTGGTCTGAACCTCTTACTCCTGTGGTTCTTCTGCATTCTTGTGATGACTCAACTAGAAAATCTCTAACAGAAGAGTGTGTGGCAGGCAATCAACAAAAGCTTGTCTAGTCTGGGAGACGTGATCATGGCCATTGCCAATAAGGAGCCCCATGTGCCCTACCGCAACTCCAAGCTCACATATCTTCTCCAAGTAAGAAACAAACTTGTTTTCAGTAAAGGTGGATGGTTTAGGATGTTGGTTCCTTGGAAGACTTAAACTATAAATTGCAAAATGATTCTAGACCCAACTAGTCTTAATTGTGGTTGCTGATGTCTGCAGCCATGCCTTGGAGGCGAATCAAAGACTCTGATGTTTGTCAACATTTCACCAGACTCCAAGTCCTTCAATGAGTCTCTATGTTCCTTAAGGTTTGCAGCTAAGGTGAATGCATGTGAAATTGGGATCCCTCGCCGTCAGACAGCTCAGGGGCCCCGCATTTCTGAATTGTATTCTCTTCCACCCAGCTGAAAATCCCCCCTCCCCTCCTCTTTTGTTGCTTTTTAGGATATTCAAAAGGAGGTAGGCAATTGTGATAGAGACTTGAGTGAACTTTGAGGGTTCACACAAGGGTGTACAAAGCAAATAGGTGCTCAACATTCACTTCTGTCATTGCAAAACAAAGTTAAACTCTAAGTTGCAAAGATTTCTAATCCTACATGCTGGAGGCTATTTCTGCAGCTTGAGCTTCTCAAGTCCAACAAGTGGAGACATGTAACTTACAATCTGGTTTTTCATACCATGGGTTGGGTAATTTCTCTTCTGTTGATTTGAATGATTTAAAATTCTCAATCTGTTACGTTGCCCACAAATTACAAAACCACAATCAGCAGTCCCTTCCACAGTTCTCAGGATTGACATTCTGCATCTAAATTACTAATGGGACCCTGTACATTACACACTACTGTCAAAATTCTAGAATATTCAAATAGGGGCAGTTGGACCCATTTTTAAAATTATTTTATCCAGCAAAAAAGAAGTGCTGTTATCAGTGGGCAGCTGAAATTCTTTGAGAACTTTGTTAAATTCTAACAAAGCTAGACAAATGTTTTGGAGGGCTTGGTGAAATCATCTGCAATGAAGGCCATATATCTCAAGAGAGCTGTCAAAAGGGTGCCAATTAAAAAGTTCAGAACTCTCTGTGAGCATCAAGTTCAGTAGTAATAGTCTCTATTAGAGCATCTCCATTAGCCTTTTTTCGTCACTGGTGAAATATCCCCAGAAAGTGTATGAAGACTCAAAATTTTTGAAAAAATAAAATAAAATTTTGATTTCAGAAGTTTTCAGTTGAAAGAAAAAAAAAAAAAGTAAAAACCGCAAGATTTTTATATATGCTTTTCATTGTGTAGCCAAAAATACACCTAGAAGGATGACCAAAGATTTGTACTTTATTTCCAGTTTACGCCACTTTTTCTACATCTTCCAAGGAATGATCACCATTTTAACTACAAACAGGAATTCCTAGAAAACATACACTGATCTCCATCACAGTGGTAAAATGGCATGCATGTATAGTTATTGCCATCGTTTGAATGCTCTGTTGTAAACCGTTGCAGAATCTGTTCTCTGATGGAATGAGTCATGACTTCAAGGTCAATGAATTTTGTCGGCCTTGCCGACCATGGAAAGGATATTGTGTTTAGATTCATTATAGAGTATAGTAGGTTAAGGGATTTTGGCCCCTAGGTAGCAGGTCTATTTTTTATATGAGGATTTTTGAAAGATGATATTTTGGCTTGTGTTGAAACTTGAGATTAGTCAGAGTTATAATATCTTGAAGGATTTTAGTTTCTTTCAGAGGATTTTTTAAAGATTATTATTTTTGCATGATGACACATTTGAGTTTCCATAATTCTTCTTTTGTCTGAAGATACTTTTTAATGTAAATAGCAAGGCCACAGTTTGACACACCCCTTGTTATGATAGTGACAGAAGTAGCTCTTCACTTAATGGCTCTACCTGCAGTTGTGGTGTATGGCATGTGTTCAACTAAATTATCGATGATAAAGTTGGAAAGGATTGCTATATAAAAAGGATCCCTGAAGCACCACCACAGCACCACAGCAGCTCACCTTCATGTTAAGTGGGTGTCAGAAAATTTGTGAGAAGTTTTCAGAAAGCTTTTGGGAAGAAAGGCAGGTGCAAAATAAGTCACGGTCACAACTTGGCATGTGTGCAACATATGGTGCAAGAGAAACCTTCTATTCATTACCTACTTAGGGCTAAATTCCAAGGACAGTCTCCAGTGGGCAAAAATCTTCAGAGAAATAATACACACAGCTTTATTTATACACTAGATAAACACTCAATTATTATCATCTCAAGGGTGCAATTGGAAGGGGACGTAATTTATGGCTGCTGAACTAAAACTTCATTCTAAAGCAAACAAGGACAAGATAAAGAATCAACAGCACGTTTCACATCTAAACACTCTGTAAGAATATACATACCTCTTAGGTTATCAGCATCCTAGAATCTCATGAACAATTTCCTGATACCGACATTACAGATGGATGGGATCACAAACTTCAGATGCATCACCCTTGCAGAGTACTTCCCTATCACTCGCTTGTAGCTTGGCCTCTCCTTCATCCTCTTCCAGTATAATGAAACTTGGGGTCTTGGTTGAAGATATTCTGCACTTACTTTTAGTAACTCAATGCGACCCAGAACAGCCATGAATGCCGCATCAGCTACTGAGAACGTGAATCCGGCAATAAATTGTGTTGTGCTCAGCTGCTCTTCTGCATCATCAAGTAGACGATTCAACTGCTGCTTGTTGGCAGCAAGCTCCTCTATAGACTTCAAATTCTCCTCAATTGCATGCATGCTTCTGAGCTTGGTATGATAGAGAGTAGCAAGATCTGGATTCTTTGTCATGCTGGCTATCAGCACATGTCTTTTAAATCGGCTGAAAAAACGCCACACCCTTTCTGGGACATGGCTCAAAGTCAATAGCTTTGCATCCCATTCATTAATCCTCCTGACCCATTCTCGAACTGTCTCACATTGATGGAGCCTGAAAGGATCATTGATGGTATCAATATACCTGCTGCATCAGATAACCTATTAGGATTGCTGAAAAAGGCAATGAAAAACAGGAAATGGTTTGCAGAAGCCTGCATGCAATAGAGACTTCCATTTGCCAATGTCTTTGCAAGCCTCAGGTTTAAATGGCTATCATTTTGCATTCCTGGAAATGGATTAACCTGAGTTAATCCCAACACGAAGACATTTTTCTTCCCATCTATGAGAACCATTCTGCTGACTTCACTTTTTGCACACACTATGATACAAGAGAGAAGAGTTCCAAAACATCCAGCGCAGCTCTCATTTATTTCAGTCACAATGCAAGTCAGACTTGCATTCGTTGAGAGAGAGAGGGAAAGAAAACTCACTCAAGGATAGGGAGGCTCTCGCAAATCACAAGACTGCCATTTTTAAGGACCGGCAGAGCCCCACCAGGGTTTTGCCTGAAAAATTCAGGCTTGAAGTTTCTGGCCTTCAAAGGGTTGACTCTATGCACAGTGTAAGACAAGTTTTTCTCTTCAAGTGCAATCTGCACCTTTTGGCTGTTCATAGACAGAGGATGGTGATACAGCTGCATGGTGTCATTGATGTCTCATCAAATCACACATCGCAGATCAGTACCGAACAGCTTGTCTGACCAGAATCTTAAGATGCAAAAATGCATATGGGTGCTCTCCAGAAAGATTGTTAACTTTTCCTGTCAACCCTTGCTTGGAAAATTTCAGGTTAACATATCTTCATCACCACAGCTGCAGCAGTTCTATGACAAGAATTGGCCAGAAATGCATTTGAAACCACCCTGTCCAGCTGCTGTAATTGGCTTGCCACAACTGCTGAGCAAAGGTCAATACAGAGCTTCCATTTCTGTCTGTGCCACCTCTAGTACTAGTGCCATGAGCTTACAAACCATGCCTGCACAATCAACGCTAAACCCTAAACCACCAAACCTTGGCAGACCAGAAATAGTAAGATTTATGGCATTCCCTGGTTTGCATTACACTACTTGTAGGCCTCCGCAATGCTGATGCAAAACCATGAAGAAAAACTCTTCTAACTAAAACCACTTGATTTGTAGGTAGACTGGATAACTTTGTAAAAAGAATGGACTTCAGTTGAACTCGATGGTCCCGAGCTTTCACTAGTACAAAGATGTAACTCTCACTCTAAGATGCTCAGACCTGCTTAACTTCCTTTCAAACCATGTAAATCCATGATCACAAACCCCAGGTCAAGCATAGATCCAGCACTCTTTTTTGGGCGCGATTGCGCTAATAGAAAAGGTGGTACATTCCTGCACAAACAAGTAAATGAATCAATATGACATGCAGAATATGAGCTTCGTGAGAAATATGATGAACACGGTAAAGACTCAGTCACGAGAAAGAGCGCGAAATGTTCACAACGATCCCTGAGAGGGATATTGTGAAGAGGACCACAAAAAGAGCCATCTCTGGCGACAGTTTTCTCTACCAATATTCTTGAGGCTTTTGCTGGCCGAACCTTGTCGGAGAACGACGATTTTCTAACGGTCATCGCTGGTGGGAAAGCGACTGCGCATGTTCAAAATCCGGTGCAACGAACCGCAATCCACAAACGGAAGATTTCTATTGCAAAAGTTGAACTCCAAGTAGGTAGGCAGCCTACAAATATGATGTTCCCAAAGCAGGTAACTAACTGAGAGTTTGTAGACGCATCGGAATCCACTATCTAGGCCTGCGGTATGTTTGACACGAAATTGCCTTCCGTCGCTGTTTTCCAGGTTTGTTTTCCGATGACTATGATAGCAATTATGAAGGAATTGCAACAACATCCGATCCGGTATACGCTCGCTATGTTCGATGTTGAATACGTCGCTTGTTTCGGATTCGATGAATTGAAACAAGATACAGCAAAACAACGAAGTATGAACATCGAGGTCTATTATAAACTTATCTCTCGTTTTGGTTCGGTCGGGGATGATAACAATTTAAGAGAGAAAAACATCGTCGTGAAATGGAAAAGGAACGGAGGTCAAATTGATTTCAAACTTTTTCTATTGTCAAAGGAGGATAACCATAGGCGAGCAAATTTTAAGAAGATCGAGCAGGAAACCAACAAAAACAAAAACAGTGAGAAACAAAACATCAGCATAGCAAAGCTGCTGAGGTCCTCGTCACAAATCCGACAATGCACTTAACGAGAAAAGCACATGAGCAGATAGGTAGCCGAGAAACGATTTTGCAAGAGCAAATCCAGGCAAACAAGGGGAATTTTTTCACGACGACACGACGCGATTGTTTTTTGAATAAAACAACAAAAAGACCGTGAAACAAAACAAGAAACAGATACAAATCAGGAGCAACCAAAAAGGGAAGAAAAGAATCAGGAGGAGGAGTTGGAATGCCGACCTGAGATGCGAATTCAAAGCGATGCGCGATGATCCAGACGATCGGAGAAGCGAAGTTCGGCAAACGAGAAAAGCAGTTCGCACTACCGACCTCTTCCTCCTCCTTCGTCTTCCTTTTCCCACGTCCCAATCCATATGCCATCAATTCACATGCCATTGGCATTCAGATGTGAATCGAGGGCCCAATGTTTTCTTAAGACACAAATCACGCTTTTCATTTTATTTCATTTTTTAAAAAATTCAATCAATTTTGTGATATTGAAAAGATCGTGAATTTTTCCCAAAGAATAGCAAAATTAGTTGAATTTACAATAGAAAAAAAATACCCTAAAAAATGGAATTGTGCCTTTCTTTTTATAATAGGAATTAGGAGGGATTCAAAATTTCGGAAGAGAAAATTCGAATTTATTTACGAAAAACAACAAAATTTGTCAAGAGAAAAACTTGGGCAGAAATGAAGAGAAGACGGAACCACAAGAGTGCCAATCACTCCTCGATCACACATGCACGACATGACGATGTTGCAAATGAATAAATAATATGGCATTCAAAAATGACAAAATTTCGTATTTATAAAAACAAAATGACCTACCGTGGCCGTCGTAATATGGGTGCTTTTCTAACTTGTTATATACCACGGTGTTACATTAAATTCCAAGTACTATAAAATTGTCAAGCCCGGTCTTGGAAAATATCATTTGTAAGATGGGTATTGCACTTTCATATGTCCACCTACATATGCCCACCCATGCAATTTAGACAATTCAAAAAAAATATTATTATTATTATAATAAAAGTTATAGAAATTTGAAAAAATTGATCACAAAATACCACAAAAAAGTTAGGAAATCCTTAGTTGTTCTGATTTTATTATAGTTTGGTGAAAATTGAGCCATAGATGCCTACCTACATATGTCCACCCATGCAATTTGAAAAACTCAAATTCTATATAAAACAAAAAAGTTATAAAAATTTGAAAATTCTTCACAAAAATGCCACAAAAGGCAAGGAAACCCCCTTGTTGAACAATTGCCACAAATATTTCTGATTTTATTACCGTTTGGTGAAAATTGAGCCATAGATGGCTACTTACATATGTCTACCCATGCAATTTTTAAAACAAAAACTAAATAAAATGTTTTAAAAGTTATATAACTCTGAAAATTCATCACAAAATGCGACAAAAGGTAGGAAACCTATAGTTGAACACATTAATAGGATATCATTTTTTTTTGGATGATTGGAACAATTTTCATAGAACAACATGACCTTTCAAAAAAATACTATATAAACCAAATATCACCAACCCTATGAGTTGAACCCAAAAGGCCCATCAATCATGGTGCCAATCCCCCTTCACTAACCTAACCCATAATCTATGCATAAAACATATGTGAGAATGTAATTTCACAAAGCAAGTACTGAAACAAACTATAATATCATCACAACTAGGATAATATCAATTCACCTTCCTTTTACACATCACACATAACCTTGTTTTTCTCAATATTCCTATCCATTGCATAAAATAATACAATACAACCCTCCGAGATTGGGTACAAAAGTCCTTATAAAACCACGGGATTTGACAACTTAATTACCTTCAAGGAAAAGAATGTCATGTAAAAAATAATAATAAGAAAATTGGAAAGAATGAGAGTGACACCTATCTTATATCTGCTTATTGTCCTACAATAACTATTGTATTGTCCTACAATAACTATTGTCCTACAACAGCTACTATCCTTCAACAATTATCGTCATGTTACACCTATTGTCATCTACAAATTTGAAAGAAAAACCAAAGCGCTTGCAGACCTCTTGTAGTTGTTGCCTATCATTTGCAATACCCATAAACTTCTTATTGCTGCTACCTACCATTTACAACATCAATCTACCTTCTATAACCCTTAAATCCAATGGCTACTTTCATATTATTGTTCTTTAGTGACAACTACCCTCCTACAATAACCCTACCTTCATATAGAGAGTAATTTCATTGCAAAAGAAAAGAAGAATCAAATTAAGAAATTAATATTTTACATCAACTAAAAAGGAACTACTTTCCTTACCTTCTTACAAGTCAATACAAACAAAAAGAAATAATGCATTTGATTTCACACAATTTTCAACCATTTTCCATTACATAATAATAAATACATGATTCTCCTACCAATTCTCCCAACATATCTTCTCCTACCATGCTACCTTGAGAATCACCCCCCTTCATCTTCCTTGAAGGATAAATAGGAACTAAGAAAGGCTACCCATCACACATGCAGGTTTTTTAATCTTCTTCACCTTATCTTAATCTTTTCCATCCATCTTATTAGTTGATTCGATAACAAATACCAATCCTTATCCTCAAAAACTAACCGCTCCATTAACTTCATCTCCTAGGTAAATAGAAAATTGTTAAAAAATCCACCATTAATTAGCGTAGGAATTTCTATCCTTAACAATCCCTGCCATTTTGATGTTTTTGGAATAAAACATGCACCTTTTTTTTTAATGAAAGCCCTAGCTAAAGCCATGTTGAACTTCAAATGTGACATTGTTTTTGCCAACTTGTTAAACCAAATCATATGCACCTTGAACATGATGTACAAATGTATAATGGTGATATCAAACATGACCCAATGCCACCATTTGTGATCCCTATTTTGTAAAGTATAATATCCACGAAGTTGATATTGGACATCAACTCCACACATGTGCTCCTAATAATGCACTTGCATTGGGTTAAAAAAGATCTCCAATGGACCAATTAGATGACATCAAATGGCAAATGTGGCACATGTAAGGTCAATTGGATTAAAAGTGGTGGACAAAATGGATATTAGTTTGTTGTCAAATTAGGAAACTACTAATGTTAGGTGATTCTCATTTTTTGTGAGAACCACTATTTCCAATTCTTAGGACTATTTTTAAAAACATGTTAGGTATATATATATTAGGTTCTAATTTTTTTTTTAAATCATCCAAGGTTTCAAAACTTCCAAAAAAAAAAATTCATCAAGTTTTTAGTCAAGACAGTTCTCATAACTTTTTGTATTGATAATTTTCGGAAATGGTTTTGACAACTTAGTTATCAAAAAAATTATATTAAATCTTTAATTAAAATGAAAATGAAAAAAAATTGCAAAAGCATTATGAAAATGCATAAATTCAAGGTTTTTTTTTCAAATTTCATCTTGTCAACTTCATTGTCGAATTCTTTTGACTCCTCTTTTAAATGGTCATCCATTTCAATAAATGTTATTACGTTGCAAGGAGATTTGCAACCAACTCTTGAGTCATTAGGCCAATTCTTGTTTTAAAATATTATTTTTTTGAAATTTTATGAAATTATAAACAACATCTTCTATGGTTGGTGAATATGTTGGTTAAAGAAAAAAAAATCTTTTAGTCTCTATTTGTGATCCAACAATTCCCAATATTTGCCAAACAAAAAAACTAACAATGGGAAAAATGGATTCATATTTTTGTGACCACTGGAGAAGATTCTTAATCTCTTTAATTTCCATTTGAAATATCCTAAAAATTAACAACTCTCTATTGACTAGTTTTTTGACTAGTTCACTTGTGTTATTCCATGTTGTAATCTTCATCAACTTTTTGGCCTACAAATTTAATTTCATAATCTTCCATAGGATTGCAAATGATGATAACACTTCAAAAACATAAGATGTAAGGATTTTTTATCATACTCTTCAACAATTGAAATGTCTTGTTCACAACCAATAAATGAAGACATGAAACGAAGATTCATAAATTGGGAACTTAACATCAATAAAAACATGTAGTGATTTTTTCTTTCATCATATTTTTTAAAAATGAAAGGAAATTGTCAAGCACATCACACAATTCCTTTTTAATGTTAGAGGCAAGTAAAAACAATTCAAATGCAACACTAAAATCATCATCCATTAGCTTGTCTAAGACTAGTATAAATCCAACTTTTTCTTTCAACTTAGAACTCATTGTGATGGTAGAGTTTAGGGCATCACTTCACAACCAATGACTTTTGACTAGTTTAAAACATGAGTAGTAACAATTAGAAACAAACAATTGACAATTGTTCGAAAAATATGTCAAGTGAAAGAAGGTGGAACTGGACCAAAAACACAAATAACATTTGTGAGTTGTAACATAACACAATGGCCTTTCAAAATAATTAGGCCTTTTAGAACAAGATTATTTTGCTAACAAACCTATAAGATATTCAACAAAATGTTAATATTTTTTTTTAAAAAGAAAAAAAGACTACAAACCAATTTATAATTAGAATATAAAAAATATTTTTTGAGAATTACCTTGTTTTTACAATAATATTTAACTTTTTTGAATGAATTCCAAAATCAATATAAGCCTTGTTCCACTCCTATCTACCTTTGCCAAACAAAATTACCAAATCATACATTTTTGTAAATGAGATTAAATACATTTAATTGAAACATATTTGAATTTTTTACAAGTTTTTGTTTATGTTGTCCCATAGTGGCATCCCTTGGAAAATGCATGGCCAAAATAGGTAGCTTGGAAACTTTCGTTCAAACCAAAAGTTCACAATTCACCACAAATTTTTGTGTTGATGTCATTGCATTCAAATTTGCACCTTCATCCTTTACATGCATAATAATGTTTTTTAAAGCCATATTTATTCAACAATTCGATTATATTTGTTGCCAAACCATGACCTATAGTTTCACTTGCTTCAAACAACCTTATTGTGATATGTTTAGGTTGCCAATGCATACCTAAAAAACTAATCACCAAGGCAAAAACATCATGTGCTCTCTTTGAGCTCCTTTTAACATCCATAAATCAAAACAAATTATTACACAATAACATTCTTTCAATTTTGGCAAGGCATAATCTTGTTTTATCTTCTCCATTAAATCAAGTAAAACCTCTTGTGAAAAAAGAATCTCAAAGGAAACACAACTTTTGGACATAAATGCATTACAAAACACTTCAATCATGTACTCTTCACAAATTGAATAGGTATGTGATTGTTGACACCTAAAAGGCCAAGGTCTTGCATAATTTATTTTTATTGCACAACATCATTTTGAAAAGGATCTTTTGAAATAAAAAACTTTGATATTTTAGAATTAGACACATTAGGCTTTTTTTTTGTGGGTTGTATTTCCAATACAACTCTCAATGGACTATTCATTTTTTCATCAAATATTTTTGCTAACAAAACATAATGATTTGCATCCACATGTTTTTCAATTTTGTTATTCCATTTTTTTATGATATGATATAATTCCTTTCCTTTCTTTTATTCTTAGATTAAAAAGGATAAAACTAGTGTGACAAAAAAAATGCAACACATGATTTGAGGTTTTTTCCATCAACAATATTATTGACATTTACAACATGAAAGAACCAACACAATCCATTTCAATCATGGGGACTCCATATGTCTTTTTGCATGTGCAATTTTTACAAATTTAATTTCATTAGTTATTCATCACTATCAATAGTGTTGGATTGTGTTTACAAACTCTTATTTTCCTCCATAGTTTATGTTAGAAGTTAGTTTTTCATATAAACTTGATTCGGAAAATGTCACATGACTCATTTTCTAGTATTGTTTCATTTTCATCTGCCATAGAATCTTCCACTTTAAACAACAATTGTCACGAGGTGTAAATTAAAATCGAGAAGTTGAAACAAAAGGAGATTTGAAATGTGTTTTAATGTCACATGTTTTAATTGATACAATTTTTTGACGACTATAAAGTGTCATGTTAGGTGACATGTTTCATTAACAAAGGAAAATCAAATGCAAAACAAAAACCATGTTCAATTCAAGGATGTTGTCCTCTTTCATCGTCAATTATTGTCATTGCCATTGTTGAAAATTTGATGATCAAGTAGGAGTGGGGCAATAGTCTCCTTGGCTTTCGGCATTACAAAACACAATGTGGGAAAACTAGGAGCTTTAGTGTTGCAAAAAGCCTCCCAATGTTTTTTGTTTGTATGTGTGAATTCAGAAAGGGTGTGAGGGAGGGGATCATAACTAGGAAGAACAAAATTTCCCAACAAAATATACTTATGAAAATAAATAAAATTGGCTTTAGATGTTTTAACCACATAACTCCTTTTGGTTTTTTGACTTTTTCCAATTTTGCTTCATCCACCAAGAATAATAATTACTTCACAATCAAGTTGTCTTCGTGTTTTTCCTCGTTAAGTTAATGTCTTGGTTTAGTAAGAAGATTAAAATGAAAACACTATTTAAAAGAGGTTGAAATATTAACCATGGGTAGTAGTTGTTCAAAGTTTTCATTATTCTTCTTGTTCATTACCAAGTAACTAGGAAGAGCTTGTTAATGGTTAATAGCACATCAAGTGAAAACACATTAAAATCCCTTAAAATTATAATCAAAAAAAATATTTTTTTGCATTTCAACATTTTGAGATGATGTGTACATCCAACTTGATGGCAATGTTGTGAACTTTGGGTAGATTTGAGAATTTTGGAACTTGAATTAATCAATTCTTCACGAAAATCAATGAAAGATATGAAGATTTTGTATGCAATGAGTATGTTTGGACATGTCATAAAGTATGAAAAGTGAAAAATATATTTTTAAAGTGAGGAACTATAGGTGATATTTTTGCATGAAATTTTAGGTGAAGAATGAATATGATATAAAAAATACAAAATCCACCAAAATTTGTGAAAAATATTACATTTGCTAAAACATTTTGATTGCCATGTGCGATTTTTTAATGTCTATAAGCCATAAAAAAATTATCATTATATATTTTCATCAAAGGAAACCTTTCAAACCAACCCCCTCACTTTGCAAACTTCCCATTATGACATCCATTGGTGATGGTGCAACATGTCAACAAGCACATTCCTCCCAACTATGTGTAATTTTCTTGATGTTAGCAACGGTGATTTTTTTTGAAAAAAAAGGCATTTGGCAATGCATCAAAGAGCACATTTGAAGAAGGTTTGCCACATGGTTGCTATGTAGTAAGCCATGTCAAACTTGCCCTTTAAGTTGACCAATTTCTTTTTCAATTTTGTGATATCATCAATTTGGCAAAATTTCCCAACAAATTAAAAATATTAGTTGACTTTACATTAGGAAACAAAAAAAATGACCCAATTATTTTATTAAAACACCAAAAAAATCAATTAAAAAAATGTTGTAGATGCTTATTGAATATAATTTCTTATGTGTACCTATAGGTAGTTAGTCATGTTATTAAATGTTCATATTTAAGGGTTCATAGATATTTACAACATGTAAAACTCATACGATTTTACAATGATGTATTTCCAAATTTTTGATGATTTTGGAAAAAAATACAAAAATGGTTTTGAAAGGTTGGCCAAAAAATTCCAAAGTTTTGGTTTTTTTTAATGAACTTGCATTAACTTGTTTCTAATTGTTTCCAATTTCTTTTGTAATCACAGTGTAAAAAATTACTATCAACAAATTTTGGTGATGTGGGATTTCCAAGAACTTCTTATGGATTTAGGGATTCAAGTCATCTTAGTGCCTTTTCAACAAGGTATTAATAATAATTCCTTTATAAACCCACTTACAAATAATTATCACATAAATTCAATTTGCATTGATGACATAATTGCATTGAAAACCACATTGAACAATGTGTTAATTACTTGAAATGTGGGCAAAATTAAAGACATAGATCTTATCAATCATAACACAATGCCAAAAGGCAGCATCTATGATTCCATCTATGATTATAAATTTTGATTATATAATCCTTAACGATTACATGATTATCTATTTGATTCAAGTTTGTTGCTTATGTTATATCATTGCAACCATGACTATGATCATTTATTCCATGCCATGGATGATCATGATCTTTAATGATCATTAAATTATGGTAGTTGCATTTTATAATATTAATTTGAATAATAATTATGGAAAATGCATCCAATGGTTAAGATTAATTTTTAAAATATAAATTTTAAATTTTAAATTACTTTCTTCTTAACAAACAACAAACTATTCCAAATTTAAAAAAATATTGACCATTTATGGACTACCATGTGGTAGCATAAAGCTAAGGAAATAAACATTTCTTGGTCCAATTAAATGTGATGCCATGTGGCAACCAAAGCTTAAGGAGCCTAACTTAGGTTAGGTGGTCTTAACTAGGTGACCTAACATAGGAGCATAGCCTAGGCCACCTTAGACTAAACTAAAAACAAACCTACAATAAGTTAGGTAAGGTACATAGGCAAGGATCCTAAGCTAGGTTTCCTAGGTTGCAAGTGTGAGGACTTAAAATAATTAGGTAAATTATCAAGGCGTTTCCTAGGTTGCAAGTGTGAGGGCTTAGAATAAGTTATGTAAACTACTTCAACAAGGAACCTAAACTAGGTTTCCTAGGTTGCAAATGTGAAAATCCCAAAGTAAGTTAGGTAAGTTATTTAAGCAAGAAACCTAGGTTAAGTTCCCTAAATCACAAGTGCGAGGAGTTGAACTTCTACCTTCATTTTGAAGGTTCAAATCCTTTACCATTGCACCATAACTTTTTCTATAACACAACTAATCATCACAAAGTTATAAACATTGACATAATTAAACCTAGGTTAGCTTAGATAACCTTAAGCTAACTTAAGTTGACCTAGACTAATTGAGGCCACCCATTAAGTCTACCTTACATTAAATTAGGTTTTCCTATTATAGGGTAGCTTAATATAAACCTAGGCTAAATTTATAAGCTAAATTTAAAGGTTAAACTTACAAACTAAACATAAAAGCTAAACTTAGAACTAAACCTAGGTTAACTTTAAAGATTAAACCGAGGCTAAAAGCTAAACTTAGAGGCTAAACATAAGTTAAACCTATATACTAAACAAAAAACCTAAACTTATAAGTTAAACCTATGATAAATTGAAGACTAAACCTAAAGGTTAAATTTAGAAGCTAATAATAAGCTAAAACTATAGGTTAAACTTAAGCTAAAATTAAAAGTTAAATGTGAAGGTTAAATTTAGAAGCTAAACGTAAAAGTTAAATTTAAAGCTAAATTTAAAGGTTAAAACTAGGATAAATTTATAAACTAAATGGAGGCTAAACTTAGAAGTAAAGTTTAAAAGTTAAACTTAAAGGTTAACCCTAGGTTAAACCTAGGTGCTAAACTTAAAAATTAAACCTAAATTAATTTTAAAAGTTAAAACTAAACTACACCTAAATTAAACATAGGTTAAACTTAAATTAAACATGGTATAAACTTAAAAGATTAAATCATAAACTAAACCTAGGTTAAACTAAGAGGTTAAATTAAAGTTATACCTAGATGCTAAACTTAGGCTAAACCTAGAAGTTAAACCTAGGATAAACTTAATTAAACATAATTAAACATATTTAACCTTAGCTTAACCAAAGGTTAAACATGAGTTTTAAATTTAAATGTTATATTTAAAATGTAAAATTAGGTTAAACTTAAGCTAATCCTAAAAGTTAAGCCTAGGTTAAACTTAAATTAAATTAAACCTTGTTGAAACTTAAATTAAACCAAGGTTAAATCTAGGTTGATCATGGCAAAACCTAATGTGAATGTATTTTAATTTCAATTCCAAAAACAAAAGACTTAATGACATGATGTTGGATTAAATTTATTTTTGTGATTCATGTTTACAATTGTAATATTTAAAATAATTCACAGCTAGTTAATGTTCATAAGTTGTTTTGAAAAATTGATTATCTTTTTTAGTGCTACCATTGAATTATATATATATCCTAATGATGATTACGAATATATTGCTCATAATTGCATACAGCTAACAAACAAATTCTCTCATATATATATTTTGAATTTTTTAATGTGTTCAATACATTTTGGTACTTGGTCAAACATAGTTATGAAATCAAATCACATGCCTTAGTCATGTAATTATGAGCCTCATGACATGATATAGTCATGTAGTCGTAAACATGATTAAAATTTAGTCATAGTTGCAAAAATGTTCAAGTTGTGCATGCCACCTTTTCGAGTAATGTAAATAGATGTGAAGTGATGATGTGAGACACTCCATGCATTGGTTTTTAATTTAGAGTTGAGAGGTAAATGTGTGATTATATATTTCGTATTGAATTGCCCACTCTATGCACTAATGACTCATTTGAAATCACACACTTAACCAAGTTTAGGAAATAGTTGTTACAAAGTTTTATGATTCACATTAAGGTATTGGTCCATGTTTTTAGGTTTATAGTTTGGTTTATGGGGGTATTTTGATTGTGTATAAATTGTGGTTAAATATCTAAACAAGGATGACATTTCATTTTTAGTTTCCAAAAATTCAAGTTTGGGATTGTACATTCGTGTTTCTATCTCATGATGTTTCTTGTAAATATGTTAAGGATTTTGACTATGTACTTGGTGCCTCTTTTGGAATTCCCAAGTCTAATGGCAAGCTAAGATAATATGTGATTGTTTCTTAACACCAAAGAGTGGTATATGGATTCCCAACTTCTTACATATAAATTAGGATGTGAGTTTCCTAATGTCAAACTTGCCATATGAAGAATTGCTTGTAGAAAATGTGGAATTCTTCCGCACTCAAATTCCCTTGGTTCCCTTGGTTATCTCTGAAGGTGAATAGAAATGGTTAAGCACCTTTATACCTCTATGTAGGACCCTAATTGGATTTTTTCCCTTGTTTTGACCACGAATATTTTGAGAAGCTTAGGTGCCATGACCAACATTTATGTCTCCTAAGAATTAAGCCTTGAATAACACACCATTTAACTAGACATGTTAATTAACAAAAAATGTGACAATATAACATGTTCCCAATGTAATTGTTGAAAACAACTCAATTAATACTTAATCAATCCAAAATAATAAATGCTAAAAGTATTCAATATTATAGTAATCTTTGTTGCAACTAATGCCCTATACTTTTGAAAGAAATAAGAATATATTGCTTTCAAGAGTTGATTTTAGGGCATGCTACTTGTGATGAAATTTTTTCCCAAATCAAAAGACTATGCTAATGATAATCAAAGCTCACAACTTCGGGTTAGAAATTAAATAAATAAATGGACATTACATTGGAATCTTGGACACATTGTCCACCAAGCACAAGCTTCCACTTCTACTATTATTGCTCCACCAAAAATAATTCAAAAGTCTAGATGCGTGTTCAAACCATATGTTTTGATCTTAAAAGATCAACATGTTTTGTTACATTTTCATCTTTCATGTCAATTCTAACTTGGGTTCCCCGCCCCTACACTCTACTAGCAATGATCAATTGATGAGAAAAAGAATTGATTTTGTGAAAAATAAGTTCCATTTGAATGAAAATATCAAATGACATTCCATGCACTTTGAATTGAATTCAAATTCCTACATTGAATTCAAATTCAATTGAAGAGGTATGGGATGCAAATTGGTACAAAAGGTATTGAAAATGTACTAGTGACTATGTCATTCAAAAACACAAACTTCAAAGAAACACAAATTTGAAAAGACACCTTTCCATTCCTCTTTACTTGACAATTGGTTAAGCAAATTCCAATTTGGAATTGTCATAAAAAAGGACCACTTATTGGACCTAATGTTTCTCTACCTAAACCAATTCCGATGAATCACTGTCATTGGAATTACAAGTGGTCATTAAAACGTTGGAAATTTTATAATACTTTGCCCTGACTCTAGGCATAGGAAAAAGAAATGGTTCATAAGGCCTTGAATTGGCCTATCTGAAGTAGTGTCAAAAGGTGATTGGTCTTAGAAAGAAGGGTTGGCTACTGAAGAAGATAATCTTTATAAATAGGAGGTGAGTGTGGTGGAAGAGAAAATTTTAAAAGTGGGTTAGAAGGTACAAACCCAAATCGGATCCAAAAATGGTTTGAATGAGTTGAAACTTGCAAGAGCATGAATGAACAACGACTCCGCTAGGATTTTCATCTCCACATTTATATCTCAAGACATTAGAATTGCACCTTGATCGCACTCTCCAAGTCTCTGTTCAAAGAGAGAAGGCCCCGGATAAGATAGAATACTTGCACCCAGGCACACATCCCCGTCATACAATACTAACGCTTGCCCTGGAGTTACAGCTCTTAAAGGATGTGTGAATCGCACCTGTGAAACAGTCCACAGCACATATTCATGAGATTGCAGAGAAATCTCCACAACAGCACTTGGAAGGTAACAAGACAATGAGTGAGGTCATAACCTTATGAGAGTGTCAAGCTCCCAAAGTGTCAGACCTTCACCTCCATCATGAGTAGCAGCTATGAGTTGCCATGACTAAACACTGACTTCATCATGACCTGATGGCAGGTGTAGATAAGTACATAACAGTCTGCCTAAAATTTAGGAAAAATAGAAAATCTGCATTATGAGTTTCTGTTGCATTTGTGGAAGTAACAGGAAGACTCAGTCTTGATGTTGGCTAGCACTTGGGAAATAGCTAATCAAAACAGTCCACATAGCAATACAATCAGACATATGCCACATTTTCACAGACAGTACCATGAGGTCCAAATTCACACCCATTTCTTTCTGAATCTTAAACAACATGCATTCAGTAGAAGTGACCTTGCAGATCCTGCTCTGATCTACATGTGAGTGAATGTTGAACAGAGAATGAAGGAAATGCCATTCTAATGGCACTTTTGCAACTGAACATGACATCTCACAACATCTGGTGATTTTGCAAAATGAATGTGATTGAGTGATAAGGAACTGGACAAAATAAACAAATTAACAAAAAGTTCTTACCTGCAACTGCTGTTTGCTGTCCTGCCATTGGGACTTGTGAAGGCGACAGAAAGTGCTTGGAGTGAATTCAGAAGACTTGGAGGCAGCAACTCCCATGCCAACACTCAATGCTTCCCTGCTTGTGGAGTTTGAAAAGCAAACCACACACTCTTCCAAATGCTGGCGATAGCGGGCCTTGAACATGCATTTGAGTGGCTTACCATCCTTAAGAGCTTTGGGAGTCTCACTTGAAATCCAAAATGGAGAATCTGCCAGCAACAACAGAATAGGAGAACTTAAAAGCCAAATATGAAAGGCTGTTGGACTGCCAACCATGCGAACCACTGAGTGATAGCTTACTCTTCATCTAAATACTCAGTTTGAAGTAATTACCCTGAGCATATGTAGAATCTTAAGCTGGAATTCTCGTTGGATCATGAATGAGGAGACAACCATGTGGATTGTAGAGGTTGAACAAAGGTACCTGCCACTGCAGAATAGGAAAACAGGGCAGGATGATCGGCACCTGGTGCTACAAACACAATATTATTTTGCACATCCTTTCCTGCCACATAGAATGCCTCAGGAACACCAGAGATTCCAGCTCTTTGGCCATGTGTGTATGCGGCAATGCCAATATGCATACACAGGTCAGCATGCCCATCAACAGACACAAAAGGGCCAGGCTTCAACTCCACATACTCAGCTATGAAATTCTGAAAGTTGCGCCTCCCAATAAAACAGATTCCAGCACTACTGCGTTTGGTTGCGGTGAAAAGCCCTTCAGAGACTGCCAATTCACGGACTTCTGGTTTCAGTAATGAGCCCACTGGAAATTGAACCCTTTCCAAGGCAGCTGCACCCTGCATAATCCAAAAGTTTTTGGGTCAGCCACACAAGTCCACAACTATCTTCACACCCACACCCTGGAGTGGCAAAGAAGCAAGCAACCACCAAAGACCTTGAAATTGCACATATGTCAATTCTTTCAGATTTTCTAGAACTCAAAATGCTGAGCAAACTTCATTAAGGTACACCCACCACAGAAGCCAAAAAGTATGATTGATCTTTGTCATAGTCAGCCCCACGAAGCAGCTGAACAGCACCTCCAGACTGAGGCCGGTGAAGGCGAGCATAGTGTCCAGTTGCCAGATTATCTGCTCCCATTTGCATGGCATGCTCCAGCAATGCATCAAACTAAAGAAAACACCGACAAAGTTCACCAATCAGCATTGCAAATCAACTGCAACCAATTTTCCTACTGTCCACACAGAAAGAGAGAGTGTAAACAACCTCTAGTTGTATTTCTCAATATGTCATCATAGACACAGAGAAGCAACAGGAAAAAGAAGTTTGCAGCACAAGAACAGGTTGAAAACCCAATGCAAAGACAGGAAGTGTGACCACCTTGATAAACTGGTTGCATGCAAGGTCTGGGTTGGGGGTCAGACCAAGCGAAATATCATGCATGAAAGATTCAAACACCTGTACCCAGTACTGTTTCTGGTAATTCACATGAAACAGCTCAATTCCTACACAGCCACAAAAAACACCTTTTGGTGACAACAAAATCAAAACAAACTGAGTTGTCCATGCCAAAAAGAGACATGACAGGAGTCTGTCGGAGCCAATAGGTTCTGCATCCTTCCTGCTTCCCTTCTATCAAATTGCACTCTCTGCCATAGCAAAGGCAACATGTGATCTTCAAGTCACAGAAAGATAGCAAGGTGTTTACAATGCCTACATAAAAAATACTCCTGTAGGGACTGATTAAAGAGTCTCTGAAATTCAGCAACAAACACAACAACAAAGAAGACAACCTGGTGACTGAATGCAAGGGGCAAAAGAAGACAATCTCATCTTGAAAAAATTTTGCCTCGAGATTCAGAAGTTAAAACAAATGCCAACTCAATTGCAGCAAAAATGTGAAGATATCCAACAACCCTCGCCCCTAAACCATAAACCCTAAACCCTAAAACCTTTGTTCCATGTACTCAACTGCTACATTATGGCAAAACCAACTCGCATGAATGTTCTTGTGTAAGACATCCTCATCATTTACTCTCAGCGAGAGAGAGAGAGAGAGAAGAGAGAGAGAGAGCACTGTTGCAATGTACAAACCAAGATGTTTGCAGACTCTTTGAGCATCTTCATAGTCCTGGTCTGCAGTGCAATTTCCGCTCCCTGTTTCATCATTGGAGTCCCAATTGCGCATGTACAGTCCAAACACTTGATATCCCTGGGCATCCAAAAACTTGATTCAATTACAAAATGGCAACCAACAACAAAGGCAAGACAGCAAAACAGGATAACAACACAATGGCTCTACAGACAAAACACTGTTTAGAGCTTGCTTGCTCAATCAAGAAACACTGTCCTTGCATGAAATTCCACAGAATCCATGTCTTTTGCAAGTTTGAAAATCTCGTCTTGTCTGTCAGGTGTGCAGTGGAAGAATTGCAGATCGATCAGGATTTTTGCAAAGGAGAAAAGGAGAAGTCAAGCATACCTGACGTTTGAGTAAGAGAGCTGCGACAGAAGAATCCACACCTCCAGACATTCCAACTGCTACAACAGGTTGCCTTCTGCTGCTGCTGCTCCACTTGCTTTTTTCCTCATTCAGGTCAAGCGTCTTCGGCAAGCTGCTTAGGGTTCTGGAGTGAAGTTCCTGCACACTGCAACAACTTCTTCTGCGGAAACCGAAACTTCTCCCAGAGAGAAGAATAACCAGAGACCTCCGTGCTCTTTCTGCAAAACGCTTCCTACAAGTGGATGCCAACATCAGGACTGCAAGATGGATGCAAACACTTAAAGGTTTTGCTGCGGATTTTGTGATCTTTGAGGTTTCTGCAACGGGTCCAGGCCGCCAGGCACGCACACCATCATGCAAGCAAGCACCAACGGCCAAAGACCGAACACAAGAGGAGCATTGAAAAGGCCCCGTGTCTGTGGCTGTGTGCATCAACAAGGATCGTTAGGTTTCGTAGAGAGGAAGACGACGATGAGGAGGTCGGTAGCGCCGCGGGATCGATCTTCTTCTTCATCGCCACATGCAGAAGAAGAGACGGTATGCAACCTACTGTCTACTTTGAGAATCGCTTGATAGAACAGCCAAGCAGAATGGAAGAAGCTGCTCTTCGATTACAGAAGAGACTCTTGCTGCTGCGTGCTCCTCGGACTTCCATCTAATGAAAGAAGGTGTCGTCGGGTTGTAGAAGAGGAGTCCAGTCGCGGACAAGAAAGGAAGCAGCAGCACGATGGAGGAGACGACGACAGAAGAAGAGGATGCGCAGACAAGGTTTGAGAGACCCGTAGAACGCTTGTTCCCAGCGATCTTACCAATACTACCAGCGGCGGCCAGATATGGCACTCCCGTGCAGGAATCAGAGCTGCTGGAGGAGCAGCAGCAGCAGGAGTCATGGCTGTCAAATCCAAGCTTTTCGGAGAGTTTATTGCCTCCTCCTCCTCCTCCTCCCACGAGAATCACAGTTACTACTGCTGCAGGTGCTGCTGTCGATGCAGTGCTTGAGAGAGAAACAGTTGCAGAAGAAGAAGAAGAAGACGAAGAAGACGAACAGCTACAACAACAAAAACATAAGCACAAGAAACACAGCAGCAAAAAGAAGGAGGACAGAAGAAAGAAACGCAAAGAGCGGAAACCAACTGCTGCTGCTGATGATGATGATAAGCACATTGGGTCTCTACAAGGCCATGCTCTTGACAGGAAAAACGCAGTGAAGATATGGGCAGACAGGAATGCTGCACACTTGCCGAGAGAGTATTACTTGGATTCTCGCGGAGATCGCGACAACCTCGCATTTGGCTCCTTGTACAGGTGGGTGTGTCTGTGCAACCTCGTACCACCCAATTGGGCAACAACGATTGAAACTTTCTTGCTCTCAATTTGATCAGTTGCTTGCAAGATTGCACATAGAAACCACAGACCCAAATGAGCATAGGGTTTAGAGATTGAAAATTTCTTGCTCTCAATTGATAATTTGCTTGGAAGATTGCAGATAGAAAACTCAGACACAATCTGTGGCTGATTTGTTTTTTCTGATTGAAGAAGACAGGATGGATATAGCTCGATACCATCGAGAACAGTGGGAAGAGGCAGGAGGAGCAGGGGAAGAGGATCATAAGAACATGAGAAGAAGGAGAGCCAGTTTGGATGTTCCAGAACCTGATGGTGCAGTTCACCAAGAGAAGGTGGTGTTGCGGTACTGCTCATCCCAAGCGATTGCTTTGGAGAAACAGCACCATGGTGGCAACTTCAAACGCATCCGAATGCAATCTGGTCATCATCATCTGAGGAATGTAAACCGAACCTCACAGCCACCTGTGGAAGAAGAATTCATGCCAGTTGAAGGTGGCGGCATGATGATGGAGCTAGAAATGGTAATGGAGTTCTTCAATCAACCTGTTTTGCCTGGAATTGCTGTTTTTGGAGTTGGAATCTTTGCAGCAGCAAATTCTCACTGGAAGATTCAAAACTAGTATGTGTGTGTATGTGGTGCATGCATGCATGCTTGTGTGTGAGAGAGAGAGAGGGAGAGAGATCAGGTTCTTGTTCTTGCAGTGAAACCCATGCTAACGCTCCATGGCTTTGTAGCTTTTGTCCAACTTTCAGGATGTTGCTGTGAATGAGGACTTTATCATGCATCTGGTGTAACATGCTGTTTTAGCAGGGAGATGGAGAGATGAAGGATGCTTCTTTGGAAGGTGAGAGCTGGGAGGATTATGTAATGCGGTGTACGAGAGAGTATAACACTCTAACTCGTGAGCATCCACAAGATGAAAGTGTATGGCTTGCTTTCGCCCACTTCCAGGTCCACTTTTCTCTTCCTTCCCTTCCTTGAGTGCTGTTGCTGCTGATACACACACAGATTGCGTGAAGAGTTTTACTGAGATTTTGATCAGACTCTTGTAGTGGTTTTTCTGATCCAGGAATTGTATTTAGGGTTTTGCTGAGACTTTTGATGTTGGCTAAAACAGGATGAGTTGATACAAGCAGCTCACAAGAAAGGGGCCAAACAGCAAGCAGTTGATAAGAAGTTATCGGTACTGGAAAAGGCCTTGGAAATCCATGGAGAAAGTGAAGAGCTGACGCTTATCTACTTACAGACTTGTAGTCTACGGCATTCTGTAGCTGAATTGTTGCACAAATGGGAAAACTTTGTTGCCACATTTTCAGGGAGCTACCAGTTTTGGAAGGCGTTTCTTCGATTCCGTTCTGCTCAGTTCTCTCTTTTCTCAGTCTCCTCTCTTCGATCTGTCTTTGTGCAAGCTCTCAGGGCTCTGAGTGCAGCACGTAATCGATTGCTTGATTCGGTGTGTGCCCCCTGATTTCATTCTGCGTGAGAATTTTTTGAGATTTTTTAAAAAAAATTTAAATTTTATTATTTTGTGAGAATTTGTTGAGATTTGAACTCTAGAATATGTGGCAGTATACGTATGCATACAATGCAGCAGGTTAGAGCTTTTCCAAAATTTGGAGACTGGGGAAAGTTCATACTTTATTGACCTTTTTCCCCTTCTTGCTCTCGTTGGAATACTCTTTAGTTTTCTGCTTTTCTGTATATTTCTCCATATCTGCAAACTTCACTATTTTGCAATACTAGGTTTTCAGGCTATATGCAGAAAGGAGGTCTGGATGATTACCAAAGAATTTGACTTTACTCTTGTTCTTGCAGAAAGGGCAAGAGGAGCTGCAGCAGGATAAAGGGCCAGTAAGGGATGCAGAGCTTGCCATGATTGCCATTTTGGCAGACAGGTGTCGGTTTGAGGCACAGACAGGTCATGCAGAATTGGCGCTCGGTCTCTACCAAGCTGCACTTGAGTTCTCTCTATTTGCTCCCCTGGTTCAGCTTACTGAAAGCAACAAGAGGAGGCTATTTGAGGCCTTTTGGGATAGCAAAGCTCGACGAGTAGGAGAGGAGGGCGCATTGGGTTGGGCTGCATGGCTTGAGAGGGAGGAGGAGAACTTTCAGGTTGCGCAAGCCCAGCAGGCTCGATTGGCTGAAGAGCACCCTGGTAATGAGATGAGTTTTTTGTGGATCTTTGTTGGAGTTTTGCAGGAACATCTTAGATTGATAGCATCAGTTTAAGCAGGTTTCTCATACATCTCAGGTATTTGGACTGCTTCTCTTCTTGGGTAGAGTCACTGATTTCAGACCTTGAGACTCTCTTGGGCTTACTGCTTGTTTTTAAGGTGGCATGTATTTTTCCTTTAGCTATTCCTGGTTGCAGGTAGGATAGCTGCAACAGGTCATTTTTGTGTACTTGTTTTGTGATCATCAAGTGATTCACAAGCATTAAAGATTGCCATGCTGATATTCAAGGTGGTGGTTATGATTCAGGGGGTTGGTCAGGATGGAAGGAGGGATTGGTTAATGAAAATAACAGCAGTAAGCTGGTGCGCCAAGGTGACAATGATGATGAAGAGATGGTTGAAGCTGCTGATGATGATGATGATGAGAACGAGGATGATGATGAAGAAGCTCAGGCAGATGAGGACGAGGCAGCTTTGCTAGCAAAACTGGGCTTGTCATCTATCGATGCTGGGAAGGAACTAGAAGTGACACATGTTAGTGTGTGGCAGCGGTGGGGAGTGGAGGAGAGACTTCGAGGCACTGCACAGTGGTTACCTGTTCGTGGTATGCCCTCCATCTTTTCTCTTTAGGTAGATCACTATGTCACCCACTTTTTCTCTCCCCCTCTCTCTTGAAAAGCCTCTTGTTGTATTTGAATGGGTAATGTGTTTTTTTTGGTTGTTGGTCTTCAAGAGAAGGGTCTGATTGGGAATGGATGACTGGACTGGCAGAGCAGACACTAACTGAGGAGCGAGAGGAGGAGGAGGAGGAGCTGGAGCGAATGGTGGCATTTGAGGATATCAGAGATTGCCTCTTTTCAATCACATCAGAGTCAGCTCTGTGCCATTTGGTTGGCCACTTTTTGGAGTTTTGTAACTTGTCTCTTCCTCATTGGTAAGTCTCTTTGTTGGTAACCTATCCTCTTCTTCCAGTCTGAAGAAGTCTTTGTTGGGGTTGTGAGTTTTGGCCTTGCCAGTGCTGCTTTTTTTGTATAACTTTATTTTTTGTCTCTGCTGCACTATTCCTGTAGATCTTGACCTGGGTTTCAAAGCAAATATAATGTTTGGAATGGCATGCTTACTGTCATTGCTATGTTTTTCTTTCTGGTTGTTGTATGATGCAGGTGCTCATCCAATGATCATAGCAACCGAGAGAGACTTGAAGATTCAGAAAAAGTCACCGGCTCCCTTCTTTTGTTGCTTGAAAATCAGATCAGCGGACACATGGCGGACCGATCAAAAAAGAGGGATCAAGGGGCTCATGGAGAGTCATTATCTGAAGAGTCTCTTTTAGGAAGCTTGGTAGGAGATTTAGAGTGGTTTTTGGAGAGTGATGGGCGAGCTCAGTTTGTCTGCAATGCACTACTGTTGTTTGAAACCAGTCCAACCAGAACGATTTCCAAAATTCATTGGAGTCTGACAGAAAGGTTGCTAACAGTGAAAGGGGTAGCTGCTAACAATGGAGCCATTGCATCACGTGCTCTTGCCAAAAAACTGCTGAAAACCCATCCTCAGGCAGGTCTCTCTTGCACTTTCATGTATTGGTTTCCTTGACTGTATGTTCTCTTGTTTTATTGTGGCACATATTCTAGTCATATATAGAGAGTTTATTTGCATTTTGCACAGCATCTTATTCGGCTTGTTTATCATGTGTTTTTACAGGATTTGGCATTATGGTCAGCATATGCAATTGTAGAGGGGGCAGCAGGTCACTTGGAGGTGGCTCGCAAAGTGTTTGATACCACTATTGGTTCTCTTCCAGCTCTCTCAAAGGTTAACTTCTCTCTCTCTCTCTCTCTCTCTCTTTTCCCCCTGACAAGGCTGCATGTTTATGAAATTAGCAATTCATAAATTAGGACAAAGCTATCCTTGTGCTATCTTTGGATCAGGATTAGCTGATTCTCCATGATATGGCACTGTCTGAAGGTTACTTGCTACTAGCCTTGCTGCTACTTTGGCTTTGGTCTCAAGCCACAATGACTGAAGCTGTTCTAAGAAGAATTGTATGTGTCTAATTCTCTACTAAATGTGCTCAGGAAGCACGAGTTGGCACTCCCTTGTTGTATTTGGCGTATGCTGACATGGAGGTCTCTCATGGGTGCACCGGCCGTGCATTACACATACTATGCTTCTTTGGATCTGGGTTGCCCTATTCTTCTGTTCCTACAACTGGAGATGTCCCACCAACTCTAATTGTCAATGCTAGGTTGGGTTTTCAAAAGCACTTACAAAATGTGCGAAGAACACACACATATGTTCAAGACATGGAGTCTTCTTATGTACAAGACAGGTTTCGGCATGGACGAAACCTGGATGAGCACGGGATGGCTATGGTGGCATGTGTTGCTCTATTTGAGGAGTTGAGTGCCGGATGGAAAGCAGCTGCCTCTGTCTTTGAAGAGAGTCTTGCATTCACACTTCCTGGTATCTCTCTCACTACTTTTCTCCCTGCACCATTGTTCATCTTGGCAGAATGGAATTGGAGATGATTTTGGCTTGAGTATGTTCCTTGTGATTGCCTGCCCCTTTGTTTGAGATTTTGTTTGCTTGTTGCCTACAGGAAAACGCCAACAAAGCAAAGAGTGTGAAGTGTTAATGGAGCGTTATACTGCAATGATGGAACGCAATATGCCAGATGTCAAGCCATCACAGGCACGACGCATTATGTTAAGGGGGGTGGTGGAGTACCCATACAACCCTCTTCTTCTGTCAACTTACACTCAGACTACAGCGTCAACCTACCATCTTCGTCGGTTCTTTGACAACTCTTCTGAAAGGTTAGTACACTATATGGGTGTCCCTGTATATGGTGAATGTTTTCTACAATAGAAATGGAAGTTGGTCACTCTAAACCCCACTTACAAGGTGGTGTGTTGTGCTTTTCTTTCTGACCTTTCACTTATTGTGACACAAAACAATTGCTGCTTTTGCTTGTATAGGAACCCATCCACAATGCTATGGATGTTTGCCCTTTCGACAGAATTACACAGAGAGAGAGTTTGCACCAGCAGACCTCGAGTTCGTAGTTTGTTTGAGCGAGCTCTAGAAAATGCAGTTACACGGCAATCAGTTGTACTATGGCGTATTTACCTTGCTTATGAATTTGATATCAATCACAATGCTGATGCTGCACGGCGTGTTTATTTCCGAGCTATACATGCATGCCCCTGGTACATTTTTCTCCCTTCCAACCAACCAAGCACTCTTTTTCTCTAGAATGGCTTGTCACCCTTTCTTGCAGCTTTAGAGCATTGCTGATTACTGCCAATTGGTTGTGATTTTCTAACATATTGAATGGAGCTAAAGCAGAGAGGGTTGTACTTTTATGCTTTAGGTTTTCTGTAATACCTTTGTAAGGTTGCTTGCTTCTTTGCCTCACCCTTCTGTTCCAAGCAGGTGCAGCCAATTTACCCATTTTTTTGTCTCTTGATGCTTCTCTGCTGCTATCATATACTGATGAATGGATCCAATGACAGGTCCAAAACACTATGGCTGGATGGATTCACCAGGCTTACCTCAATCTTGACTGCAAAGGAGCTGTCTGAGTTCCAAGAGATAATGAGGGATAAAGAGATTCGCCTTCGGACTGATGTCTACGAAATTCTTCTTCAAGATGCTGAGGCTGAAGAGGGTTCTTGAGTATCATTTTTCACAGTACAGCAATTCCCTCAGCTGCTGGTGGAGCCACCTATAGTGATCAATGAAGATCAAACCTCTTAGAGTACCCATCCAGCAAATGTACACTATTCCTCACTAGACAGAAGTGCCAAACATTCATGATAGCAAAATGTGTCAACCCCTGCAATTGATATTGAAGGGGTATTTATGATTTCTAAGTTTCACAAACTCGGCACATTTTGTAGACCAGATTGCTGGGACATGGCAAGGATATACATGTAGAGTCACATGTTTGAGCACCTCAGTGCACTTGACCATCATAGTGGAAGATCTTTGTGCATACCCATAGTTTCAATGATTTTATTGCTGAAAATCTGAGCCTCTCTTTCTGTGGGCCCCTGACTCCTTTTGCTTGCTCATGGCTTCTTCATTCATGACCACCTATCATATGCATACCCTTTGTCTGTGCAGTGTCATATGGTATCATCTTGGACTGTGTGGTGACTGCTCCCAAGAAGACACGTCACAAAAGGCTGAGACGAAGGAGAGAATGCAGGTAAATAGTTCACCTATGCAGGAGGCATCAGCTAATATCAGAAAGAGTCTGCAATGCAAACTTTATCTCCTGTAAACTTGTTATGAAATAGTATGATGCATTTGGTGGAGCATTGTTACAGATTTTGCAGTTTCAAAGATACTTATGATGAACATCAATCAAACCCAGCTGATGTTTAGTTGTTTCACAGGGGATGAATGGCACTTAGTTGTAACACCCCATTTGTTGTCATCTTTATGAAGCTGTTGCTGAGAACAATGTCACCCTTGGCATTAAATATGTGGTGACAGGCTTGTCTGCTCACGTCTTGAGGATGCTATCTGCTCTACTAAGTTGTCAATGAGACCACTGCAGAGCAACTATAAGAGTAATGCTCTGAATGAGCTTATGAAGAAAATAATCTGCTGCCTGCCAAGGCAATTTCTGTATTTTATTACATCTCAGAAAAAAAGTCCATAGCATTTTTTAAAGAAAACCCAAAGACTATAAAGCAGTCATTGCCTTCAGGTCTTGCAACCAAAGACCTCAAACCAGTATCACCTTTGTCATGGATAGTAGTAACAAGTGAGCTGCCATGACTACCCACTAAACTCCTGACCATTGGTGTAAGATAGGCACATAATAATCTGCCCCAGATTTCAGGCTAACCTTCCGCATACACATGTATCCTGAGTTTCTGTTGGACTTCTGAAAGCCACAGGAACTGTGTTACAATGTTGGCTAGCACAGAGAAGAGAGACATAGCTTTCTTTGTTTTTATATGTGCAAAGAAATGGCAGAATCAATCCTCTAATCTGTTAACGTTAAGGAAGGGGAGAACTTGGGTAGAGACAGATTCATACAGGATTAAAACCCAGACCCAGTTTACTGCATGCAGTGAAATGAAACTCATAGAACCTGAAGAACCTGACAGAGAAAGTTGATCGGGCCAGATGCTTGCAACAGCTCAAGAAAAAGGGAAATGTTTCGAATTTGTCAACACTCTTTGATCAAGTGGCTCTTCACAGTAGAGGGCTTGCCTGCAACACAATCGTAAATGCAAATTTGTCTTCAAAGGGAAGGAGGGGAGAAGAAAGTCCAGAACAGAACGATCTGAAGCTCATTTGTGAAGATCACATAGTGTCCGCATGAGTTGAGATTCCGCAATCTCAAATCATCTCAAGCAGCTTCTTAAATGCTGGACGTGAAGAGATGTTCTCCCACCATGCTTTCACATGTGGCCTTCCTTCAAACAGAATTGAGCCCTGTTTGTACTTGTCAAACAGCTTCCATCCGGTGGTCATGTGTGACAGATCAGCCAGGCTGAAGAAATCTCCAGCCAAGTATTGTGTTTTGGAGAGGTGGTCTTCGTAGATGTCCAATACCTTGCCCAGCTTTCCAATAGTTTCAGTTAAGAGCACTTCATCAACAGGAGGCTTGGATACAACTCCCAAGGAGCTCCTGATTGCAGAGTTGAAATTCTGACCCTCAACCTCCAGCCATTGATCCACTTTCGCTCTCCCGTTGATGTCCTTCCCATACAGGGCAGTTCCTTGGCCCTCATACTTGTTGGCAATATATCGGATTATCGCCCGTGACTCTGTCATATTGTTCAAAACCTAAACCATCAAATTTCATCTCATACTTCTGCATTTGTTTCTCTTCAATCCTGACAAGTTCTTCAAAGTCTGTCTTCTCATGATCATGATGCAACATTCATTCTTCACAATAAACTTTTGGTGAGGTTTTAAGTAGCAAAAAAATTAGACAGATGTAAGAATGCCTCAGGTTTTTCTGCTGCAAACTTCTGATTGTAATAAGTCATTCAGCATTAGATTCACTGTTCTGTTGGTCATCTGGTTAGGGCCCCAGCATCGGTTGCCTTTCTCCTGTCCAAACTAGAAAGCTGTGGTAATCAACAAACAAGGTTTTCTTGCAACAACCAAGAGAGGAGGAAGGTTGATGGGGTGGCTCTCACCATAGAGTGTCAAGTCCCCATCTTCAAGAACAGGAATCAGACCAAATGGCTGCAACAACATAACAAGTAAACAAATCACAAAAAATCATATTGGGAGGATGAATTGTCTACAGTTCATTTCTCACAGCAGTATTTGATTATGTTGAAGATTTCTTCAGCAAAATTGGAAGATCACGTCATGATATCTTTGGCTACTCATTAAGATGGAAGCGAAATTGTGACCTGCAATTTGAGATACTCAGGCTTCTTGCCTTCTCCCTTCCTCACATTCACTATCACAAGCTCGAAATCCTCCACCTCCTTCTCGAACAGAGAGAGCAATACGCGTCCTGTGCAGGTGGAAGATGCTATACCATACAACTTCATCTTCTTCTTCTTCTCCAGCTCCATCTCCGCCAAGATCCACCAGTTACTGTCAGATTCTCAACGCACAGTGCTCTTCAAGAAACAATCCAAGACAGAAAAACTCAATGCAGACTAGTAATGCAAACTCAAAACATTGACACTAGATTCAAAGACAGCTGGTGAAGCACATAAATCTGGTGAGCAATCTGTTGCAGATCGAGCTCAATCAAGGTTTCTCTATTTGGAAACGTAGTTGCGGGTATATACTAGGATTTAAACTTCCAAACAACAACAAAGTTAAGATTCAAGCTTCAAAAACAACAACGACAACAGAAATTCAAGCTTCCAAACAACACCAGAGTAAGATTCAAGCTTTCAAACAACAACAAAATAAGATTCAAGCTTCAAAAACAACAACAACAGAAATTCAAGCTTTAAAAAGAACAGCAACAGAGTTGACCTCCCTATAAGGGGGTAGAGCCATTAGGTATTATAGAATGTGCCAGGTACAGGCCATTATGCCTGGTAATGTGCCTGTGAGGAAATTGGGCGTGCCCAATAGGGTCAGCCAAAATATTCGAATAGGCAACAAAATGGGCAAAATTGGCCTATAATACCCTTTCCAAAACGGTAATGGGCATCTGGATTTTGCACAATGGACATGTAGATTTTGTATAAGAGCATCTCCAGCGGTGCTCAGTATGTGATCCTGCACAGTAAAATTAGATGAAGAAAAGTCAAAATATGCTGGTTTGGCTCAGGAAAATGGTTTTGGCTTACGTTATTTGCACAGTTTACGGTGGCTGGTAAAAGGCGCACCAACACTGTGCACCTGCAGAAAACAGTGTTTCTCATCAGTGTTTCTCATTGGCCCATCATAATGATTGGTCCAGGTGGTTTGCAATTAGTAATCCCCCACCTATTTGCTCTCGTGGTTTCAGGTTTATGGGTGGGGTCCCAAAAAAAGTAAATAACTAAACTTGGATGTGAAAAATATTTCTGCAGGGTCGCATACTCAGCGCCACTGGAGATGCTCTAGGGGAAGGCACTAATTTCAGCGCCTTTCTACCCCTTGAACCCACGTCATGGATAACAATGGTTAGGTCAGGTAGACCCAAGAAGACCTGTCTATTGTGCCTTGCAAGGGGACTAAAAAGAGGCAGAAAAGGTCACATGAAAACCGGTATCTGGAGTACAAATTCATTTCACTTAAACATCAGGTTGGGGGAAAAATGCTTCCATAGGATCACATCTCGACTATTGGTTTAAATCAACTAAGCTGTCAGAAAATAGTGCCTATTTGTGCCTTTTTTTTGGGCCTTGTTCACCTCCTATAGAGGCATTGAAGTCTCGAATAGTTCCTTACATAGTGACTATGTATTATGAGCATAGGATGGCTGTATGCTGAATCTATCATCACTTTCAGTGTCAGAAAGTTTGGTTTTTGCTTGGCACTCCAAGGCTTGAGGGTTTTGCAAGTATGCTCTATTTGAATCTAAAACAATTGAAGTCCAGTGTTTAAAACTACTAACAATTGTTTATCATGTTTAGTTTACAAACAACAGCCGTAATCAAGTCAATTTGTATCAACCTAACTTTATTACCCTCCTTTGAAGTTCTCTGTTGGGACTATGGCTGTGAGATAGTGAATGATAGCTTATCATTTTCCCATACTTTAATCTTCAAAAAATGACTTGAAATTAGGACAGTACACCAAAACACAACTTTTAAAAAAAAAGGTTGAGAAAACAAATTATGAATTCAGAGATGGGCATATGGACACCCTAAAATGCATTCAATGACAAAATGGGCATCAAGTTAGCAATACACAAGAAATAAGTATAAAAATGGGAGCCAACAAAATTAGGAATGGTTGCATATTGTTAAGTTAAAGAAGGAAGGCAAAAACTAGGGGAGGACAACCATGATGGCAACACATGCCTTACATCCAGGGAATGCCTTGTTCCTCGGCAACTTGAATGTGATAATAGCCATATCCAAAATAGTTGCTGCCTAGTTGGCTTTGTGTGTAGAAAAGATAAGAATATAGAGGTGGGGGCTAGGTGGCCCCCAAATCAAAGGGGTGATTTTGTTAGCAAACAAACCCTCCTATCTTTGTTGTGGATCCCATGGGGCCCTCTGAGATTGAGGTCAATCCAGGCAGCCTATTGGGGTGGGGTTCACTTAGTCATATTAGAAGAGCACACACACACATAGGGATATCTTGAATGGATGTAACCTAGTTTTGGTGTTGGCTGGGTATAGGAGAAGGGTCTGAAAATAGACCCTTTTGGATTTGAGATCCCAGATTAAGGCCAGTAGGCCAAGGGAAATGGGTCGAAAATCTGGAAGGGCCTATTTTCAGACCCCTTCCCTTATGTAAAGACCAGAGTGATTTTTCTTTCCACTTCCTTTTAAAAATTAAAGACAAACAGTGATAAAAATGAGAAAAACGATGCAAATATGCAAAAAGATACAACAGGGTGCTGGTACAAGTTACAAGCCATTATTAGTCCTTGACGGAATCAGCATCTGACACTGCTCCACATTCCCAGGTGGAACAGGCCGTAGGGGGCCCATTCCATTTATTGTAAGTTGCTGTTGGCGGAGAGTTGCAACTTTTTGTGACCACCAAATTGTCATCTTTGATTTGGTGGAAAATAGGGGTCCAAAATTTTGTAGAATCCTCCAAAGATAATACAATTCTTAACCCCCTGTCTGCATACAGACAGAAGGGTTATAGTATTTAATGTATTAATAATACTAGTGGTACCCATGACTTTCGGACACCCGTGATTACGCCACTCCAACCACCCTGACCGACGTTGTGCGGGTATCAGAACCAGCCCTGTGTACTCTCATGTTATCAGTCCGGGTATTTACTCCCTTACGGGTGTTAAATAGGCTTGTGTGTAGGAGTGCAGAAAAAATGTTATGGCCAATGAAATTGCTGGTTTTTGGTGGTTTGAATTTGTGTTTTTTTAGTTATCTTGAGCAAACTAACAGTCAATATGTATTAGCTAATAAATAAATAAATAAGTAACCCCAGTTTATAATGGGTGTATTAGCCCAGGCCAAAAATGGTCATGAACAGTTTTGGAAATAGAAATTTCATGCAGCCAATGGGAAGGTTTAGCATGCACTCAAAGTGCCTTGTTTTGGGTGGGCAAGGGCGGGGAAGAGGATTTTTTTAAAAAAATTCCTTTGTTCCCAACATGTTCTTGTCAAGTTCGCAATGGGTTCCCATCAGGTTCCCAATACATTTCCTAGGTTCCTAATGTGTTCCTCAAGGGTGTTCCCAATAGCACCTTGTTTTAATCCCATTATGTTTTGCTCAAAGTCCTCCCCTTCTCACCTATATAGCTGGGCCAAAGGGAGAGGCACTCCATCTTTCCATGGAATCTTCTAATTTGGGGAGCCTTGATAGTTTCAACCTTTAATTTTTTGCGATGGGCCAATCAAATTGGCTCATTGCACCAAAAAAAAAAAAAAAAAAAAAGAGCTCT
>Ga0116231_10001818_pt1 | contig 44308 bp, 30 predicted proteins | sample S1TSphgellanicum_2_FD_89695 | JGI IMG/M metagenome (GOLD analysis project Ga0116231, IMG submission 89695) | Host-associated microbial communities from peat moss isolated from Minnesota, USA - S1T2_Fd - Sphagnum magellanicum MG | ecosystem: Host-associated > Plants > Peat moss > Unclassified... | reverse complement strand
TTGGGCAGAAAAATGCCGACCATCTTCAATGTCTGCCCTTGCGCCTTATTGATGGTCATGCCAAATGCAGGGCGCACAGGGAACTGGCGACGGCGCAGAATGAAAGGCATTCATTCTGTGTCTGAAGGTGTGATGCTTAGCCGTGGAATGAACACTCGTTGGCCCTTTGCAGGACCTCGCGAGGATTTGTGGGTGGGTCCCCGTGCACGTGCGAAGAGAGAGCATTGGATGAGGAAACCGCGCATGCATGCATACGTGCGTGCATGTGTGTGAGATACTGCGCTGTTTTTTTTGGCCTCTCGCCCAAATCCCAAGCGTTGCACGGATTCGCCTCTCACACAACCATCTAGGGCCACAAATTAACGGGCTGTTGCTACAGGCCACCAACAGGTCCAGTGGGTGGGTGGGTGTGTATGACGAACACACAGACAAACAAACTGACTGGCACCACGTTTGCTTTAATATATAGGATGCCACTATGACATTCATATTGTCCAATGTGGCTTGCAAAGGCCTTCACAAAATGAATATTAAAAAAAAAGTCAATTCATTTTTTAGATTTACAATTATATATTTTTTGTGATCCATAGTAGTCTACCATACATTGAGGTAAAATTAGGATTGAGGTTCACAAGAGATATTACAACTAAATAAGCCCCCCAATTATATGTCCATGAAATTAACCTAAATAAAAAATGGTGACAAACAATTGAAGGAATAATTTTTTTGCTTACCCAAAGTGGCCCAAGGCTTTTTCTTTTACAAAAGGTGTGATGTGGTTTTTTAGTTTTTTTTGTTCTCAAGGTGTTCCCAAAGGTTGTCATCAGGTTCCCCAAGATGTTCCCAATAGCACCACACTTTATCCTATATGTTTGGCCCAAAGACATCCTCAATTTTGAGTGAGATTTCCATTATTTTAGATTTCAATGTTCTTAACAATGTTCCTAACATGTTTCTCAAGTTCCCCCACATGTTCCCAAAGATATTCTCCAAGAATTCCACACATTTGTTTGACTTTCCCCATTCTTCTTCAATCGATCCAAACAAATTGGTGCCCATAAAGTTCCAATCATCCTTTTTGTGGGCAAAGTGAACTAGCAGCCACCAATGCAGTAGTTGGCCGTTCTATCCACTAAATGGGTTGCGTTTTTTCATTCGACACCAAATGGGGTTCATCACAGTCCATTTCTTTTTGTTGCTGACCACTATACTTTTCTTTTTTTTTTGTTCTTGACCGTTTTCCCCCTGGACCTGACTTGCCACCCTGCTCACTTTCCTACACTCGTAAGTATAGCACCAACCTTCGTACCTTATTTGACATAGCTACCCTAATAACTAATTATCTTATTGATCTAACTACTATACTAACCACCTACCCTACTAACTTAATTACCTTATTAATTACATACCCTACTAACTTAACCATTGTACTAGCTACCTACCCTACTGTCGTAGCTACCCTACATACATAACCACCTTATTGACATAAGTATTTTACAAACATAATCACCTTGATGAGGTAACTTGTTTCTTATGTACTAACTTGCCTATCTACTTAATTACCTATCTATCTATGTTTTTTACATAGCCAAATACCTAATTAATTACCTACTCATTTTTTTCACCCCCACCCCTCACCCTTAATCTTGCCTATCAATTTATTAAGGTTTGCCATAGTTCATGGATGATAAACATAGGTCCCCATATGTAAATATTAAAAACAATCTATAGTGGAAACAATGTCATAATTGTAGCCATTTTGGTTTAGTTAATGCATATTTTACTAAATGTTTTTAACCTAATTTATTATTGAATGGACATTACAATACATCTTTTCATGTAATTATTATAAGTATGTACCATTGGATTATGGTTTAAGTTTAGGGTTGGGACACATAAATTAATTAATAATTTTTTCACAAATGCATAGTAATTAACCTAAAGTAGGTTAAATTTGGGGGGAAATTTTTAAGGTTTACACATATGTGAACTAATAGAATTGCATTCTATATCCTCTTCAAAGAGAATGGAAAAAATTAGGTTGGAGAAATCACACAAAGGTAAAAAACAAATCTTCTCTTTTGGTTTTGTATTTATTTGATTATTATTAAAGATTAAAGTATTTTCTTTCAGTCAATAAATATTTATAGTTTAAAACCTTTAAATTTTGGGTTCTAAATTTTTTCTTATGTTCTTTTAAATTTGTTTATTTTGCATTATATAATTTGTATAGTTTGTATAGTTTTTTGGGTTTAGGGCATATATCTGGACTTTTTTTGTTAGGGTTTGTATAATTAGGGTTGTAATAAGGCTTATGGCAAAATATCATTTGGATTGTTAGGGTTATGCTTTATGATTTAGTGTATAGGAATTTGGTTCATATATTTCAGAACCTAAGGTTTATATTTTAAACTTTGTTCATTGTATTAGTTTTTGATGTTATCATTTGTTTAGATCTATACCATAATTATGAATCTCCTTTGTTTCCATATGTTCCATAGTTGTTAAAGTTTAATATTTTCTAACTCACTTTTGTATGAGTTATGATATTTTAAAATTACATTTTCAATTGGGACTACAAACTTTGGTGGAACATTGTCATCTTTTATTCCTAAAGGTATGCATTTGTCTCTTGTTATTTCTTTTGTTATTTGTTTATATTTTCATAATTCAACCTTTTTTCATTTCCTAGTTATTGGATATAGAAAGGGCGTCAAATTTCATTAAGTACATAACCATAAATAAAGGTTTTATACCTTTACACATATATTTCATATTCAATATATCTTTATAGTTTGATTTTTTCATACCCATATGTGAATAATGCATTAACTCCCCCCAATGAGCATGGGTTTTATGGCCCAAGGCAGGTATTGCATTTTGCACCTCTCAAACAATGTGCATTAATTATCATTATGTGGGTATTACCACATGGGGTTTTTAAACATTGTGGGTTTAAGGTACAATCCAGGTATTGCATATGTGAACATTTTCAATGATGGAAGGTTTAATAGCTCAATATGGGTATTGCTAGAGTTTGTTTTAGTATATGGCTTCATAATACCATGTATGTATTACGTTTTGGGTTTTTGTTCAATGATGAATGTTTATAGAACTATAATCTTGCTGTAGGAATTTGTCCTACTTCCTCAATCATGGGAAGGGTTCCAAAATCCCATTCCATTCATGTCCAAAACCCCACCAAGTCCCCTTTCTCAAACAAGGACTTGGTGTGGAGGTTCGGGATATGCCATGGAAGGCAAAATAAAGTGACCATTCAATTTGCTTATGTTCCATATGCTCACATCTTGGAATTCTTAGAAATTGAACAAGGGGATACAAGCACCCCTGTGGAATGGAATGTTTACAAAAACTTTCCAGTCAAACAAATGTCAAGTAACCAACTATCAAAAACCACCTTGGGCATACGTGGTAAAAATTTATGGCATTGACCTTTTTTATTTATTTAATTCATATACCAAAAATGAATCATTTACATTTTGAAAATTATTTGGTTTAGATATTAATGTGGATATGGACCAAAGGACTATCAGGAAAACCCAACCCACACTCGATCCATTAAACGAAAATGCCTAGCGTCATTTTCAATCAAACGTCTATACACACGACCTAATGTGGTTGAGATCACAATATATCATAAGGCCCATACACGAATTGATGGGTCATTCGCACATGGTGAGCATGACTCGACATCCATTTCTCATATGTCTCATTATGCTCCACGCATGTCACAAGCATTGAAGGACCACATATGGGCCCAACTAAGCTTAGGTTACACAACTAAACAAATATATGACAAGCATAAAGCAATTTGGTGGGAATGTGTGAATGTGGGTCAAAGCATGACACAAGATGATTTCATTCGGCTTTAAGACATTGCATATTTGGATCGGAAACATAAGAAAGGGAGTTGACATTTACACACCAACCCTCCAATTTGAATTCAATTTTGGGCTCTCTAACATCCGAAAGATGTGTTTTTTTTCCAAGATGTTGGTGAAATCAACAGGACTCAAGTCCCATTCACCATAGGTATTCAAACACCAACTCAATGTGAGTCCATGTTATCATATGGTCACAATGATGCCATTTCAATGGATGCCACATTTGGCACAAATGACATGAAATTCCAAATATTCACTTTGATAGGGTTTGATGATCATCACATGAGTATCCCTTTAGCTTGGATCATTACAAGTAGGCAAATAGTTCAGGATTTGATCGAATGGTTGAAACCATTAAAAAAAAAATGTTATCACACATGTCACATTGGAAATCATCATGTTTTCTTGTTGATGATGCACCTCAAGAATTAAAGGCATTACAGTTAGTTCTATACTTAGTACCCATTTTGTATTTATTTCCTTAAATGTTTTTTGATATCTTTCATAAAATTTTTGATTACTTCAAATGCATTTTATGTTGTACTAACCCCATCCACTCATGGAGATTTTATTGCATATGTGTCCCTATTAAGGTCATATGGGGTATGGACAAGGTTCCCATCTACCTTTGTTGTTGGCATGTTTTCAAAACATGGCATTTATGTGGTACTGAAAAAATCAAAGACGTGGAAGTGCAAGGTGGAATCCTCCAAGACCTTCATGATGTGATGTATATGTCCATCAATCATGGAAAAACAATTCATGATTTCAAAGAGCATGGGAGGGTTGTTATGAGAAAAAACCTTCATAAACATAGGCCTTGTGATGCGTGGACAAATTATTTCTAGACTTATTAGCATCAGTTTGGTAAATGATAATATTTATCATGGTTTAATATTCAAAATTGTTTTGTAATAATGTTATTCATCTTTGTGCATTATGTTTATGTTTGCAAAATTATGGATGGTGGGTGTTCGAAGAGTGCCCCATTCCAACCAAGACACCCAAATGAGTATTGAATCATATCATGGTGTGTTGAAATGTTGGCTTGTTCTTGACACAAAAGGCTTTAGAAGGCGTAGGATTAATTGGTTGGTGTGGCGATTAACAACAACCATTGCACGCCACTACATGCACATATTAGAAACGAAAAAAAAAGGTTTCATAAAAAACAAGGTTATGGAGGCTATTATTATACGAAGTGTGAAAAAGGCATCCCTTATTCCATTCACCCATGTGTACCAACCAACCCTTGAGCGTGTACAGAGCCAATGCCTTCCCAATGTTATTTACGCAATGAAACGCCCATTCATCGAAATATTTTGTTGCACATGTGAATGGGCATTGCGAAGGAACATGTGTAAACACCAAATTGTGGTCATTCTCACATGCATAGACATTTCTTAAGAAGATGTCATTCATTACTGTGGAACGTGGTATGGATCACATCGTGGAAGGTTGGGTCACATGTTTGTGAACCCACAACATATTCTAAATGATATGGAATCCAATGATGATGACGAAAATGAACATTTTGAAGGTGATGATGGGATCTTATAATTTGATGGGCTTATGAACATGGAGCAAAATGATCTTCCTACTGGTGCCATTATAAGGTCTAATGACACAATAAATTCATCAAGCCCAATGGAAAGGGTTCTTACACAATTGGTCACTCCAATGCAAAAGATCACAAATGAATGTAAAGAAAATGATGTGACATTTTGTGAACATGCCACTTCACACATGAGAGTATTGGCATGTAATATTCGTAACATACACCTCACAAAGGCAAATGCAATTTCACACCTAGGATTGGTGTTACACCACGTAAAAGATGGATTGGGAAATAATGTCAAACGACTCAAAGATTGACATGAAACGATGTTTAATCACACAAATGTATGTATTAAACAATGTCATGAATAAATGTCTCAATTACTAATCAAGATTGTTACCATTGGCACTAAGAATTTTGTTTTAAAATTAATTTTGTATGAAGGAAACCATAGCCCAAATTCTTTAAACATCATGTATTCAACACACACATGAAGTCTAATATGGCATAAAGGTTATTATTGTTTCCAAGTAATAAGCACAAAAAGTGTGAAATGCAAAAACACAAAGATAGTGATAATATTAGTATTAGTTGCAAGTATTGTAATTAGGCCCCAAAATCCCAGTTAGTAGAAGTAAATACAAGTGCAAGTATTGTAATTAGGCACCAAAATTCCAATTGGTAAAGGTAAGTACGAGTGTAGGTACTCTAATGAAGCCCCAAAATTCCAATTGGTAAAAGCACGGATGTATTACAATTGGGTGTAGGTATTACAACGAAACCCCAAAATTCTAATTGGTAAAGGTAAGTACGGATGTAGGTATTGCAATGGAACCCTAATATTTTAGTTGGTAAAAGTAAATATAAGTTTGATATTACAAATTCAAATGAATAATCAACCCTAAATGCAATACCCACACTTCAAAAAAACTCATCTAGATGGTTTGGATACCCTTAAGTGAAGACCTAGCCCTAAACACAATACCCACATGCAAAGTCACTTTGAAATAACCCAACCCTATATGCAATACTTGCATTCAAGGTCACTCTAAAATTACGCATGTGAGGTTTAAACCTCTTTAAATGAAAATCCTACCTTAAATGTAATACCTGCATTTTGGATCACACCAATATAATATTCATTTCAAACTAATATGTTAACAAAGGTGTGTATAAAGGTTAGGGTTGTTGATTAGGAGTTCCATGATTATTATTTTATTTCATTGAATTTGAAAAAATGTTATATTGTTTATGGAATAAATAATACAATGACAATTGTGATCAAGCTTATCTTGGTGTAGAATTTTTCATGGAAAAGTTGAACTAGCAATTTATAACGTGGAATAATTATTTTAAATAGTGATTTCAATAACTTATTAAAACAAAAATATAATTCAATTAATCAATCAAATGTCAAATTAATCAATCTGATTTTTAAATCGAACTTTTTATTATCCAAGAAAATAATGTTAAACCAAATGATTAGTTAATTATTTTAAATAAATAAATGATTATCTAATTCATGATAATTAACCATTTTAATTATCCAAAATATTAGTCTATTAATTATTTAATTATATGACAAAATTTGTTGATAATTCATTAATTATCAAAAATATTTTACACTAAATTGGGGGGAAATTTCTAGGGTTTAGACATACGTGAAACACTATAATTTCACTCTATATATTCTTCAAAGAGGTTGGAAAAATTAGGTTGGAGAGATCACACAAAGGTAAGAAGTAAACCTTATGTGGAAATTCAACATTAAATGCAATACAAAGTTTGTTGAGATCAAAAAATTAAAAGTTCAAGCTTAAAATTTCTTCAAATATGTTCATATTTATGTTATTTCCCTTTTAAAGTTGTAAACTCATTTCAAAAAACAGAAATATAAAATCTAATTTAATAAGATTTTAAACTATGTTTAAAAAAAAAATTTAAGCACATAATTTTCTACTTTTTAAACTTTTTTTTGGGGTTTCACATAGTAATAAAAATGATCTCTCCCATATATTAATCCTATGTCTGATTGAAATTTTATTTTATACTTTTCTAATATATAATAAATAATTTATTGGTGAAAATAATTAGATAGTGGGTCAAAAATATTTTATATTTTGTACATGTATAACACAAGTCATTATGTAAACTTTATTTTTTATGATGTATAATATTGGTCAAAATATATTGTTATTTATAACACATTATATATAAATAATGATATTATGGAATTATAGTCATTTCAATACATATTTATTTAAAATAATATTTATTGTATATATTGCAATTACTTTTAATGAACTTTGTTTTCAATGCAAATTTAAAAATTCCAAAATATTAATAGCTAGGTATGAAAATGTTCATAAGTTCTTAAAAACCATGCTAAAGTTTGTGTGGATTTGGAAGCTTTATGAGGGTCAAATTGTTACATAATGTTTTCGACACCTTTAGAAATTGAAACATGACTCGACTATCCAAAAAACACAATAGTGTTCATAAAAAAAATCCAAGATTTTGTAGCCTTGACAAATTATTAACTTCAACAAAAGCTCATTGCTAAGGTTGTCAGATTGACTAAAATGTTGACATTGACTAAACTAAATAACTTAGCCTAAACATGAGTAATAGGTTAGTAAACTACTTGTTAAGTAACTTAATTAATTACCTAATAAGCTACCTACGTAATATAGGTTTATTATGTAGTTTATTCATTAATGTAGGCCTTCTAGGTTAATATTTTAAATGGTCTATGTAGGTATTGAACGTGGTTAAATTTATTAAGTAAACATACTAGTTATATAAGTAGTTTATTAACTTGGGCCACATAAACCTAATAAGCATTTATGACGGTTTAATGTTTATTTTTTATTATATTATAACATATTAAATTTGAACTTTAAAAATTTATTTTAAAAAAACGCAAATTTTTCATATAATTGTTATAAGTATATACTATTGAATTATGATTCAAATTTAAAGTTTGGGAAACCCTAAATTAATTAACATTTTTTTTACAAGTCTATAGTAAATAAAATAACTCTACGGTGCATTTTAGGGGGAATTTTATATGCAAAATAATGCAATATATATTCTTAAAGAAAGTGAAAGAAATCAACTTAGAGATATTAACAAATGGTAAGAGACACGCCTTCTTTTGTGTTTTGTTCTAGATTTTATTTAGTTATTAATAAAATTAAAGCTAAATTTGTAATTGGTGAAAGTAAGTATGTTTGTGGATATTACAAAATTATATGAAACTTTAACCCTAAATGTAATAGTTATATTCAAATTTATTTCAAAATAACCCATAGGTGATTAAGGTAAAACTTGTAGTGAGAGGGCAACCTTAAATGTAATACCCACATGTAAGGTCATTTTGAAATACCTCATATGTAGTTTGGGTGGGTCTTTGAATGAAGACCAAGGCCTAAATGTAATACCTACATGCAAGTTCATACTGAAATAATCCATAGGTGATTAAGGCAAACCTTATGTGAATTCTGAACCCTAATTGTAATACCCACATGTAACGTCATTTCAAAATAACTAATAAGTGGTTTGGGTACCCAAAATATGTTTTTTTGTAACCCTAAATTAATTATTATTTTAAATTAAATTTATGACAAAATGTGAATTTTGCAATGAATGAAAAAACCCAGCAACTATTATGGGACCTTATATGCGAGTATTGTAATGAATGTAAAAACTAGTGACTATTATGGAACCCATATGGGGTGTTAAGATGAATATAAAAAACCAGCAACTATTATGGGACCTTATATGCAAGTATTACAATGAATGTAAAAAACCATCGATTATTACGGGATCCTATATGCGGGTATTACATTGAATGTTAAAATCCAGTGACTATTATGGGATCCTATATGCGCATATTGCATTGAATGTAAATAACCAACGACTTTTATGGGACCCATATGCGGGTATTGCATATTTGAAAATGGCATTACAGAAGTTATAATAGAAAATGATGTAAGTATTATATGTTTAAAATGTGTGTATTATTTTAAAAGTCTTTAGGTGATGTGAGTCTTATTATATTAGATGTGAGTATTACACAATGTTCATTTTGACTTTTATAGACCTTAGACAAATTAATGTTCCCTATTCATATGGGCCTATTTAAGGTTTGATTCTTACATCTTAAGTACTAAGAAAATTATGACAAAGAAGACATATATGATTAACCATATACCCATTAAACAAGTGTGACTAGAAGAAAATATTATATTGATAAAAGATGTACAAAAATGGGTGGATGAAAAATTACCAAAGAACCCAATGAAAAAAAAAGGTTCTCCATAACATATCACAGGACCAAAGTTAAAAAATTGAGTAGTCCAAAAAATAAGAGGCCTGAAAAAACCTAGCTAACTATATAAAGTGAAAACCTTAAACCATATCAATATCTATAATCTCGTGTTTAATTTAGTAAGCAGTTGTTGCATTTATAACCCTTGTTGCATGAGGAGCAGTGTCGAAATGAGAGCATTGCATTTCAATCTGAATTACATTTGCAACAAACTCTTCTTTTGTTGTTTCTTTAACCCTATAAACACCCAAAAACCATCAAATTAAACCTTAACACACCTTGGATGAAACAAAATCATAAAAAAACAATAAACATTGATTATTATTGTTTCTTACCTTCCATGAATCATTCTAGATTCATGAAAATCCAATACATCTGTTAATTGTTTTGTTTGATTTGCTTTTTTGGACTTTTGATTTCAATTTTTTACATTTCATGCCATCTTCAATTGTCATGCATATACACTATGGGTGGATTGAATAATCTCTTGTAAATTTTCATCTTTCTCCATTCATGATGTTGCATTTCGAGCCACACTTCCCATGCCTTAGGCAATTAAACCCAACACTTGCAATAGTTACTCTAAAGCTAATTTGATTAAAGTTGGTTTTGGGAATGGTGGACATTATTTTGCAACAGTTACCAGCTTTACCCACTCTCACTCTTCTAAAGCACGTGCACGACTAGTAACTTTTTGATCATTTTGCCTTTGCATGGTCTAGGCATTTCCCAAAATACGAGCATTCATTTTAACATGGTTTTGATGTCGAAGACCTCCTGCAAAAATTGAAGGCCTCCTAGGTTTGGCCTTTCTTGCCACTAAGCCATGCACCTCCTTAAAATGTTTGGTCAACAACCATTTGGCACAATATGCAACAATGCAAATGTCAACTTTACACTTCCATTTCGACCCAACCTTCATCCATTTTTTGTCCTTCCAAACCAAAATAGGTGGACAAAGGGGTGTTGGTGGCTGAAAAACCTGGTTGGTTTCAAGTTCCGGACCTAAACCAAAAAATATAAAAAAACAAATCATTATTTTTTAATGAAAAAACCCTAACCCTAAAACCTTACACATAAAGTGTTCGAAAATAGTATGCGGGTATTACAAAACATAAAATCACATAATCAAATACAATTCCTACAAACTGTAATTGTTTTAAGGTATTGCAATAAAAAAAAATTTGATAAAAAAGATCTCGCACCTTCCATCAAACGATGGAAGGTGCGGATATAATTAAACAAAAACAAATTTGTACAATTTCTTTTATTTACATTTAATTTAATGTATGTAAAATTTAAAACAATCCAACCCATCATTTTTCGATCGAAATTTTCAATTTACATTACAAATTGTCATCCTTGTTAACTCTAATTCACATAGATTGTTTGATACATTAATTTTTAATTCTCATTTCTAATGAAGTAACATTTTGTTCCTCAAGTTTCAATTATGATGGAGCAACAATTTGTTTAACAATTGCCTGATTGTTTAGCAATTATTATTTGATTTCATGAAGTAACAATTTGCTTAGCAATTGCCTGATCTCATGAAGCAACAATTTGTTCAACAATTGTTTGATCTGATGAAACAACATTTTCTTTAGCAATCGCCTAATATGATGAAGCAACATTTTGCTTATGAACTTCCAAATCACCACAACCACTTTTTTTGAATCTCCTTCTTCTAGCCATTACAACCTTCAACTTAAACAAAAAAACCACCATTTCATTGTTAATTGTCAATTTTAATGAACTAAACCATAAGAACCAACAAAAAAAAGGAAAAAAACCACTTGCTGCCAGCACCTTCTTCACATCACCACCACCATAGAGGAAGACGATGACATTACTACCATCACCTTCTTCGTAGCAAAACCACCAAAAAAAAAGCGTAGGTCGCCAATTTCTTGTAGCAAAGCCATTGAAAAAGGTGATGGGTTGTCATCCTCAACTGCTGCTAGTTCACTCCAACCCTTTTTTGTGAGGTATCAATAGTGTACCTCGTTCACACGCTCTTATAAAAACCCTCTCCAAATACTAACCTAAACATGCTCTAACATTGGATGTTAGAGCATCTCCACTGGTGCTCAGTATGTCACTCTGGATAATAAAATTAAATGTCTAAGCTGTTTTTTTTTTGCCAACAATAAAATTATAACCAGAATTGCATATATGTAGGCACTACTAATAGCAAACCACCTGGACCAATCATTATGATTGACCAATCAGAAGTACTAAGCCACAATCAGGTCCAATTTATTACACTGTTTTTTGGAGGTGCACAACTGTGTTGCGCCTTTCACCAGCCACGGCAAGATGCATTAATTTGGTGCAGAAAAATGAATTTCCTGAGCTAAACCGGCATATATTGACTTTTTCAGAATAAATTTTACTGTCTTGAGTCACATACTGAGCATCGGTGGCGATGTTCTTAGGGTGTGCTTGTATGTAACTTCGGCACCACCACCATAAGATTTTTGTACTTAGGTGCAAAAATAGGATAATAAGGTGATTGCAGTCAATTCTGTCATAACTCATAACACACAAACTTGCACATTGTTTTCACAATTATAAACCTAAATATCATATACCAGGAAGATTTGCATGTCCATAGTTAATCTTTCTGCTGAAGGTGCAAGGTATTTCCCCTCTTTGAGAAACTTTCAAAATGTAAGGCAGTGAGTGCATCATCCTTGATTCTTGGAGACACTACTAGTCCAAACCCTAAACCCTAATAAAGCATACAAGCTCACATGGTCAGTAGAATTGGCCTCCTACCTCCATTGCTACAAACATACCCAGAATATGAACAGGAAGCTAAAGAATCACCCATCAGATCATTTGAAGAATGCTTGGTAATTGCATGACATTACTCCTGCTTGATACAATATTCTGGAATCGGAAACTTGTGAAGTCAAAAATGGAGGCTCCATTGAATCATACATGGAAACCCTTCACAGAACAACCCCAAAGAACAGTGCATCCACAATGGCTGTCACTTAGGGCACATGTGCACATGAAGAAGTTGCTGCTCCAAGATGTGAAGAAGGAACTTTGGTGCAAGAGCAACTTTTCCCTGGACTACATTGCAGTGCTCTTTTTGTGTCATCATCTTCTGAGAACCAGGGATATGTCTTAGTGGAAGGCAGGAATGCTGTGACAACATAGTGACGAAAACAACTATAAACCAAAGGACTTTCACTTCATCAGTATGAAAATTTTATTGGTGACAAGCTCCACACAATTGCCTCTTCTGTACTTCACAGAAATGCCAGGTAAAATGAAATGAGTTTATTTTTGGTGCAGCTGACAAGGCAGTTGAAATGATCCTACAGGTCCACATATAATGAACTACTAGAATGCATTTGAAATACTCAAGATATAACTCACCAAAGCATCCAGAATGGATAATTGGGTATTGATTGTGGTTCATAAGAGACAATGATGTGACAGAGATGGGAGCTAAATTTCTTGTCTCAAAAGATCAAGGACCAAAGCATCTGGAATGGATAATTGGATATTGATTGTGCATTGTAAGACAGACAAAGATGTCACAAAGATGGGAGCTAAATTTCTTGTCTCAAAAGATCAAGGACTATGTCAGCCTGCTCAGTGCTCATTACTCCTAACATTCCGAATCTCATTCATGTAAATCGTGCAACAAGCTCAGAAATTAGAAACCTGAGGACAACAGTTTCACACCAGCAGCAAGCTGAGATTCTCAAGATCTCAAGAAGGTGCTTAGAGATGAGGAAGACAAAGGACAAAACACATATCAAACTTTCATGGATCTAGCCACAGTACCAAAGCTTTGTGTATGATCTCCTCCAAGCATCGAGTATTCTTATGGAAAAATTCGGGATTTGGGTGACGGAAGCCGCGTTTCCGAGCAAGCGGCAACGCTGCCGAAAGTTGGGTTGTGGGGACCCGGCATAGCCATGGAGTCTCCATTGAGCGTAAAACTAGGTACGAGGTTCGCCTCTGTATCGTCGAGCCAGGACGAGAATAACGTGGAGTCGTCAAGCTCGGCCAGTTGGAAAGTGTAGTCGTTCCCGCAGTAACGGTCCTTCTTGTCCATCCAGAAGCCAGCATCAGAAAAGCAGCCGCCTGTTTCGAGATCATCATCGGTGGAGAACAACTCCATGTCGTCAACGGACGACGCATTGAAATCTTTTGGTACCTGGAACAACTGCGATGGATCAGTGACAAACTCCGCCACTTCATCATCTTCCCGATCACCTCCAATCCCATCATCAGCAGGAGGGAGGAAGCCTAAGTCTTCGAGGTACGCATCGATCGAGAACTCCATGTCGAAGCTCGACGCATTGTTCAAATCTGTTGGTACCTCAGGGAGTAGCTGCGCAGGATGAGAGATAAACTCAGGCACTTCAAGAACTTGGCTTGTAAGCTCAGAATCCGCTGCGCTCGGCACTTGTGGTGAGATACCGCGACTGACGTCGCCGGGAATGGACGACGCCACCCCCGTCGTCGCAGCCGGTAAAAATTGGGCATCAGCTGCTGCAGATGGCACAAAGTTCGTGGTCTGCTGCACGTCCAGCACATGATCTTCATCTTCCCGATCGCCTCCAATCCCATCATCATCAGCAGAGAGGCTGAAGCCTTTTTCCGAGTACCCATCGATCGAGAAATCCATGTCGAAGAAAGTTCTTGACGCATTGAAATCGATTGGTACCTGGACTGGAGAAGACTCAGCTGCAAACTCCGCCAGTTCACGGCTTGAAAGCTCAGAAGAATCTGCGGATGACAAGGAGAGACGCTTGACCTCGGAGACAGTCTCCATCTTGTTTGCCCAAGTGCGCTTGCTGCGCCCAGCGCACAGCTTGTTGCTCCGTGCTGAGAAGCATGGCTCTCTCGATGGGGCACTGCCTAATTCCGAGAGCGGATTCCGTTGCAGCTTCCGGAACTCTGTCATTCCAAATTTCTTTGCCATAACCTTGACGAACATGAAAAACTCTTCCGTCGGCGGCGAGTCTTCGAGTTCCACAGGCAAAGGATCGAAATAGCCCTCAGGATAGACGTAATAGTAAGGCGTTTTCCGCGTGTAATGCAGCGTAGTGTCATGAGCTCGCATCGCTTCCTCGCGTCGACAGTAACTCCCTACCCAAATGTGTATCGAAGCTTTCCAGTGCGGCGCCTTCAAACGGGATTCCACGCGGAACGTTTTTACCCGTCCCTTGGGCTTGCGTATTCCTGGGCTGCTGCTCATCACAGCAGATTCTCGATCAGGAACGCCCAGTGCAGGATCCGGAAGCAGCAATACGCCATCTCCACCTCGCGAGAGCTGCTCCCTGCGCCAACAAACGAGCAACACAAAAACAGGAAGAGCTTCTCTCAGTTTCGTTCGCAAGAAAGAACACACTACTATCGACTGCAGCTTCTCTTGACCCATGATCAAAAATAGCAAAGCAAATCCCCCCGGAATCAGTTCACAGAAGATGGACAATCCCTTGGCAAGACCTGCTGTTGTTGCGTGACGATCCAGGGCCTGGGGACATTCTTGATGAATTCGTAGCTGTGCGACTGACAAACTCCAGTGAGGAACGATTTTTTCCACCCGCATCCGGCGCAACTCCGATTCCCTCGACTTCGGGGCGAGATCGCTGTGATGCTTTCGCTGCTTGTTGCGACAGCTTCTTCCGTGGTTGCGAGCTTCTGCCGGGAGGTGCTCCGGAGACCGCGAGACAGATTCCGCTGCTGGGAATTCCTCCGCTCCCGTTCATTCTGGCGCTTTCTTGCAATCGCTGCTAGAGCAACAAGCAACTAAAAACGAAAGACGGAATGTTACAACCCCGGAATCTACTGCAGTCGCTGATGGATGCAAGCTCCAAACCAAAACACAACCGGAGACGACCACAAAACACAAAACTAGCGCATCCACAAACGCCAAAACAACACTACGTTTTCAGAACCTTTTGGGAGCTCCAAATAAGTAAGAGAGGCTTTGGGAACTTCAGAGGGAACTTCAGCGAACGTAATGACTTTTAAGAGATGTGTAGTTGGAGGGCATGTTCAATCCGTAATCTTCCCTCCTCGCACTGAAAGTCATCCGAAGCGTCTGAGAAAGCAATTTAAATTTTCCAAAGTGTTCACACTATAAGTAGTAGCTGACAGGTTCATTGGATGGATACCTTATTCTTGTAACGGCCCCCATCCATGGGCCTTAACTACTACTTAAGGACCCGCTTACAAAATTTGAAACCTCTCAGACGGGTACCTTACATTTATTTAGGTTCCAGCATCTTTGGGTGGTGGTGGTGGTGGGGAGGGGGGGTCGGGGGGAGGAGCTCTTTTACCCCAGATTCACAGTCATCAGCCATTATGTCTGATAAGAAAAAAAGAAAAAGAAAAAAATGGTCAGGGGGGCGGGGGGGCGCATTTATTTATTTCAGGAAAGTCCCCCCTCCTGGGGCATTAGGTAAAGGTAAAGTTTGCCGACAAGTGAGCAAAATTTCACAAGTATTTCGTGGCGTTGCTACACCTGTGCCTGCCATGTGTACATAGTGGGACACTTTGCCTAAGCCAGGTTCGCTTGTTTGTTTTACATTTTTTATAAAATACCGAAGGCTGGGTCATATGTGAGGTTTTCGGAATACCTTGAGCCTTGAAGATGATGATGAAGTAGTGGGCAAAGAGGCAACAATTTGGGGTATAATTTCGCAGTTTGAACCACTTTGTGAATGGCAGCTGGTAACCTATCTCTCTATTGTCTAGCTATTTTGATTGAAGATGTAACACTTGTTTTATGAACCTGTGTACCTAGTGGTCTACAAATCATATCATAAGTATTATAAAAATAAAACAAATGGTTAATTCTTCCAACCTTGGCATTACCTACTTTGCCCTCTAGAAGTTTAGCTTTTCGTAATGCATCCTCTGGATAGACTAAAAATAAACTGGGTGGGTTTCTTATGTTATGAATCCTTCCAGTATTCCAATTTACATAATCACAACTTTAAAAGCTCTAATTGGTTTTTCGGGACAAATTTTGTCACTTTTTCAACAAAAGTAGTTGGGGAATTTTTTGATTTTTTTTTCCTACTGTAGATTTCACTAATTTTTCTCATTTTGGGGGATAAAATAGCCTAATGCTTTATATAATAAAAGTTGAATAAAAAAATTCCCTTGTTCCCCTCTTTATATGTGAAATCTTTTTTTCATTTCAAAATTAATCTCAAATTCCCTCACTTCCCTCATTAACCTTTCCCTAGGATTTTTGTCGAGCAATAAAGTGCCACCACTAAAACATGGAAATCTTCTTCTATTTCTCTTTCTTTTTTGTTGGGTAAATCTTGTCCCATTTTAGGACAGGTATATATGTTATGGGTTTTGTTGTTGAATGATCCTAACTAATGTACATCCAAATGCGCGACCCTTTAAAAAAGTGTTGTGCTCCCAAGATGGCGACTAAAGGAGGAGTTGGTTAAATTTTGTACCCTATTTGCATAGGGTTGTTCTTCCAACGATTCTGACTAACGTGCATGCAGAGAATTGCCACTTATAAAAAATTTGTTGTGCTCCTAATATGGATACTTTGAAAGGAGGACAAGAATTCTCGGAACATAGAATAGAAAATTGTTTAATTCAATGATTATTTCAATCAAGAAAAAACACCAATCCAGGAGGGAAAGGGAGGAACATGAAGAAAGGACTGACATTCAAAGCGGAGACAACACCCAGAAGCAAAAGGGAGGAAAAGGGCGCCCACCCAAGTCGAAAACCTGATGTTCACTTCCACAGTTGCGAGAAGCAAATTGGAAACTTGCTTGAAGTACCAACTTCTGGTAGTTTCTGTGAGGTTGGATGTGACACGAGATTGGTACCCAAAAAAATGCACCACTACATAATAATGTAAATATATACCTCACCTGGCTAGTAAATATTTCTGATTACTTGTTTATTTACCCTACCTAGTTAGTAAATATTTCAAATTTATCCTATCTTTCTTATTACCCACCTAATATATAGTTCACCAGGTTTACCCCAACGCAAGGGAAGGTAATTATTTAAAAAACCATAAATAAAGAGTATATATCAAAATTATCATATAAATTAGTGATTTTTTGGTGCAAAAGTTTTACAAAATGTGAAAAAAAAATTTGGAATATTTTGTCATTGTATTTCCATTTTTTTCTTTTTTTAATTACCAAACTTGAAAAAAAATTTGATTTTCTTCTACCACATTTGAACTCTAACTTTTACTTTGGTATTTTTAAAACTTTAGGTTGCATTTTTTTTAAAAACTAGTTTAAAAACTATATAGAAAATATCTAAAAATCTATGGCCATTTAATACTAAATCCTTGTTGAAATGCTAGCCAATAATGCAACATTAGAAAATTGAATAAAATCATTTTATAACATACATATGCATTTCCATATTTTGCATGTGGTTCTGATATATTTGTTCAATTATGGTGACTAATTATTGAATACATTTTCCTTTAGTAATTTACTTTTTATTTATATTTATCACATTAATTACCTTGGAGAAACCCCTTACCCCTTTAACTTTTATTATTTTCTAAATTATAATAATTCTTTGAATATGTTTTAGTTCTATTGATTGATTGGATTTTTTTAATATATAAGATGTTTGAAAGCCCCTCCAATTCCTGTTTGCAAGCCAATTGTATACTTCTCTTTCTTCAGTTCCAAACTTCCAAACTTGTGTCCATTTTTTTTTCCCCCACATTCACCCACTTATGTTTGCATGATATGTTGAGGATAAACTATGAAATATTAACCTCTAGCCATACCCTGAAAAATTTCAACCCTTATGTGTGTGGATCAATAAATGTTGCAAAGCCTTTACACCTTTACACCATGTGTGTTGAACCCCAATGCTTGTCAAAATTTTCATGAAAGATCCCTTGCCAAAACTCGATTATATTCTAAAGCACCTCTTTGCAAGGTAACTAGCCATATTCTTTAAAAATGTGCTATATATAGTCCATTTCAATTGTTTTTGATTAAATATAAGATAAAAGCATGATTATGTTATTCAAAGTTGTTATTGTGAGAGTCCACAATTTATACTTATTAAAAAAACTCCTACAATATGATAATTAACAAATTATGCATTCAATGTACATCTGCTTATGCTTCCATTCAAAAATGAATTAATAAATGAAAAATAAAATAAATAGACTTGATAAACTAGTAATGAAATATTCAACTAAAAATCAAAATAGAATCTATATGGAAAATTTCAATACATTTTATTGTTAAAGACCCACATTTGATGTTTTAAAAAATAAAAATAAAGTGGCTTTACTATATCCTACTTTTTGAGTCCACATATCAATTTTTGACTTTGTAGTCAGGAAAATGTTTAATTTTAAATATTCACTATGAGTTCTTTTAAAATTTTAAATCTATAATTTTAAATATGATTCTCAATACAACCTATTACAACATGAATAATTACAAAATTAATAATGCTAATGTTGAATATGAATTTATATGGTACATTCATCTACAATTCTCAATAATTTTTGATTATGACAATCCAAACAAACCACATAACATGGTTTCTCTCTTTTGAAATAGCGCACAAAACAATTCCTCATAAGAAAGGCCATACAGGACTGAACTACTTCAGTTGACCTTTTGACCCATTAATCAAATGTGCGTGCTTTCAAAGGCCCATTCCTATTGGGTCTTGTGTGGAGGTAATTAAGGATGTTAGTGGCCCAAAGCCAAGCTCCTTTGAAGCTCCATTCCTTTGGGGCGAGGGGGTGGGGGCGAGGGGGGCACCGACCACGTAACATCATGTTGATCGTAGCTTTTCACGAGTTAAAGGATGTTAGTGTCCCATAGCCGCAAGTTAAGATCCGAAACTTTTCAAGCTCCATTGGTATGTGTGGGGCTGGCAAAGGTTGGTGTGTGGGGCCCCCAAAGGCCCAACCAGCACGTAAACTGTTGTTGATCTTAGCTTTTCACAAGTTAAAGGATGTTAGTGTCCCATAGCCGCAAGTTAAGATCCAAAACTTTTCAAGCTCCATCTGTATGTGTGGGGCAGGCAAAGGCACTTGTGTGGGGCCCCCAAAGGCCCAACCAGCACGTAAACTGTTGTTGATCTTAGCTTTCCATTTGAAGCCAGCTTCTTTTTTAGATCCTTTAAAGAATTCTCTGACTATTATTAATTTTTTCCCATTAATGTGACTATGCTGACTCTCCTGCCTGGGCCCTGGCAGTTTAGAAGTGGCCACAATTGTTTCTGACTTGATAAAAATACAAATTGTTAGGACAACTGGACAACAAGAGGAATTCAACACAGGAGAAGGAAGGTAGAAGATAAAAACAGACAAAAAGTTCCCATGGCAAGCATTGTAGCTAGTCTTTTTTTGTGTACTGCTGTCACCCTCTGTTAGTGGACAAAATATGATTCGAGCTTGCCGGATCATCAAATCACCCACAATGGAAGTGGGCCCCAACATATTGTTGACGGCGGCAGGAAAAAAAACCATTTGGTGGTTGGGAAGGTATTAAAAAAATGTTCAACTTTGGATTTGTCCAGTTGAAAGTTGAACTGTGCAAGAACAAGTCAAAATAAAAGAAGGTCAAATGAACTATCTCTCAGACACGGGCAATGATGACTCATGATGTTGTGTTGAGCCCATGCCCATTATGTGTGTCTGGAGCCAGGCCGGCCCAATAGGGCAAGTTTGGTTAGGCACCCAACATAATGGGCGGCAAGGGCAAGACCATTCCATGGCATTAAGGTCTGAGGTGGTGACAGATTCCGCAAGTTAAAAAACATTCATATTTATTGAAAATTATGGTCACTATTGGAAATGTTTGATGGTTATTTAGGAATATTATGTAATATAATGTGTGGTCAAGAAAATGACAAAATCTGCCACCCCAGACCTTAATGTGGAAGGTACCTAAAGACCAGAGCAAACTATGAACATGGGTATCAATGGTTTCTTTAACAATTTCCTAATGTAGCACCAAGGAGGCCACATCTGTAAAAGGGTTCAGGCAAAATTTGAAAGTAAAAAAAACAATCTAAGCATCCTTCTATATTGTTGGCTACTTACATAATTTTGATGTAAAAATCTTGTGATTTTTTCTGAATTTTTTTCAAAACGTGGTGCAAGAAAACCTCAAAAAAACTAAACTTTTTTTTTTCAAAAAGAATTTTTAAATCATCAATTGGAGAAGCTTTGCCTACTAAAAAAACGAGTCTAATAGTAAAGAGGTGATGGGCAAGATTTGTCAATCGGGATTTCTATTGTGTAATGAAAAAGAGTGTAATATATGCCTGGCAGCTTTTTCTCACTAGTCTTGGGAGTTATTTATTTATTTATTCATTCAAGCCAATGACTTTGGATGAAAAAACTTGTTGGAATCCTATATGATAGTTGTGGACAATGTTACCTGGGTCCTTGGGGTATTTTTTCAGGCCTACCTCAAAGAGGTGGGCTTAATAAAAATAATGAGGGCCAATGGGTTTCAAAATAATTTTAGTCGTTGATTTATGATATTTATTTATTTATTTATTCGAAAGATAAAATTGGAAGGAACTTCTGTTGGCTCCTCATAATTTTTTTTTCTCTTTAAGGCCTAAACACAATAATAAAAGAATCATTTTTTTTTCTAATTCTTTTTGAAAAATAAAACTGGGAGGAAATTTTGTTCCCCGTACAAAATTGCTGCCCCTTAATGCTTAATCATAATAATTTTTTCTCATTTTTTTAAAAGAAAAATTGAGGGAATTTTTGGTGGTTTGCCCTCCCGCTTCCACAAATTTGCTGCCCCTCAAGGCTTAAACAGTATTAGAGAAAATCAATTATGCCTTTGTTTTGGTAAAATTTGAAAAGTAAAAATGTAGGGAGTTTTTGATGGTCCCTCTCACCAAATTATTACCTTTTAAACCCTAAACAGCATTATAAAAATGTTTCGTGTTTTTTTCTTTTAATCATGTTTTTATGTTCTTCAAATTATTGGAGCTTGTTATAATAGAGTTGTTTGTGAATAATGCAATTTGTCATTAAATTTTTTTCATATTTTTGTTGAGCCATGGATCATGGAGATTACTCACAATCAGAAAAAAAAATATTTAAAAAATGCACGTGATACATTCTTTTGGTCCAATTTGAATTTTCACTATAACAAAGGCACTTGAGCCATAGCCCATGGGTTTTCCTGTGGTCTCATCCAAAAAGTGGGGTACCACAAGGTTCTATGGGCCATGGCCTAAGCCATTTAGTGCAAACAACTCCTAAATTTCTTGCAGTGCCAGAGACCCACATTGATAACCTTCACCTTCTTGAATGAGGCCTCTTAGTGGCCAAATTACACCCAAGAAATATTAGAATTGGACTTGGAGACACTGATTTAGTCTAAACCAGAGTTTTGTTTTGGAATTTTTTTCAAAATTTGAAAAAATCATTTTAAAAAAAAAAAGGGATTTGTTCGCAATTTTTCGAAATTTAAATAAATTTATTTTTAAAAAAATTAAATTAATGAAAAACCACATTTAGACCTAGGGGCACTTCCTAAGTCATGGCATGTGGCAGCACTTTTGTAAAAATGCTACAACTCACCTAGGACAATCGTCATTTAATGCTAATTACTGCTTGGGATCCTTGCTAAGGGGAAGACATTAAACTGGCCAAGGGTCTTAAATGGATCCGGGTCCTATGGTATGGGCCATTGGATCCAGTTATTAAGAAATTGGTCTCACCCTAGGAAGGGAAAAAAATACTAGGGGATAAAAACTTTTGTAAGTTGAGAAAATAAGCATAACCTTGTGAAGTGAGAATTCAAACCCCAGAACTTTTAGTGCTGAAAGGGTATATTTAACCCTAAGCTACACTTTTATTTATACAAAATGTTGTATGACATTTTTATTTTTATTTTCAATGTGTCAATGCCTTTTCCTTTAAAAGACATTAACACATATGTCCTTTTTAAATAAAAAAATTTGTAACTTTCTTCCCACACATGGTGGTGTACCTAATGGTAAAAATCACAATCTTCTCTAGAATGTCATGGGATCAAAAATATTTTTAAGTGAACACCAAGTGCAAATTGATTTTGGCTAAAACTTAACAATTATCTTTTGTTAGCTTTCTAAAAACCAACCAATTCTTTACAATTGATTTATTTAAAAATAATACTAATCCAGATAATTCTTAAAACTCATTATAAGAACTACAACTAATGAATCCTATTAAAAATTTATTAAAAAATTTACATATATAAAAAAAAACCCACCCAACACTAGGTTTTAACCTTGTTCACCCAAGCTCCTTAGGGTTGCACATTGGGAAAGGATTATCCTACGGATAAATGTTAATTTGAAAACGAAATAACACAATTGGCTATCACAATGTTTGTAGGAACATTTCTTTTACATTGTTTTTTCCCATCTAATTTACATACATATGTGAACATAATTTGAGTTTGCAATAAGAAGGCAAAGATAAGTTTATAAAAGTGTACCATGTTATAAACTCAAATAAATAGAAGTCCCAAAACACACCAAAACTAATCCATCAAAAATAGATGTACAAATCCATATATGGTGCATTTTACAATGTAGTTAAACTTCATAGGATAATTGTCAAGAAGTCCAGGGTAGATGGGTCAAGAGGATAGTTAATTATAGGATGATTGCAAGGGGGCAGCTAGATGGGTGGAGGGGACTGGTAGGCAGGTTTGAAGGATGAAGATTGATCCAATGAGAGTTGAGGTTCATCCCTCTTGGTTTCAGAAGGGGGTGGGTAAGTACAAGGTCACATGGGTCCCTGTATTGTACTTACAATTGATAATTGACACTTTTTCATTATAGGCAATAAGTGTCGATAGCCTTACAGCGTGCGCAAGCCCTCACGATTCTTCAACAAGCTAAGCCACATTTCTTCATCTCTTTTGCACATACCATTTTCCAGCAGGCTGTCGTGTTTAGTCCCAGTTCTTCATCTCTTCCACACATACCATTCTTCAACAGGCTGCCATGACTCTCTTTCACACATACCATTCACACATACCAGCCAATGCACCTCCATCACTAGTTGATTTGTGACATAGGATGTTTTTAGCACGCCTTCCATTTCATTATTACTGTTTTCATGGAATTAATTTTCTTTTTTCATGTGTTTACATTTGCATCAACATGCCTTGTACTTTTTGTAAATGGATTTCCATCCTTGTTTATATATATATATAAATTTCTCTCCTTTTGTTGAATGTTCTAATATCTTGGTGGCATGTTTGTAGAATAATTAATTAATGTTAAAAATTTGATTTGAAAAAAATAGAAAGTTTCAAAATATTTCAAAAGATTTTCCATTTTTTTTCAAAGAAAATTCTTTGAAATTTTTATTTTGTGAAAAATTCTTCATTTCTGAAAATGATATTATTTGTGCCGAAGCTGCCAAGGTCTTACGATATTTATTTACTTTTTAAAAATGGTTCAACACTTTCAAATTTAATTTCTCAAATTTTCACAAGTTGGAAGTTCAATTCTCAACAGTTTCCACAAATATCAATTTTTTCTTTTTTCTTTTTTTGCAAGGCCTTTTGAGAATTATTTTGTGTCAAACATGAATTGTAAGCAATGTTTTTTTTGTTTTTTGTATTTGACAAGTGTTTCACAACCTGGCCAGGAAAATAAAAGGTGTGAGAGGCACCAAGGGAAACAAAATATGAGCCCAAGTCATGACATTAGGTATGAGGAAAAAATAAATAAAGTCACCAAATTTAGAGAATAGGTTTCAACAAGTCGCCAAATTAGAGGAGGAATCCCAAATTTTTTTACTTCCCCATCTGACCTGTAGCCAAATTTGGCTAAGCACTCTAGTGGAGGATCGCCAACCCACCGAGTCAACAAATTTATACAGACCACCCGATAAGTTTATTCAACCGGAATGGGCACCATGCCAGGCTTTGAAAGGTAGGCGAATCTGAGCGGCTATACGGTCACGTTCTGGCGAAGGGCGGTCTTTGGGAGGAAAGCGAGAATCTGCGGGAACTGCAAGCAAACTGAAGAGAGAAAGAGAGAGACAAAGAAGCGAGGAGCGAGCGAGCGAGCGGTGCAATTCCTGTATTCTGTTCCCACACGCTTGCTCTGGGTGCCATGGCTTCTTCTGCAGCTTTGTGCATTGCCGTCCTCCTCCTGGTGCTGGCGATGGTGAATCTGCCAAAAAGCCTCGTGGAAGGTCGTTTCTTGGATGCGGGTATCTCTATGGTCACGGATCAGGTGCTCCCTCAGCAGCAGCAGCAGCAGACTTACTCTTCTCTCCTCCCTGCTGAGCGCTTTGCTGAGGTTCTTGGGAACTCTCCCTCTGTCGTCTCATTTGTGGCTTTCGCTTCCAAGTACGTCTTCCTCTGCTTTGCTTTCCTGTGCAAATTAATTGTGTGTTTGATTGATGCGCTTGGAAGATTTTCTCTTCCCTTTTATGCTTATGTCTTTCTGCGTGAGGAGAATGTCAATGTCTTTTTTGCTTCTTCTTCCTCCCGCTCCTCGACGATCTTTTTTTCTTTTTTCCCAATCGGGAATCCATCAGAAGCCGTCTGCAATATTGCCGACTTGTTTGTGGAATGCTGGAAATTCACATCCGGCAGCCGGCTATGGTGGCCCGATATCTAAATCAGAAATACCGCCTTCTTTTCTCTAACAGCCACAAAAATACAGCCTTCTTTTCTCGCAGTCTGTCCATGACTACTCTTCAGTACTGATACGGTCACTGCCCCGTCCCTCCCTCCTCTCCAGCAGCAACATATTGCTGCCTGTGTATAGTCTTTGGTCTTTTCCTCTCTTGTTGAGAATGAATTTCGCTCTCTTCTGGTGCTTCAAAGGCTGTCATGAGTTTCAATATATTGTGAGTCATCCATTAGGATTACAGCTTCTTTAGCTGAAATGCTCATCATGTAGTTATGATTTTCTCCTCCAAATTTGCAAGGGTTTCAACCAAATCGATCTGTGTATCCATGGGCTACAAACATCTGGTGATGCATTTGATGGTCTGTTGGTGCCTCTTGAGTGCTACCAGTCATCACTGAGTCTTCCCATTGCTTGTGTAAATATGATCGAAAATCAATGCAGAGTTTTGTATAATTGTTTTGCCCAGTTTTTAGCAGATTCACTGTACACTTATCTATTCCCAGTGTTTGAAGATGTGAAGTTAGTGAGGAGTAGTGGCAGCTAGTCACTGCCATTTGTGATGAAGTTGATGACTACTTTGTGAGTGACACTCCATCAAACTATGACTGCTCTCATTCTTGATGACATGTTTGTTTTGGTTGATTGGAACTGGCACAAAATTCGTTTGGGATAGTTACAGGTTTTTTGGGAGTTTCTCCCTTCACTCACTTTGATCTGAACATTGGCTGTATTGTCCCCCTTACTCAAGTCTTAAACATTCCCAGGTATGAGAAGCTCCAAGTTTCTGGTTGGTGTACAACAAATTGCTGGTTTCTAGTCTCAACTAGAATAGCCAGTTCACCTTTGGTCTTGCTTTTTGCTCCATGAGCAAGAATGTAGCTAAATGTTTTGGCAAGAGATGCTTATTTGATCATCTTCTTAAATGAGCAATCAAATATGGAGTGCAGTTCAGGGGTTTCATTACCCTGTGACCACTTTGATCTCCTCCTCACACTTGGATGGATATCAATGCAGGTATCAAAAGCTGTACAAGAGCCTGGAGGAGATGAAGCATCGGTTTGCTACATTCTTGAAGAATTTGGAGCTTATTGAAGCTACCAACAAGAAGAAACTCTCCTATACCCTGGGAATTAATGGTGTGAACTGAAAGGACGTCTAATCACGAGTTTCCTTTTGCAAACAAGGAATATGTATTGCATTCCTCTAACCTGGGTTGTCATACATGGTACTTTTCACATAAAATGTGGCCACAAAGATATCTTTGATTAACATTCATATAGGATTGCGGTGCAGAGTTTGCGGATTTGACATTTGATGAGATGAGGAGCATGTATTTAATGAATGGTGAGCAGAATTGCTCAGCCACTAAGGGAAATCATGTTCTCACTAATGTCAAGCTCTCAACAGAGGTGTGTCCTTCTGAATATCTGGAAATACTGCATGTACTGTGGAATTACACATACAGAGGTTATGAAGGGCATGCCAGCATGATAAGGGTCACTATCATCAGAATAGACAGTTTTTGAGTTGCAAAATGTGCTTTATGGGGTGGGGTTTGAAAGCAAATTATGAGTGAGAAAATCATGATCTCCATGTAAGCTCTGATTGGACAGGTTGTTCCACTAGGAGGCCAAAAAGGACTATCTCAGACAAGTGGATCCACTGAAATAAGTCATTTTTGTCCTTCAATATTGAATTGAAAAAGATGTTTCTACAGGATTTACATAACTGACAGTGACAGGTTTATTGAGTTTTTTGAGTCCTTGCTGTTTTCTATTAACCTGAATAAGAGCATTGCTTTCATATATGCAGAAAGACTGGCGGACGGAAGGGATTGTGAGTGATGTGAAGAATCAAGCATACTGTGGCTCCTGCTGGACATTTAGGTGTAGTTTTGTTGCTGCCAAATCTTTTGCATTTTCCCAACAAAGCTGTTCCAAGAATCAAGAACTGAAGAGATTCATCACTTCCTGCAAAGCAAGCAGCACTTGTTGCCTGTGCTGCCACCTCTGTTCTTCTGGTGCTGTTAGAATTCCAACTATCATAGTTTATTTTCAGAAGAAAACTCTAACGGTTTTTCATGCACAAGCTGATGAGTTGAAGAACTATGAATGAACTGGTTTACATCACTGAATTTCAAGGGACTCAACAACAGACACCCAACAATGTATTGAACTACAACTTTGTTTCTTTCTGCAGCACAACTGGGGCCTTGGAAGCAGCACATGCGCAGGCTACTGGAAAAATGGTCCTTCTCTCTGAGCAGCAATTGGTAGATTGTGCTGGTGATTTCAACAACTTTGGGTGTGGAGGAGGCCTCCCTTCACAAGCATTTGAGTATATCAGGTACAATGGTGGTCTTGATACAGAAGAGTCATACCCTTACACTGCAGAAGATGGTACCTGCAAGTTCCTTGACAACAAAGTTGGTGCTCAAGTTTATGACGTTGTCAACATTACTGAGGTGAACTCTCATCAGCTTCTTTTCTTGTCCTGTTCTCTTTCTTCTCTTTATGTAATTGTATACCAGGGCTATGAGCTGTCTGTGAATGATGTGTTTTCTGGCAAATTTCTTTATCTTTTACTAACATTCCTTTGGACCAGTGTCTGATTGCTGTCTTGTTCTTTCTTGTTATGTAACCTTTATGAGGTGCCATTGAGCTCTGGGTGCTTCCCCTCTCTTGGAGAGCACAAGTTAACCACAAAGTCACTGACAAATCATGGAAGTGGATTTATTGACATGGGAATGCTTGAAGATTGAACTGATATAGTTCCAGGTTCAGACTGACACATGGTTGAATTAGAGTTGAAACAATGTCACATGCTGGCAGCACATTCTTATAGGTGCAGTGCAGACTTGTCTAGTAGGACATATGCACTTGTCTATGCACTAGATCTTAATGGTGTTGAGTGAGGGCCATGGAAACACAAGAAGGTCAAATGTCTGCAGTTTCAAATAGAGGACCCATTCTTTCTGTCATCAATAGATAGTTTTGAAAGCTTAATCTGATTCCTTACAGGGAGCTGAGAATGAGTTAAAGCACGCAGTGGCAACAATGAGGCCAGTGAGTGTGGCATTTGAAGTCATCGACTCTTTCATGCTCTACGAATCTGGGGTGTTCTCTGACCCAGGGTGTCATGATAGTCCTCAGGTAGGAGTACCTGGCAGAGCTAATGTCTTCTTTCACTCCTGTATTTCCTTCTTTTGTTAAGAACAAAAGTCCCTAGTGTTCTGTGTCAATTCTGATCCTGTTGCATGAAAAGCCTCCAAACTGCAGGAGCTCTATACACATTTTCGTATCTGAGAATCCTAATTTTGCTTGAAATTATTTCTTTTTGTCAGTTCACAACCTTGGTTTGGAATTTTGCAGACGGTGAACCATGCAGTATTGGCAGTTGGCTATGGTGTTAATGAGAATGGGACTCCATACTGGATCATTAAAAACTCATGGGGTGTTAATTGGGGAATAAATGGCTATTTCCACATGGAAATGGGCAAGAACATGTGTGGTAAGTCTTTCAATGGCATCTCTGTCTATCTCCTTCTCATTTTATTGTGGTCTTCATCTTTCCTGTAACAAGAGGTTGCACTGATTCCAAAACCTTTATTTCTATGCAACATATTCCACTTAAAGCATCCCTGGGAGATATGGGACATAGGAACATTTTCTGTTATTTTCTCTTCTCCATGTGATCAAACTTTTTTGGCAATGGGCAGTCAATCAGAGTGTCAAAGTCTGGTAGTGTCATCCATAACATTTGTGCATCTACTCTTTCCATCTACTTTCTGGGGAAGCTCATTATATTTTGAAATGTATTTCAGAAGGCCAATTGTTGGTGCTAATAGCTGTGTGGGGTGATGGATTTTCTAGGTATTGCAACCTGTGCAGCATATCCTGTTGTTCCTGAAGACCTCAAAGAGAGCAACATGTAAAGTATCTCAAGGGAAGAAAATTGCACAACCATCCACTTTTAGTGTACCTGAGAACCTGCTAAGGTAGTGCTGCACTGTTTGCCTTAAACTTGCAGTTCAGGCTAAACCATTTGATAATAGACTATTATTACACCAGCAATTATTTGTTGTAATGATTACCTATCCTCTAAGTTCTTGCTCTCAAGGTTCCACTGTCTTTTCTCCCTGTTTTCTTCCTCTCTTTTTTGGGTTTTTTTCCATTTCTTGCCCTTCTCCCCATCTCTCTCTCAATTGTTTGTGGGCATCTTACTTCTTGGGATTTTGGTCTCCTCTTTTCGTTCTAGGTTTGTTGTGCTTTCCAACAGTATGGCTTAACAGATCTTGGGTTTTATTTATTAGAAAGTTATATACATCAATTTCAAATCTTTACTGAGATGGTGGCAAGTAATTATAACATGGCGTTTTCAGATTGTATGGTTTGGGGACATCTATAAAGGTAATGCTTAAAATGCTCTTTCCACCCCAAAATGAAACATATTGTGCCACTGAACATTTACTAAAAGGACATGAATGACAACAGAAATTGGTCCCAATGTCAAATTGTATGGTCTGAATGTGTTCCCACCGTGCTTCTATGAAGTTCCCAAAATGCTCCCATGAGGCTCCAAAAATGTTTCCAATGTGTTACCTAAGATGTTCCCAAGAGCACCTCCTTTTTTATCCCATATTGTTTGGCCATTGTTGAACTTCCATGAATAAGCTTTCTTTGCAAGTTGCACAGGGCTTGCATGTGAACATGTAAAATACTAGTTCATTAAGGCAAATCTTTTAAAAAATTGAAGGCATTTATTTGAATAATCTAATTGGTCATTATCTTTTCTTTGCACCTTGGGACAAGCCTATGCTGCTATTACAACATTTTAATGCCCCTTCAATGGAATTAACTCCTCAAAACAATGCAAAGCTCCCTTTTCTAACAATCTTATTGGCAATAATATTTTTTTTTTCATCCCTAGGCACAAAATTGTTTCTTTGTGTATTTTTTCTGCAGTAGTCCTCTAATACTAAACTCTATACAAACAAGGTTTTAAAAATTAAAAGGGCTGATAAGATATGAAGGCCCTCAAAATCCAACCTTTTTTTTTCCTTTTGTCATGGGCATATTTGATTGGCCAATCACAAAAACATTTTAATCAAGCTTGGGATAGTCCTAAGATGGACATATTACAATCTCCTCCTTTTTGGGTTGGCTATACATGTTACCCGAGTAGAACATAGGATATGGGAAAAAGTGAGGTGTTATCAAGAACATGTTGGGGAACACCTTGGGAACAACAAACCCTAAATCCAAAAGCTCCAACACCCACCAAGTGCTAACTCCAATACCCGAAGGATCACTTACAAGTGCTGACAATGTGCCTCACGAAAAGTAGTGTATATGAAACTACGGTTATAGCCAAGATCAGCTGATTCGACCCAGTGGTCAGTCAGAATCGGCCTCTGCTGCTGATTTTGCCGTCGTACCTCTCTCTCTTTTTCTGCAACCTGTCTACTCTTAAGAGCTTTCTATCTTTTTTTGGTCCAACCTTTAATGCCATAGGTGACCCTAACACAAGGCCCACCCTAACAAGCTTGCCCTGGCAGTTTACAAGGCAGAATTGGCGTGTAGGGCCCATTCTCTAGCCACTTAAAAACCTGACCTAATTTTTCAGTGTTTTTTTTACAAGTTTTATTTACAAAGCATAATCTGCCTTCTGGTTTACTAGAGACACCCTTACTTTTCTCACCTAAGTTGGTCCTGAGGGGAGTTTTTACACCCAAATCTTTGATTTGCCTTGTGAGTGCCTTGACTGTGCTGTCAAGATTACCCCTAAAATCTTAAGCCCTTGTAATTTTCACTATCAAAATTGTTCCAAGCATTTTTTTTCATAGATCTATGCACATATTGAGACATTTAAAAAATGCACCATTGGATATGAAAAATGTAGTGTAAAAAGAACATGTAGTAAAAAATTAAAGCATTCATAAACATATGAGCAAGATTGAGCATATAGGCCAACTATGGCAAAACTTTGAATGCTAAAGAAAAAAAAATTGTGAGGCATTACCCATGCAACCGATGCTCACACCAAAAGATTACATAGCTATCCCAAACTTAAATTTCAATTCAAGTGTGACTATAATCAATTGGATCTAACACTTCCAATGAATGAACACTCATGTAATTTGGTGCTCAGTAAAAAAAACCCCACATTGGATAGTAGCTAGCCACGTAACAACACCCAGCCCATTATTGTCCAACAGACAGATTGCCGAAACATTACCTACTAGACTAACCTAGAGGCCTAGGCTAGGAAGGTTGATCAAGCGGGGTCCAACAAAAAAAAATTTCAAAACACTTGAATATGTGCCTTCTAGTCCAAGGAAAAAAATCCCATGACCTGGCCTTATAGGTGTTTAGGGTAACACATTGAGAACTTTGGGAACACATTGGGAACAACAAAGCCAAACCGCCCCCTAAAAAGAAATTGGGTCCCTGTTGTGAATGTGGCTGCCAAGAATTCCTATGCCTACCTGTGTGCTTCACCATTTTTGGCCTAGGCTAATGACAAGGGCAGAATTCTGGGGACAGAGTAGTGAGAGCAGGGCTTGTGAGCATTCATTTGTTTTGGGAACGCATATGGAACGTGGCGAACACCCTCATTCCATGGCCCTTAAACAAAAGAAAGGAATGTCCTCTAGCTCTGCCCTTATTCCATGGCCCTATACACAATGGTTTTCACACAATGAACAAGTGTTCTTTGGGTCTACCTGACTTAAACATTGTTCAAAATCCACATGCCCATTCTGCAATTCATGAAAACCATTACATTTCGGAATGTGCCAGGTACGAGTTCCATTTGTGCCTGTTTCGAAATTTTGGCTCCCTCTTCAGGACTCACCCTTGGAAATTTCTTACAGGCAAGGTTCTTACGAGGCACAATGGTCTGTACCTGGCAGGTTCCACAAGATGGAAATGATTTTTTCCAAAACAATTTTCCTCAAAAAACAAATCATTTCTTGTCATAAGTTAGCGCTCTGGAGTTACATCAAAGGCACCAACAGAGCCAGCCATGAATCAAACTACAGCAATGTGCCAAGTGTCTCATGATGACATGTGTGCATGCAGGTGTGTGTGTCTGCTACATTCAACGACACCTGGCATACACGCTCTAGCTCCAACCAGCCACGTCATCAAAGTGTGCATGGATCATCCGCCGGGATTCTGAATCAGATTCACCACCAACCGCCACAAATTCCTCCAATTTCTTCCACCCCACCAAATGGTCTCAGATAAATTCGTATACCCAAAGAGATTGAGATCTCCTAAGCTCCTGCTCTGGACCCCAAATCTTTGAAACAATAGTAGTGGATCAAAATCCTGTTGTGGGTTGTTATGATTTTCATCTTGAGTGAATCAATGTACTGTGGCTAGCTTCTTGGGTTAAATTCCAGACAAGACTTCCTAATCCTGTTTTCTTGGGGTGTGTTTTGGGTTGGAGTTTAATTGGAGTGTGTTCCTTTCTTGGTGTGTAAGAAAGGATTTCAATAAATCTGTGGAGTAAACGATTTTGAAGTGGGAGATTTTGAGTTTTGTAAAAAGCAAGGGGTTTTGCAAATCAAAGTGTGGGTCTGTGTTTTTTTGGGGGATTGGAACTTGGGTTGTTGCAAGAACTGTTTTGTGTGTGTGTTTTTTTCGAGTTCAGGTTGTGGTAGACAGCAGCAGTTATCATGGAGGGACGGAGGCTGTTCCTGCTGTGCCTGATACTGGGCTTGGTAGCCACATGTGCTTTGGTGTTGGCGAGCGAGACGGGAGAGCAGGCGACGAAGCATGCATCTGCTGCACAGAATGCCGATGCGGCTGCAGAGCATGCCAGCACCTGGGCAGGTTGGGCCAAGGAGAAGATCGTGGAGAAGCTCTCTACTCTCACTGATGTTACTGCTAGGTACAATATATGATCCTATATCCTTGCTTTGGAAAGCGTCGTCCTTTGTACACTTGTTCTCTTGTTGAGCTCATTTGGCGAGAAGATGACAACAACCAACACCCATGAGGGAACCTTGAAACAAGAAGGAAAGATCATCTATGTACACATGGTGAGAAACAGAGAAGGAATACTGTAGGCAAGATTGATGTTCAGCACTAATTAATTCTCATGATGGTGAGAAACAGAGAAGGAGATACTGTAGGCAAGATTGATGTTCAGCACTAATTAATTCTCATGAGGGCCTGCAGGGAAAAAAAGAAATACTTGAACCTATAGAGCCAAAATTTCATAGAATTGAATTCTAGATCTTTCCATGTAGGGGACAGTCCAAACGATTGAGATATCTCAATAACGTCACTAGCTAATAGAAGACTTAATGTACTTATTCATTACTGTCAAGATTCTGGGAAATTCAGATTGGGGCTGGCAGACCTCTTTCATTTTCAATGAACTATTTTGGCAAACATCTGCTGATTTATCAGTTGTGGGTACTGCATATCATGTCTACAGACATGATTCAGGCTGTAATGGGTGCCTGCATGTGCATGCAGCCTTTTAGGCCCTTGCTATAGACGTAGCTGAGAGTCCTCAACAATCTGTTTGCTTCATGAATCCTTCTTAGCCCACACAGCTTCCTTGAAGCACAGCCACCAACAAGACTTTTGTCATGTGGGTTGTTTTGCTAAGAATCATGGTTGACCATGAAGATCCAGAATGTTGGTCTTGTCTTCATAGTTTCCTTTAGTTTGTGACCCATTTTGTTTTACATTGAAGGCTGCTTTTGTGGACATGTCCATTGAACCAGGTCAGCTGAAGATGTGCACAACAATGTGAAGGATACAGCACAGTACAGTACAGAGACAGCAGCTGATGCAGCAACAGGAGCAGCAGAGACCGCCAAGAAGACCTATGATGTAACAACTGGCAAAGCCCAGGAGCTTGGAGGTGCAGCATCTCAGAAGACAAAAGATACTGTGAATGCTGCTGCTGAGACAGGCAAGAGAACATATGAAGCAGCTGCACAGAGCAGCCAAGCTGCATTGGATACAGCAGTAGAAACAGCCAAACAAGCTTATGAGGTGGCTTTTGAGAAAGCTTTGAAAGTGATCAGAGCTGCAGCTGAGACAGGGAAGAAAACCACAGGCAAAACTCAAGAAACTTCTGATGCAGTCACCAAACAAGCCCAAGAGGCAGCAGAAGCAGCAGCTGAGAGTGCCAAGAAAGCTTATGAACTTGCCATTGAAAAAGCTCGGGAAGCTGCTCAAATCGCATCCGGAACACTAGAGAAAACAGTTGATGCTACAACTGGCCAGGTTTATGAAACTTATGATGCCAGCAGCAAGCAAGCTCAGGCACAATATGCTGGAGCAAAAGATTCAGCATCAAAGATGACAGCAGAAACCAGTGAGAAACTGAATAATCTGGCAGGCAAACATGAAGAATTGTAAATCTGGTATGAACAAAAACACATGAAATGTGACAGTTTCTTTTGCAAAATTTTGTGCAAGAATGTTCCAATGCACTGTGGAATGTAGCTTGACAAAAGCTTGAGAATGTAACTCAAGCAGGGGCTGTGCACTTTCATGGTGTGATGAGACTTTTCAAACACAAAGCTGAGGAGGTTTAGGGTTTAGGTTCAAACTTCAGGAAAAGTTTGGAGTTTGTTCCCATGAGGAGGGAGAATCATCCTCTTTGGGTTTTGGTTGTTTTGAGGCACAAGTAGAGGCAGAAGTGGTGGTATTGTGGATGAGGTACATTTGTATAGAGAGCTTTGAATGGTGAAGAGCAAATGTGGAAAATGTGTATGGATCATGATGTGGGTTTTGTTGATAAATCCGTGATATGCATGCATGGAAGTTGTCTGTTTACTTTTCACCCAAGCTACTTTTGTGAGCATTTTGTTTTTTCCCTCTCAAGCATCATGAAATCACTGCAATTCAACACATCCTGGGTTGTCTTTGAACATGATTTGTTCCTGATTTGTTCTTTGTTCTTCTTAAACATGGTTTCCAGATAGTTTTTGTGGTTTTATACACCATAACTGTTAATATAGTTGCTGGTTCTAAAGTTCTCCAAAATTTCCAAAGTGGGAGAGAGAATTAAACCTCTTCTCAAAACCTTCTCTACCACCAACTCATGGTAATCAAGACCATTTTTGTTCTTTTTCTTAATTCTAAAAGTGTAATTTTTAAAGTCGCCAAATATTCAATCGGTGCATTTTCTGACCCATTTAAAAACAAAATAATCTATTACAAATCCAAGGGCAAAATCTTGTGTTGCTCAAACAAGAAGGTTCAAAGTTTTGTATTTATTGGTGCCAAAAATATATATATATTTGAGAGTTGGATATTTAAATAGAACATCTTATCAACAAAGATCTGCTTGCACTTGATGAACCACATAATGGCAAATAGCGTACTGATAATCTCTTTAATGGAAAACCACTTCCAACTGCCATTCAAAGAATTGAGGTACCTAATTAGACAGTTTTAGAGACTAAGTATGTATCGTAAGCAACTTAGAAACTTTGGCATATGCACTTACATGGGATTCATGGGCTCACATGTAACTTCATCTGCTTGGAGATTTATTGTAGTCGTATAGAAAGGGACCATAGCCAATTAAACAACATTAAAGAAGCAAAAAGAAAACACATTGTTTACAATCTTCATGGGTGATCTTGTAGTTCTCTCATTCCCCAATTGTAAGGTCCCCATACCTCAATATCCCATTTGGGTGTTACCCATATGTATTACTAATGATGTACCCAATTGTATCCATATGTTCTATATGTGATATATTGTATCCCTATATGTATATACTATACAGATAGGAGGTAACTGTGTACCCACTATAACCCAATATTGATAGAACTCACAATCCATATAGCTTGTGCAAGTTTAGAAATACTTCTAAACCCATTACATCCGTATACTATATAGCTTAATGAGTAACCGGACACCTAATATGATCTTTGAGCACCATATTTCATGAATGATACTTATTTCATTCATTAAAAAATTCATGAATGATTGACAAATTTTTATGGATGAAATGAAAATGTGAATGAACTATATTTTGTGGATGAAATGAAGTTATAGATGATATTTTTTAAATGACTTTTATTTCATCCTAAAATAACATGAAAATTCATTCGTGGAGATCCATCCATCCATCCATCCATGAAATTTTATCCATAAATTTTATCAATAAAGGTTTGTCCATTCATTCATGGATGATATTTGGATTCACGAATGATGTTCCATAGATTTGTGCATTCATGAAATCTAGATGAATTTTAATGGATAAGATAACTCTAATTAATATTTCATGAATGAAACTAATTTCATGAAGTAGCATGAAGTTTTATGCAAATGTTTCATGTTCTTTACCCTTCCAACTGTCATATTTCATTTCCCTTACATAAGGACATTTCTCTCTTCTATTTTTCTCAACTATCACAAACATGTTAAAAGACATCCCAACACAAAGTCCAAAGTCAATTGACTTTAATCTACACACTTGAAGCCTCACAAAGATGATTAAATTGAGGGATACAAAGGACTTATTGTTAAAATCTTTTGTCGTCCTTGCTCATAGCAATTCAAAAAGCCCAAAACCAAGTTTGTTTTGGTAGGTACTTTGACTATGGAAAAACTTAGTTCATGGGTTATTGTAGGCTAAGGTATCATAGGTTATATCCTATTTTATTGTAAGTTTTTTTATTTTATGTTATTTTAAGGCAAATTATTTAACTAACCTTAGGCTATACTTTAAATTATTATATGTTATTTCAAGTTATACCTTAAACTATTCAAAGTCATTTTATTTTATGTCATTATAGATTATTTTATCTTAAATAATTTAAAATATAACAAATAATATATAACAAATAACATATAATAATTTAAAATGGAATAACTTAAGGTAGAATAATTTAAAATTACTAATAATAACATATGTAAAATAGTTTAAAATAATAATAAAAATTATGATAGAATAACCAATAATAATTTTCAATAAAATACTTTATAATAATCAGAAATAATTTGTGGTATAACAACTTAAAATATTTAACAATAGCTTACAATAAAATTACCAAGAATAACCTAAGGCATAATAATTTAAAATAACTAAGAATAATCAAGAATGGATTATAAAAATATAGTTTAAAATAACCAATAATAACTTACAATAGAATAACCAATATTAGTTTACAATAATAGCCTATAATAGAATAAAAATAACCAAAATTAAACTATGATGAATAGTTTATAATAGCCAATATAGTTTACAATATATTAACTAAAAAAAACCTAGAATAACCACTAAGAACATACAATATAATAACTAAAAATTACTTATGGTAAATAACCTAGAATAGTCAATAATGGCTTATTCTAAAAAAATAGTTTACTATAGAATAACCAAAACTAACCTATAGTAAATTACTTATAATAGCAAATAATATCTTATGATAAATATAACATTAAATAACTTTAAATAAAATATTCTATAACAGATAACAATAACTTACAATAAAATAACCAAATTTTGGGTAAAATAGCCTAGAATAGATAACAATAACTTACAATAAAATAAGCAAAAAAAAGTTTAAGATTAAAATAGACAACAATAGCTTACAATATAATAACCAAAAAAAGTTTTAAATAAAATAACCTAAAATAGTCAACAATAGTTTAAAACAAAATAACCAAAAATAAGTTAGGGTAAAATAGCCTGGAATAACCAATAATAAATTAGGATAGAATAAACAAAAATATTTTAAATAAAATAACCTAAAATAATGAACAATAGCCCAAAATATAATAACAAAAAATAACCTAGGGTAAAATAACATAGAATAACCAGTAATAGTTTAGGATAAAATAACCAAAAATAATTTAAAGTAAAATAACCTAGAATACCCAACAATAACCTAAGCTATAATAATCAAAAATATTTAAAAATAAAATAGCCTAAAATAGCCAACAATAAGTAAAGATATAATAGCCAAAACTAACCTAGGGTAAAATAACCTAAAATAACCAACAATAGCTTAAAATAGAACATCCAAAACTAACTTATTGTAAAATAGCCTAGAATATATAGCCAATAATAATTTAAGATATAATAAAAAATAGCCTAGGGTAAAAATAACCTATGATAAAATAATTTAAAATAAACAATAATAGCCTAGGAAATAATAACCAAAAATAGTCCAAGGTAAAATAGTCTAAAATAACAAACAATAACTTAGGATAAAATAATGAAAAATAACCAACAATAGCTTAAAATATGATAACCAAAAATGGGGTAAAACTACTTATAATAGCCCAAAATAACCAATGGTAAATAATGTAGAATATTCAATAATAACCTTGATAGAATAACCAATAATAGCCTAGAATAATGAACAATAGTTTACAATAGAAGAACAAACAATAGTCTATGATAAGATAACTTAGAATAGCCAAGAATTGTCAATAATAGTTTGAAGTAAAAAATGTGCATAAAAATATGTGATGATTAAAAAATCATTCATTTAAATATTGGTTTAATGGTTAATGACTTGCTCTTTAAACATGGCATTTAAACAAGATGAAAGGTTCAAACCTTCACACTTACACCTTAAGTTGGTGAGTTAGGTGTTTAGGTGGGCTACATTGCTAACTTAGGCTAGGTAGCTTAATGAAGATTCTTAGGCATTTAGTTTAAGTTTGGAATTAACTATTAATGGAATTATTATTGATAATTTAACAATTGGGGAATTTATTATTAATGATTTATCTTTTAGTGAATTTAATAATTAATGAATTTATAGTTAATGATTTAACTATTAGTGAATTTGATTAACTACTAGTGGATTCAATTAGCTATTATTGAATTCATTCATTTGTAACAATTGGTCCTTGTTTATTAAAGGGTTGGTCACTTTCGCATGGTAAATTTGTACAATTTCACTAAAAATCTAATGGAACACATAGTGAACTTGGACTTTTTAGTGTAATGATTCCCCACTACAAATATTGATCACCAATTGGATATATTTAATTAATTTTATTTCTTTCATTTTTGTGAATTTTAATTTTTTTTTCAGATTTTATGTGTGAAACTTAAAGATCGTTTTATCTATATATTAACTTTTGCATAATGTGACAATTTTTATTTACACATAAAAATTTTATATCCTCTTCTAACATTGGTTTTTTACATCACTCTTAGTTGTTTTTCCATTTCATTGATTATTTCCATTATTGCATTCAATATTTTGTGTTTTTTTGTAAGACCTAATTTTATGTTGTTATGGACATCAAAAAGTTTCATGCATCTTATGTTGGTGCTCATATTGTGCAAAAATCCAAGTGAAAACTGATAATCTAAGATGAAATTGACATAATTATTCAATTCCATGGATGGTTACATGTACACCTTGAGATTGCAAAATTTGTGCTTGAAGGCTTACTTGGGCCCATCTTCAAGCATAACTTAAAGATCCCCATACATCATCAATCAATTAGCAACTTGCAGCCTACCCATGAACTTTTTCAAAATAAGAAGTTCATCACAATGTGGAGTCCTTTCACTGATAATATAGGTTGGTAAAAGCTTATTCAAAACCTTTATATTTCAAAACTAATAATATAGTTGGCAATTACTTTTTTAAGATGAGGTTGAGAATTCAACGAAACCTTAACTTTGTTGAACAAGTTGCCAAGGGTTTTGCTAGTATTAATGACTCCACAAATTTGATGTCACATGTTGCAATGGTGAACTTGAGGTCATAAGTTATAAAAGGGTGAAATTAATTTTTGTCTTCTAGTTTGATTTGTAAAGTTTCAAAATTCACTATGTGATTTTGCTAATTTTTACAATTACAAGCTTTTGTGACCTCCTACAATTTTTGGCTATATTAAAGATAGTGGTTCCCATTCACTCCTTTTGCAATGTGCCTTTAGGATGTTTCATCCATCACATGCGGACTCTATTATGTTTAGTTATGAACATCACTAACCTTTGTGATATGAGTTATATTGTTAGTCTTTGTTCACTTCCCTTGTTTTGTTAATTGGATGTTTTATACAAGAGTTTTTTTGCAATAGTAGCCACACCATGGCAATTTTCAAAGTTATTGTCATGTTGCATGTAATATTTCTTGAATGTTTGGTTCTTGAAATCATTGGTCTATGAAAAACTATTTCACATTATCATTCAAGTTGATCAAACCAATTCTTATTTTCAAAATAAATGTGTCCAAGAAGCTTTGGTATTTCTAATCTTTTTCCACCTAAAATCACACAATGTTTTACAAAATGATTATTGGAATATTGGAATAGACAACACTCAAACAACATTCATTATTCATAAGCCCAAAAATAGACATTATCCATTATCATCAATACATTACAAGAGTGTGAAAAAAAAGTCATACTATAATTGTGGCCAAAAGAAACTTCGATAGATTGAAATTCATGGTGCCTTCATCTATTTCATGAATTGTGAAGTGCCTTATCCTCTTCCACCTCCATGCTTTTAAACACCGTTAAAACTAGTGCGTCCATTTCCTTGTTGTACACAAACATAGGTGACTCATATTCTTTGTTCTCAAGGTTTATTTCAATTTTGGGCCACCATATATGAATGGCATTGTTGAGCACTAATTTTCTACTTGGTATCGGATCTCAACAAGTAGTTTGACTACCTTTTAAATTGTATTTTATAATTGCGATTCATAATCATGCCATATATTGTTTCCTAAAGGTTATGGCAACATATTAAAAAATAATGGATTATACATTCAAATCATAGTTGCATAAATCTTATGGTCCTACAACCCATTCTTTACTACCCAAATTCTCACATTTGCTTTGAATTTTGGTTCTATTTTTGCTAGCTCTCTATAGTCAATAGTAGGGTACAACTCAAGGTCTACTAGAGTCTGGCATGATTATGGTAGATTTGAAACAAACATCACAAAAAAATTATATTCCTTACAAATGAAGAAAAATAACAAGAACTTATGATGCTTACAAATGTTTATCTATAATATAACATCATGATTTCTTGCATCCATTTCTTCCTTTCACAACCAATTCACATTAATGTGGTGACGATAATAAAAGAATTGTCATCATAATAATTCCAAACATTTTAAACAATTTAATGACAATTTTCCATTATGGGCTAGTTGTGACAAAATTTGTCATTTGCCACTTGTTTTACAATGTTGATGCACCTTTACCATGAGAAGATAATACCTTCATAATTTTTCATTTATCTAAGCACAATATTTGACAAAAACATATTCCCCCATGAGGCCATGTCATATTGTTGAAACTTGCCATTTTGCATGGGACATTTTTTCAAAAGTACATTGTTAATGCATGTAACATTAGCCAATGATCTGAAATGAATATGGTACCATTTTTAAAAACTAATGTTTGCATTCATGAAGCATGAAAAATTTTCAACTCGATCTCAATTATTTCAATTGATATTTTGAATCTGTTGACATTACATTAACCACAATATATAATTTGGCTATAAAAATGTTTAATTTTTTTATCAAATAATAAAGAACATTAATTGTCAAATCACCTTGCCCAAAAAATCAATTGTGTGTGTTCATTATATGTATATACTTTTGATTTTCAAAAATTCTCCTTAAAGGAGATTGAAAACATGTTTGAATCATAAGCACACTTGGAGAAAAAACACAACATGTGCCATTGAATCAAGTGTCCCAACTATTTTGAAGAATGATGATGTAAAGTACATTCCAAAGCTAGACAAACTTGGTGATCATTGCCATTCATCCTTCTCTCACATTGCTAGCTGAATTGCATACTTTGTGATACCCCAAAATTTGTTATTTTTGTTTGAATGCGGGCACCATGATGAGTCACTAACACATTGGATGCTTTTAGGTCTCCATGGAAAATCTCCTTATCATGTAAATATGCCATGCCTATTGCAATTTGGGAAATGATTTTTAATTGCTACATGTTGTGGGAATGTTGGATTCTTGCATTTTTTTTAATAAGTTGACACAAATCTTCATCCAAACGTGGCATCACAATCATGCTTTTATGATCATCTACACAAAAACCAACTAATAGCACAATATTGAGGTGTTTAAGTTTTGAAAGTAACACCACCTCCTTTTGCAATACATGGATATTAATTGATTTAACAATCTTGACAACTAGTTTACATCTAAGCCAAGATGCCTCACACACTGCCCATAGGTGCCTTCTCCAATTGGTTTCCCAACCTTAATATCTTGTTGATTTATCCACATATGAAAAGTTAGCACTTCTTTTGATTGTGTGATAATTCCTTCCCAAAATAATGCATGCTTTTCTTGTTCATTATCTTTATTCATAATGGTGTTTTGTGTTTGAACATTGTACATGCACATGTTTTAAAAGCTTAATAGCATGGCAACATTAATAGTTATTCCACAATAACACATTATACAATGTGGAAGAAAGACAACTATCTTGCACACCCTACCCATTGTACATGTTCAAAAGATGATTTTTAAGACAAAAGTTGTTTCAAGCATGTGTTCATACCCATCATGAATTGTGTTAAAAAAGGACAAAGAAAAAAACACAATCCAAATCATGATTTTTATATCATGTGTTGACAGCCAACATGTGCCACTTTCAACCATGTCTACATCACTTGCTTCTATCCATTGTTTCAATACTACACTATAAGATAATGCGGTTTTTCTAACACAAAAAATCATGGTTCATGACACATGTGTGAGGTAAACTTTGTGTTTCATCCTTCACAATGGGTAGACACTAAATGGGAACAACAAATCAAAAGTGACACCGGTTTCAACATAGTTGCAAGACAATGCCAAATATATATTTTTTTAAATCAAAATTTGTTGATTATACTTGAAGTATGATTAACATTTTAAATATCATTCTTACACAATATTTCCAAGGAAAAATAAGTGATACAATGGTTAGAGTCTCCCCCTTCAACCAAAGGGTATGGGGTTCAATCCTTTTCCCAAATGTTTTTTTTCTTCCATGGACGAAAGGGATGAAAACATGAAAGGGATGAAAGCTAAAAAATAACCTATGGGCAACTTCTTCAAGCTAGATGCCCTCAAGGAAGAAAAGATTTTCTGCAAGGAGAAAAAAACAAAATGGTAGCCCCAACCATGTTCCCCTAAGGAACAACTTTCTTAAGGAGAAGGGGAACAACTTCCCGCGGGAAGAAAGGGACTAAATTGCCCTAAGGAGAAATGTTTCTTGAAAAGAAAAGGACTAAATTGCCTTGAGGATCAACTTACCACAAGGAGCAAATTCCTAAATGTTGTAATACTAAAAAAGAAGGTGCAAATGTAAACAACATGTGGCTAGAATACATGAACACAAATTGTTAACATGTGGCTAGAATACATGTATGTATCTAAGGTAGGAATAAATCACATTAGTTCATCATTTTTAATGAACAACATTTTTTAAAAACATACCTCACTTTCCTATGATTTCTTATCTAATCATTAATTCTACATGACTTAAAACTAAATTCAAAAACCTATAGGCATGAAATGGATAAGATCGTTATGGATCTTCTTTCATAGGTTATCTTAATCTTCTATATGGCATCAAAGTTACACCCCAAACTATAAGTCTTTCACAAAACAATTAGAATTCCCCACAAGATTTGAAAAAAAAATGTGATTTGAATATTCATCCTTGTCTCCCCAGCACTTGATGACAAATTGTCCCAATTGCCCCTTTAGAAATCCTAAACATTCAACATTAGAAAGTATTAACAAATGTAACCCCAACCTCCCAAAAACTATCCCCTTGCAAAGATAAACAAAAAACCAAACCCCAAGACAATAGATGGTTTCCAAGGAGCATTAAAGCTAGACTTGAAGCTCCCACATCAACA
>Ga0116231_10001816_pt1 | contig 44339 bp, 39 predicted proteins | sample S1TSphgellanicum_2_FD_89695 | JGI IMG/M metagenome (GOLD analysis project Ga0116231, IMG submission 89695) | Host-associated microbial communities from peat moss isolated from Minnesota, USA - S1T2_Fd - Sphagnum magellanicum MG | ecosystem: Host-associated > Plants > Peat moss > Unclassified... | reverse complement strand
TCGCCGCGTTCGTCTCTGTCTGTCTTTCTTCCCCCTGCCCCTCGGTCGTGGTGGTGCTGTTGTGGGGGGGGGGGGGGGGGGGGGGGGGGGGGGTTTGGGTTTTGGGGGGGAGAGCAGATCGGCCGGCGTATGTCCGCTGTGTAGAGCTTTTGAGAAAGTCTTGGTGCTGAAATTGACGAGTGTTTGTTTTTTTTTTTTTCTTTTTGGATTTAGATTTGCGGCGAGCGGTGGGTTGCTTCCAAGGGGAACCTTTCCTGAAGTTGGTAGTGTAGAGCTATGGCCGCCGAGTGAGTGAAAGGAGCGCGTGAGACGGCGATGATCGTCTATTTTTGGTTTTCGTCATCGGCGGGCGGGCGGCTACCACTCACTCTTGGACTCTTGTTAGCATGATTGAATTGGTGGAATGAATGTTTGTCCATTCAGTGAAGCATCAGCGAGCAAGGCAAGGCAAGATCATCAGCTAGCTGATCGATCCCTGGCCAGCACAAGTGCTGTTTGCAACAACGTCGTTGGACGTATTACATGATGACGATGAGCCTTGGAAAAAGCTTCGAGGTGAATCTTATGCAGTGCCATGATCAGACATCGAGCAACATGGCCGGGCGCTGGATCCAATCTTCTTAGAAAACAGCAGAAGAAGTTACAGCAGCAGCTCCCCCTGAGGACTGAACTGTGAATCTCCAGCTCCTGGAGCTGGCAGGAGAAAAACCAGAAGTTCACATGATGGCAGATGAACTCACATGTAGGGCAGAGAAGGTGACGAAGCGAGGAGCAGTCATGGGGAAAGAAACCTCGGCCTTCTTCGCTGCTGCAGCTGCTACTGGGTTTTTTCAGCAACAATCCAGCGGCAGTCCGACTTGTAGCAGCAGCTCGCAGCTCCCAGTTTCCACTTACGATACGGAGAAAGGAGCTGGCGAAAACATGAGACCGCCATCGCTGCAGCTGAGAGGTTGGGAGTCTGGCAGGAGGGGCTATGTTTTTGTCATCATCAGCCTGCTTGCCATCTTCGCTCTCTCGGGCTCCTTCATGTTCACGCAGTCCTTGGGCTCAGACGGAGCAACACCAGACTCGGAGCTGCAGGAGAGAAGAAGATTTGGCGCCGCATACGTTTATCAACCCTTGCAGATCTCGCGACGGACTTCCGAGTCTGACGAACTGGGCCAGCTTCGGTCACGTCCTTCCAAATGGGATCGCACGATGCTTCCTGAAGCTGATTCTTCTTCTTCTGCAATTCAAGACGAGCAGCTTCCGAACGCGGCCGGGTCCGAGTCGCGGAGGCTTCGTTCAGTAGTCGCAGATCCAGCAGCAGCTGGTCCAGGCTTGGGATGTGATCGAGCCACGGCGCAGCTGAGAGTTTTCATGTACGATTTGCCTCCAGAGTTTCACTACGGGATGATCGCGAAGGAGCCGTTTCCGGCGGGAGAGATCTGGCCGAAGAATGCATCGGAGCTTCCCGTGTATCCCGGAGGTTTGTACCAACAACATAGTCCTGAGTACTGGATCACTTCGGATCTCCTCACCTCCAACATGCCGGATCGTCGCGCCCCATGCACAGCTTTCCGTGTGAGCGATTGGAGAAAGGCGGACGTGATCTTCGTCCCCTTCTTTGCGTCCCTGAGCTACAACAAGTACTCCAAATCCGAGCTCCACACCGACCCCAACCGACAGCTGCAAAAGAAACTGGAGCAGTTCCTGAAGCGACAACCGGCATGGCAAGCTTCCGGCGGCGTCGATCACGTTATCGTCATTCATCATCCCAACAGCATGCACATCATGCGCGACGAGCTCTGCGCTGCCATGTTCGTGCTCGCGGATTTCGGTCGCTACACTTCGGACGTCGCCAACATCGACAAAGACATCATCGCTCCTTACAAGCACGTAGTTCCTTCCTATGCTGCAGATGATCACTCCTTCCACGATCGCGATACCCTTCTCTTCTTCCAGGGTGCCATCGTCAGAAAAGAGGTGACAACTGTTCTGCAAGTTCTTCTTGTCCGTTTCAAAAAAAATCTTCTTCTTCTGTCTTCCTGAAGTCTTGATCTTGTGGACTAGACTTGCAACAGACTTATTTGCTCCTGACGATGAGCTTCGGAATCTGATTCACGAGTTGCTGTCCCGAACCTGACGCTTGTTGCAGCATCTAGACGAGAATCTAGATTATCTATGGGTGGATCTCTTGAAGGCGTGCCAGAGCCTCAGGAAGCTTGTTGCAGCATCTAGACGAGCTGCATCTAGATCTACGAGTCGATCTCTTGAAGGCTTGCCAGAGCCTCAAGCTTGTTGCATCTAGATGCTCATCTGGATCTATGAGTCGATCTCTTGAAGGCGTGCCAGAGCCTCAGGAAGCTTGTTGCAGCATCTAGACGAGCTGCATCTAGATCTATGAGTCGATCTCTTGAAGGCTTGCCAGAGCCTCAAGCTTGTTGCATCTCGACGAGAATCTAGAGCTATGGGTCGATTTCGAAAGCCTGCCAGAGCCCGAAGGTTGTTGCACCTAGAGCTATGGGTCGATATTTTCTGAAGGCTTGAAGCCCGATTGGGACCTTCTTCAGTTTTGCTGCATCTAAATTCTATCTGTCTGTGCGTGCAGGGAGGAATCATCAGACAAAAGCTTTACGAGTTACTGAAAGACGAGCCGGGAGTGCATTTCGAGTCAGGCAATACGCAGAGCGATGGAATCCGGAGCGCAACGCAAGGGATGCGATCGTCCAAGTTCTGTCTACACTTGGCAGGAGATACGCCGTCGTCGAACCGACTGTTCGACGCGGTGACGAGCCATTGCGTCCCCGTCATCATCAGCGACGAGATCGAGCTACCGTACGAAGACGTACTAGACTACACGGAGTTCTGTCTGTTCGTGAAGGCGGAAGACGCTCTCCAAAGCGGCTTCGTCATCAACCTGTTGAGAAGCGTGAAGAGCGATGAATGGGTCCGGATGCACAACAGATTGCAGCAAGTGGATCTTCACTTCACGTACCAGCATCCTACACAAGCCGACGACGCCGTTCACATGATATGGAAAGCCATTGCTCGCAAACTGCCTTCTCTCAAATTCTCCCTTCACAAACACAACCGCTACAAAAGATCAAAACAACAAATTTACAACATTAAGCAGAGATCAACAACAACCCGCACTGGGCTTTAGTCCTCAATCATGAACAACAAACTGTAAGCTGAGCTGATGATACTCCCCCCAAGTACTTACATAAAAAACCACATAATTCATGATGTCATTGTACACAATTGTATACATACATGTAGATCTCCGTCTGCTTGCTTTGTCATGGCAGCTGCTAAGCTTGGTCCTCGACTCTCTCAAGTTCTTAGACTCACAAATTCTAATTCTCAAGACACAGACAGAGAGAGCTGCAAAGCTCAACTCTCTCAAGTTCTCTCTTAGACTCACAAATTCTCTTTTTGAAGACACAGAGAGACAGAGAGAAGAGAGAAGAGACAGGTCTGTTGTTGTCTGAAGACCCAATAAATTTTCTCCAAGAAACTCATTGCAATTACAGAGTGCTGCGGATACTAGCCAGTGCCTTGCAGCAGGTGAGGAGGACAATTTTTTTCCCATTACACACACATAGGTGCAATGGGTGGGTGAGGTGAAATCATTCTCCATTGCACATGGGTGGGGTGTGTGACAAACTCCTGCTAATTCGGTACTTAACTGAGGTTTGAGGAGGCACACCCTGGAGATTGATTTTCATCAGGGAGTAAACTTTTTTTCTATAGAAATTCTTGAAGAAGCTTAGTCTACTTGCAAAAATCACAATTGTAGGATAGAGAGTTTAGCAATTAGATTTAAGGTACTTCAAAACTGCTTGCTTGCTTGCAGGAGTGAGTGAGCAATTTATTTATGGAGGTGATTGATTCCACCTCTATTGCACATTTTGTGTTGTGCATTTTTCAACAACATAACTGAGATTTCAGGAGGTCAGATAGATAGATGTTCAGAGGGTAAACTTCTCTACATTCTGAAACAAACTTGTTGCAATCACAAGTAGGAGGATACAGTGAGCAATTTTTTTTACTTTGGAGCTGCTGCAGTAGGCAAGAAGAAGCAGTAGGCGTTACTATGACTCACTGATTCTCCATTGCATACAAGTGTGTGTGGGCATTACAACTTGCTGATTTTCCATGGCATACAAGTGCACGTGTTTGTGTGTGCTTCACATAACTGAAATTTCAAGAGGGAGACAGATTTCAAGGTCTTCTATGAATTGATAGATAAATAAACTTTTTGCAAACTCAAGTAGGAGGATATATAGTCAGAAATGCTTTGAACCACTGCTGCAGTAGGCAAGCAGTGGGTATGATGACAATGTCCAGAGGTGGATTCCCATTGGACGCACACACACACATGCATGTGTGTTTGCATGCTTGCTTCACATAACTGAGATTTCAGAGACAGATTTTTAGGGTCTTTATCTTCGAAGACCCAATATAAAGCTTTAAAGAAAGCAGGGAGAAGTAAAGCTCAGTCTGCCTGCTGCATTCCCTGAAATTGCAAAATTTGTTAGGCAGTTTACATGTTCGAAGCAGGTCTTTTGGGTGCTGACCTTCCGAAATCACATCATATTTATGCAACAGATCTTGTGAAGAACTGTATGTATCTGCATGCATAATTGTATACAAGGTATGAACATTTTCTTCCCTCTTCTTGCAAGAGCTCCTCCAGCTTACAGATTTGGCTTTGCTGGGTAGCAAAATTCTACAACAATAAGTGACAAAGCTTTATTTGTGGTAATGCCCTCAACAGTCAAGGGAGGTTTACAATTGAAATACCCTTTTGGCAACCTGTCAGGGGAGGTTGACACCCCCTGTGCCAACCTATGATCAGGGGCCAGGGCCCCAGATTCACAAATGTTAACAACCCCTGCCAAGCTGGCCTGTGATCTTAGCATTTTGAAGTGCCTGTAAACAGACCAAAGGAATTTTCTTGCAATTGCTTTACAAGCTGTGCACAAGGCTCATGCTCTCCATGATTGTGACAAAATGTTGAGAATGCAATGAAAGCTTCAAGAACACAATGAGTGGGTACATAGGTGGCCCAGTGGTCCATAACCCCCCCCCTCCACCTCCCCTCAAAATTGAAACTTTAGCACATGTGACCCACTAGGCGCCCATGTATTGTCCATGCTCCTTAGCCTTCTAAGGTGAAACTTTTGTGCGTGGGTGTGGCCTCTGACCAGGCAGGAGTCACTTTTCTTTGACACGCCTGCCCCCTTTTGTAATCATCACCTTCTTTTTTCCTCTTCACCCTCTTCCTTGTTTTTTTACCCTTCCAATAGCTACTTGGTTCATAAACTTCATTCAATGAAAACCTCAATGATGAAACCCCAGGGTGCAAACGGGATACATTGAGCCAATAGGATTATTGGAAAAAGGACTACATGTCCATATTGCCAAAACAAACTTTTTCATATGAATGAATTTGGAACAATTTTTTTTGCAACTTGTTATAATAAATGCTTATAGTTGGACAAGTACATGACATGTTCTTTTTTCATCATTTTTGAATAAATATGAATTTTTGAAAGTGTCTTGATTCCTTGTAAATTCAGTGTTTCGTTTTTTAAAATGATAATAATTTCATATCATAATCAATTTTTTTTTTTTTACATTTGTATGTTTTCTTGTATGATAAACTACAATTGTTTTTAACACATCATGTACATTTTACCTCATTTATGTGTGACAAAGGAGTTTTGAAGTTCTAAAATTTTGATCAATTTTTGAAAAGTTCTTTGAATTTTTAAAGTTTTACAATTCCACATATTTTAAGGTATGAATGTTTTTTTAATGTGATTAATAGGTTTTTATCGTTTTAATGTTTTTCTCATCATATGAGTCCTTTTTATAATCCTTCGCAAAATTGACTCATGTTCGACACATTCCTATTCACACTTAAATGTCTTAAATCAAAACTAAAACTTAAAATTTCATCAAATGGATTTTTGGTTTGAATTCCTTAATATTCATATGAATGGAAAAGTAATAACTTGCCATGATTGCCATGGCTTTAAATGGCAAAACACAATTATTTATCGGATTTTGATTGTTTTTCTTTGTTGTCCGATGCCTTTTTTGGCTCATTGGATTATAATTGCACCCCCCAATAAACTTCATTCAATGAGAATCTTAATGATGAAACCCTAGTAAACTTCATTAAACAAAGCACCCAACAAAGGGGGAAAGGAAGAACAAAAAGAGGGGACCCATGTCTAAGCTAGAAATGTAAAAACCCAAAGGGGGTTACAAAGGGGCAAATAAACAAATTATGTTCAAGAGCCTCCACTAGTTGCAAGAAGCATATCAAAGAAGGAAAGTGAAGGGAAACTTGAAAACATAATAAGCCTACAAGAACCCTCACATGTAATGATGGCATGCCTCAAAATAAAAGTGGCATGTGTTTTTTGTAAGCTTACCAACATTCTCTACCTATAGGGTGAAAGCATATTATAGTGACCCCCTTTGGGGTGTCACACATTGTATTACTTTCCAAGGATGTGCATGTTTGAATATATCTCACCTCAAATTTTTGAAAGATTTTCACAATATTTTTTCATATTATGTTAGAATATAACCTAGGCAAGAGATTAGAAAAAAATTTATTTCATTTCATTTCATAAAATGGGAGATTTGAATATATTTATGGAAATGAATGTAATGTACCTATGTATTCAAAAACACAAATATACTCCAAAAATGATTTAAATGATTTTTAGTCTTTATGAAAGTTGAAGGTATATTGAACCATGTCATTTCACATAATATGAACCATGTTTGAATACAATGTGACTAATTTGTAAATTTTCATTTCAAAAAATGAATTTTTTGAACAAAGATGTGACAAATGTGTGGTGAATTGAAAATTTGACAAAAAGTTGCATCCACATAGAAAATGACAAGCATAACTAAATGGGCCATTTTTAATTTAATTAAAATTAATTATTTTAATGACTAATGAAACCCTAAAATTAATGCAATCAAAATGAGATTATGGCCTTATCATACCAATGTATATTATAAATATACTCATGGATCCTTCAATATAAATAATGAATTTTTTAATTTTAAATTTTAAATAATATTACATAACATTAGTTTTGTAAAAATAATTATTATAGGGCCCAAAAACCAAAATTGATACCCAAAATTAAACGTACCATGTTTTTGAAACAATTACATTGTACATATTATAATACTAACCCAAAAGTGCCCCAAAGGGTGTCATTGTAATGTGTTTTCACCCTATAAAAAGCATGTAGAACCACCAAAGGAGAGCCATTGGTGCCCTTTACTAATCATATCATGCAACACTTTGGTGAAAAGAGTCGTATGCTTGTTAGTGTAAACACCCAAAAACTTCCATGGCAAAAGGAAGAAACATGTTTGTCAAATGTTAATCATGGTAAAGTCTTTCCTTTGCTCGAACCACCATCATCACAACCACCTTGTGAGATGAAATAACATAAGAAACCAAATTTATTTCATGTTTGTCAAATGTTAATCATGGTAAAGTCTTTCCTTTGCTCGAACCACCATCATCACAACCACCTTGTGAGATGAAATAACATAAGAAACCAAATTTATTTGAGTGAAATTAATGATGACCACATCCATGGGATGTAGTCCATTCCCACCATGGGAATAATGAAGAAAGTGGGTCCTTGCAAAATTTGAAGGCTGGTCGCAAATGCATGGGTCACCTTGAAAGCTAACAAATGGGAAAAGCCTAACCTAGTGCGCAACATAGAGGAGAAAACATTAAAAGGTAAGCAAAAAGGTGGGACAATTGAATGAACAAAAAGCCAAGCACCCACCCTTGGGCCCACATAAGACCTCAAACATGCACAATGCAAATTAGAGGTCATGTCAAAGATGATGTTAAAGAAGAAATGGTCATGCAATCTATTAAAATGTCTATTTGAAATTAAATCCCCTTTTAGCCAACTACATGAAAGGAGGAATGCATGCCACTCTATCTTGGGGAAGGAGCTCTCGCTCCAACTTCAAATGGGCTTAGAAGGGGAGTGGACCAAAACTACTTGCACCTATTACCTTCAATAAAAATGGGGGATAATTTGATAAGAATCTCATAGTGATGATGGGTGCAATAAGTGCTCAAACCCCTATATAAGTCGTTGATGCAATGAACTCTATGGAAATGAAACCAATCCCCCACAAAAGATGGGGAAAAAACTGAAAAACAAAATGGTTGAAAGTAAAATGGGCAATAAAAACCGAACCAATCATGTATCCACAAGGGAAAATAAAATACAAGAGGGAAAAACTCCCACAAAACACCAATGCATGAAAATGGGCCAACACAAAAAGAGGTCCAACAAGTAAATCACCTTAGTGCATGTTTTTCAAAGAGTGGGTGGCTAACAAATCTTCCAAATGGGAATGGTGGTTGAAGAAAAGGGGAACTTGTTGGGCATGAAAAGACCAAACAAATGAAAAAAATTGAAACAATTGGCTACCTACTTCACAAAGCTCCTAAAAGATTGGTCTCTTGAAGATGGTGTTGAAGGCATTTGCAACATCCACCTATAGTACCACCCAATTGGGATGGACATGTAAAATAGCTCGAATGCCATGAACCACCACCTCGCACCCCCCCCTATTGTCACACCAAATCAATGAAGTGACAAATGAGTGCAAAACACGTCATGAAACTACAAGCATAAAGTTTTTTTCACCAACCAATATAGGACCTCACCCACCGCAATCAATCAAATGTTTTTAGAAGGTTTGGTCAAAGCCAAAAGTTTAATAATGCCAAGAACCTAAACAATGGACCTTGGGATATGACCTGTAGCAACATGGGAACACACTTGGAAATGTTGTGGGAAGCTACTAGTTAAATCCTCGAAATCAAAGAGATCTCACAAATCCTCAAAAACTATACCTGAAAAACCACCAATTGAAAAATGCAACAATTGAATGAAGGCTGACCTAAAGGAATCCAAGGAAAACTATTGGTCTAAGTCAGGTTGGAAATCTAGCAAAGAGTTTTAGTAAGGAGAGGAAAAATCTAAAAGGTGAAACACTTGCAAAACATTCATGGTATTAAAGGAGGTTAGGGTCAAGGCAAAGGGAACAAGAATCTTGGTGGCATCGGTATACTCTCCAGCACAACCTAAGGCAAAACTCCATCCAAGATCCATGGATGAATATAATCTTAAAAGCATTCACATAGGAGGATGAAGAAGATAGAAGTTACATATTAATCACAATATAGTTGCAAATCCTCCCTAAATTTGGCGAAGTTGATAAGTAGTTGTAAAAGTAATCGCAAACAACACATAGTTGCATGTAGTTGCAAATAGGATGGTTGCATATCCCCACATTTCTTCTAGTGAGACAACGTGGAAGGGGTGAGATTAAAACTAGTGGGTGCCTCAAGATGGGCATCCGCCAAAGGGGTTCAAATTGGAAAAAAAACCACTACAAAAGCTTGTGCCCAAAAAATATGCTTCACTTGAAACTCCTCCCAATCACTTGTTAAGAATTGTCATAATCACACCTTAGTTTCTCTATGGCTAGATGCACCACCATGAAGGGGGAAGAGGAAACACCACTACATGATTAATAGGCAAAGGTGCCAAGTAGCCACATCAAAAGGATCGCCAACCAAACAATCAAAGGAAAGCCAAAAAAACAACTTCACCTCTTACTTCAAAATTGAAGGGATGGGCACATACAAACAGGAATGAAAAAGACCCAAATGGAAAGCTCCAAGGGGTCCAAAGTTGAAACCCAAGCCAAAGCTAAAGGCAAGGGAGAAAAAGTAAGAACAAAATCGGAGGGAGGCTATTCAACACGAAAGAAATTAGCATATATGTTTGGCAATGCTTCTGATGATGCACCATACCATGATGCAAAAACAAGACTCCACAACCTAGAATATGAGATGTCATGCTGAATAAGAGGCCCCATTAGAAAAAGAAATAAGCCCACAAATCCTTGGTCCTATTTGTGTGCCTTGTGGTCCCCACCATAATAAGCCCTTGACCAAACCCCTCTCTAGGCCTTTGGCTTGCATAATGGTCACTATCATTGCCTTGTTTGTTTACAAGCGATGCTTCAAATCCATGTTGTCATTGTTGTCATCTTCATCTTGTCTCTTGGTGGAGGATCTTCAAGCTTTGCAATGAACCCACGACAATGGCAACAACAATAGTCTCCAAAGAACAACATTGGGAAATGATTATGTCAATGCTGAATCATGCGAAAGAACCATGTCTAGATAGAATACTTTGCTAGCGGGCCATACGCTGGCTTTCCCTTTCTCTTTTTGATATTCAGAAGTGTTGTGTTGCAAAGAACTACCCAGGGATGACAACTAATCTAGCTAGTTCTAGTCTTAGTCTTGCAACAAAGCTTTGTGAAACCTTGAACCCTAAACCCATCCAGCAATACCTTTAGTTCAGAACTTCTTAATCTCTGAAACCAACTTTGCCATCTCCCTCACCTCCAGACATTTGGCAATCGTTTTCAGCTCTAACACAACTAGCCAGCGACAAACTAAAGCCAAGCTAATTGAGATTTTTTATCGGCTTCTTCTTCTTGTGTTGCACAAGCTTTCCTAGGAATTAAGAGTCTGGCTTATTGATCAAGAGCAGCAAGTGAAAAGTATAGTTTTGCTATAGTATGATGGAGCAGATGAGAAGTATAATTTTGTTACAGTTAGATGGATCCATGCAGCTTCGTCATGTCTGGGTTTGTATGACTGATCTCCCAATATTGCAACTACTCAAACCCTCATGCCAATCAAATTGATCAACCATGGGTCTGATGAGAACCCTTTAGTTGAGCATCAACATCTCCACCAATTGCAGGTAATTCCACCACACATCCCCCTGCATTTCAATGAGCTGTGCAAAAACCACCATCGTAGGAGGTCAACCTCTGCAAACCCTAACATAGCACCTACTCTCTCTCTTCCCCCTACTCCTATCACTAAATACTACCACCACCCCCAACGATTTCTACAAACCTCCTCACAGCATCCTCCTCCCAGCATTGAGCTTTGTAAATTGCACATCATGGGGTTACTCCTTGAGCGTGTGCGAGAAGCCATTTGTGCCCTTGCAAAGCTCTCACTGCACTCCAAACCTGCGAATCCCTTCTAGACTCCACACTTCCATATATCCTCTCAACCTCGACCGCATACCTCAACCGCATTCAAGACTGCAACCAGTTTGGGCGTGCGTCGCGATGCACTCTCACCACCATCACCGCATGTGCATTTCAGAGCATTTCCTCTGGATACTGGATTAGCATCTGGCAGCTTGAGGGTTCTTTTTCAATCTCTCTCTCTCAGAGTTGGACTCTGGATTAAATGTTGGCAACTTGAAAGCCCTCTAGATCTCAATGCTCTGATGGGCTGTCAGGCAAATTACAACCCATAACCGTCGACCTTCATTTCATTAGTGAACTACTAGTTAGCACAGGGTACCCACCCTGGGCTCTCGTTGATCTTATTATCTACCATTCAAAAACCTCATAGCTTTGAACATCTGCATTGTAATCTCAAGGAGGCCAGCTTGACCCACCAGCACCCATGCAGGATGGATGGATGGTGTGTGGACAGGAAACACGTTTAAATGTATTCCTTCCTGTTCCATTGCTGACCAGAGTGGTAGGTAGATGCATGTGAATGGTTGGTTAGCTGTGTTTCAACCATTCGCATGCATCTACCCACCTGGTAGGCACCAAGGGGGCTTACCCACATTCGTACCTACATACTTACAAACCATTTGTAGGTAGTTCCCAACTATATACCTATGAATTTTGTTGTTTTCTTGGTGATTCTGTGTGTGGGTGGGTGTGTTCTTTTTTTTCTCTCTTTTTTCTGGAGAGTGGAGTTTGCTTGTTTTGTTTTCAGAGAGTATTGGATTTTGTTTGTTTTTTTTTCCAGGGAGTGTTGATTTTTTATTGTTTTTCAGAGAGTAGAGATTCTTCTTGTTTTTCTTTTTCAGAGATTTTGTCTGGTTTTCTTTGTTTTTCAAGAGACTAGATTTTGATTTTGTTCTGTTTTCCAGAGAGAATGGATTTTCTTTTCGTTGTGTTCTTTTTCAGAAACTGTGGATTTCATTTGTTGTTGGTTTGCTTTGAAAAGAGTTTCCATATTGCACTTCTTTTGTTTTCCTTAAAGTGTAAATCTTCTTTTTGATTTGTTTCTCTTAGTGTCAATTTTTATTCCTTTTTTGGCAGCTTCTCTGATCAATGCAAACAGAGACAAAAAGAGAAACACACACAGACACAGAATCTTGGATGCCAGTTTCTGTAATAGAGAATGGTCAAGCCCTGCCCATTATGTTGGGCAAGAACATTCCATGATATTAAGGCCTAGGGTGGCAAATTCAACAATTTAAAGAAAATTTCATGTTGTGCAGACACATTTTAGTCACTATTACAAGTATGATCATCACTGGAAGATTATGTCATACAATATGTTCAAGAAAATGAAATTATAATCTGCCACCCCAGACCTTAATGTCTCCGAGAGAAAAGGAGCACTGATCTTTGTTGTTGTTCAGCAAGGGTGGGATGGTTGGCTGATTGCATCTGAATTGAAATTGTCTTCAATTTCAAAGAAGACCACAAGGTTGACTTGTGGAGGCAAGAGAGGGGGGTGATCATTCAATAGTTTGACACTAATTGAAACTGACATGAGAGCCTTCTCCCCTACTTACACCATGCATAGTGCTTCCTTCCTTTAGAAGTGAAACTCCTTACATGGAGAATTGCAACCCTAGGAGGATTTGTCTGATCATCCATCATCATTTTTAGGTATATAAATTGTTTCAACCCAAGGAGCTTAACATCATGATCTTGTATGATCTAATGTATCCACCTAAGTTTACCAACAATCTGATTGTTGAATACATTGATACAATCCAAAAACCTTATGGAGAGGCCCAGAAATTTGATCGAATTTAGGGCAATTGGGAGAGACACATACCAACTCTAGTGAAGCACACTAGGACGAGATGTGCCAGAATAGCTGGTAACACTGAGGGGTCATGTTAAAGCCCCATCATGCCAAAAAAGAGGCTATGCTTCTTCACATCTGCGTCAGGCAAATCATCAAGGGTGGACAAGTAGCTTGGAGAACTGGAATTTGGTTGCTTCATCAAAGGCAAGGAACTTGTCCCCACTGCCTGGCAGTTGTCAAGTGAGTCACCCATGATCCGCTTCCAAGATTCTAGCACACCCAATGCACCAACTTCATCAGGACAGTACTATCATTACAATACATGTGCTCCATTAGTATTTGGAGCACATGACACTTCATTTGCTGGTACACTTGTTGGACACAGTCCTAGCCACTCTGCAGCAATGGTATTAGCATTGAGGTTGTGGTGACCTCATGCTCTTTTCATTGCAACAGTTTTCACACTTTCTAGCTGCCATTGACCTCACACAGATTAACTAACAGTATAAGCAAATAGACATGAGGCCATATCCACTCCCCATCATGCAGCAACAACATTTGGAAAGGCTGCTTCTGGGGTAGCCAAATTGTCATTCCAGCAGGGATCTAGACAATAGATCCATCAGCTTCTGCTACTTGCTGGCATTATGTCTGCCCATTGGAACTACAAACCTTGAATTGGTACATGAGCTTTCAAATGATTTCAGTTGATAAGATGTGTGAAACTTAGTGATGAGATTAGCATCCCTTTGATCCAGAGTCAATTGCAAGGAAGATACTGAGACATAGCAGCACTTTCAAATGCATCTGGTTCCAGAAGCATGGTGGAGGTTCAAATTTACCAGGGTCTTGATCATCTTGGAAGTAAAATCCATGTACTTCCTCTTGTACCTTCTGCACTATTGAGGATATTGTGTCACACTGACCCCTGGTTGCCTTCTGGAATTCCTGAAACATCATATGAAAATAGGAATCTACCACCATGGTTCAACTCACTCTTGATTTCTCCTCGTTGCACATGATATTACATTCATCAATGGCAAATGAAGCCAGATAAAATTCTGATGTGGTTACCTTTCTGGTGCCTCTACTAAAGCGGTCTGGTCTGAAAGTGCACTGAGCCATCTCCACGTCCTGTTTTTCCTTGCACATTTCTTCGATCTTCTGTTGCCTTTCCTCTCTATCCATGCATATTAGCTTGTACCATTGACCGTTTGAGCTGCACATGCATGACAGTGCAGATCATCAGTCAAATCTACTCAAAAAGAATGTACATCCAGGTGTACAAAACCAAATTGCATCACAGAAATGCACTAATATGACAGGCAAGCTGGTGATGATACTGTTGCCGTGTGTGTGTAACTTCTTTGCAGCAGCTGCTAGAGGCTATGCTGTGTAACAGGTTGAGCAGCAAGCAACTTTGGATGACCATCAACAAGTAAACAACTTCAAATTCAATGAACAAGCTTCAATTAGCTGTCTACTACATGGGTGGGTGAAGTGAAAAACACCAGTGTACCTAGGTGTGACACTGAAGTGGTCTGTTCTGCAGTCTTATGAAAGAACACAAAACACAAATTAACAATGAGCCCTTTCTCCCCTGCTTAACAAATCTGAATGGTATGATGAGAATGACCTACTGAAACTTTTGCCTCCGAGTTGCAAGATTACAAGACAAGTGATCCATCTCAAATTGATGAGTAAAGCTACTGTGATCAGTATGATCCTTGTGTTTGAGCCTCGAGTGGACTTTTGCACCCTTTTGTCCAAGTAGCTTTTGTGACTTGGGCCCAACATAATGGCAGTTGGCTTGATCTCTCTTTAGTTTTTGATCCCTCTCAGCCAGACTTTCCAATTTGCTATCAAGTGCAGATTTCATTCTATACAAAAACTCCCAAATTGGAAGATGTCCTGGGTTCCTCTGCCATCAAAGGTACAAAACATGAGCTATTCAATTGCTGATGTCAGCTGGACAAATTGCAAATTCATTGTTGGCAGGAGGGGGGAGGTAATACTTGTGCACAACACACTTCATTTTAAGGCTGCTCAAGTAATGACCACCTCACATACAGTTGTTGGTATTTGAATTTGAGACCTTTCAGGTTACTCTGTTACTTGTTCCACTTGACTGCACAACAAAATAATCTCCACTCCTGCTACTCAACACATATGCTGCTTTACCACTAGGATGAGAGGAACTGCTTACATCACTCTGTGGCTTGCGTCCAGTGTGAGGTCTAAAGAGCATTCGACCTGTGTTGGGGTCAATTGGTCTGTGAGCAAATTGCTCCTGCAATTTTTTCTTCTCAGTCAACTTGGAGGCATACTGCAACAGTCTATCAAAGACAGTTTCTTCCTGGGTATTATCTCCATCCATGTCCAACCTCTCAACTTTTCTTCTGTTGATAGCTGGCTGAAATGTTACTCTGCACCAACAGGTCAGAACTAAGTACATAATGAACATTGCTGTTGCAGGTAGAAACATGCAGCTTAATGTCAATCACATCTACACAGGTCATATAGACAGTGGAAAGCAAGCAGAAACATCATCCAATGGAGTAAATTCACTTGACCTATGTAACCCTAAAATATCTTCTTGATGAAATGAATTGGGACCTTGACTTTCAGAGGGGCAAAACTTGCTCTGACCCTTCAGGATACCATTGCATGTACTGAGCTTGTCGGCAACAGCGGCTTTTGGCATCCATGAACAAAAGTTCAAATCGATTACATGAACCATGTTTCATGTCCTCCCGCCTATCATGACTCATTCTTCGGTGAATTATCTGAGGTTTGAAAGTGCACTCCTTAAGCTTTGTCTCCCAGAGCTGTCACATTACAAATCAGGCAGTTTGGGTTCCTTCATCAGGTCATGTATACTTTTGCATACAGTCCCTGCAGAGTGATGTTTAATCGATTTCTCCTTGTTAAACATGTACCTCATTCCAAAGTTCCTGCAATTGATCCTGCCTTGGCTTCTCTTGACATAGCAGCCTTTTCCAAACCTGCCCCTGCTCCTGCCTCATGTTCTTTGGTTGCTTGCTTCCACAATCCAAGAATGCAGGACTTCAGCAACAGAGATTGTATGATGAAGCATACTACAGAGGACTAAAGAGGAAACCAGACACAAGGATACAAAATCTGAGCTCAAGGATATTCAAGCACCTAATTTCAGGCATCAATGTCAATTGTGCCAGCTCCCTGGCTTCATCATTTTTCTGCTTCTGTTCCATTAGCTTCATTTGAGTCTTCTTCTTAATAAGACCTTCTGTGTACAATAGTTCACCATAATTCCTATACTGCTTGGCTGCCCGTCCTCTCATCCACATGATTCTCCATGATTCCTGGTTTGAGAAGTTTGTAGTAAGTCACAGGAGGCAAATGAATGAGATCCAAAGTAAACATTGTGCAAAAAAGTACAAAGGAAGACTCCTGCCAAAGCCAACATAAACATGTATGCACCAAATCAAGATTCAATAACTATTGCAACATCAAGAATCTCAAGAGCTCTTCAGAAAATTGTACCTTGGAGATTCTGGTCCTATCCCTCCCCAATTTCTCCTGGTACAACTCCAGGCTATGCTTTTTGTCTTCCTCTAGTTTCAGCTTCCGCCTCACAAACTCAGTATATAAGCGGATGCAAACAGCATTCTGTTTCAGCATAAGTTGCAAGGTGTGCACTTTTCAATTGTTATTTTGCAGGTGTCCAAAATGTTCTGGCAAAAGTGCCCTAGAAAACTGATATGAGAGGATCCTGGAATGCTCAGGAGGACCACTCTGATTAAGTTGGCAGATCCAACTCTGTCATGAGAAATGACTACTGAAGAAAGTCACTTCTGAGAGTAGTGTGAGATGAGTAGCAGATGAAATTACCGCCCGGTAAGGGACATGACAAGTGCTGACACTTTTAAGTGTGTCTTCTCTTTTCTGTTCTTCACTGCCAAGTTTGGCAAGGCTTGTAAGAGTTGGAGCAATCAGCTGGCCGGATACATTTTTTTGCATATAATTTTGCCTTGTCTTCAGAGGTGACAAATGAGCCCTTCCAGATCCCATTTTGTTAGCATCTTTAGATCTTGACAAGGGAAAGTTCACACATCGGAAGATGTGGCCACATGGTCTGGCATATTGGGTCTTCCAATCAGATTCATCAGGTTGGATGCAGTCAGAAGCACCCTTGTCTGCTGCACATGTTGGCCACTCTTCTTCATATGAATGACACTCGTCTTTAGAGCAAAACACAATACCATTGGCCTCCTTACTGCAACAGCAAACAAGGGTGAGAAGCCTTTCATACAGTAAGTGCTGCAGATGAACAACTGCTGAGGTACAAGAAATCTTGGCAACTGTTGTTGCACATACAAAATACAGGCATTCAGAATTGGTGACCCTGCAACAGTTTTGTGTCACTGCAGGAAATATCATATGGGTTGTTTGATTACAACCTCCATTTTTGCTAAGTAAGATCAGCATGGCCACTTACAAACAAGGGATTCATTCATCTTCAAAGTCACAAAATTTGTATCAACACCATTTACTGCAGACTTTGTAAGAAGGCATAAAAATCTCTTACGGCAGAGAAGCTCTGCTTGGTAATGTGGAGGAGATTAGAGGTGCAACAGACCTGAGACTTATGATGTTGCTGACAATATGCTCTGCAAGTGGTGCCACAAATTGCTCAGGAAGACCATGATCGAGGCAAAATTTCATGGCCACTGCCTCAGGTGAATCACCTGCCCTCATCTCAATATGCTCCACACACCCATCATCAATCTCCACAGTGATGGCCAGCAGAACTCGTTGTGGGTCATCATCCGATTCATTTTCTTTTGGAGGAAACAGAACTGAATTAGATATCATTGTGGCCAGAAGAAGGCGTTTGTTGCACCTCCAATTAACACCCTTTACAACAGTCTACATCTTATGATGCAAAGAGTCTGTTCATGAAATTTTACCTTTTTGTGAACAAAGATGTTGCTGAACTTGAGCAGGAAGCATTTTATAACCTCCCTGCAGATGGATGGCACTGTAGGTAGTTAAACCCTAAACCATCGAAATGTGGAGGTAATGTGGAAATGTGAAGCAGCTAAGAGTAGCAGAACAGAATGCAATCTGATGCTACAACTCAAAAAAATTCTACTTTTGGACCAGCATTGAGGATTGGAGTTACAGCAGTGTACCTGAAGCCTTGGAGCTTCGCTGCTTGCATTATCATTTGGTGATCTATTTTCATCTTCATTAGGTTGCACAGCCTGGTGAGCTGTTTTGAAGAAGGCCTCTTCTTCTTCTCCTTCTTCTTCACACAATAATACCTTAGATCCTTAGTTTCGAAACTCATGACATAATCCTCAAACTGATGAGCAGATCATGCAAAGGAGGAGCAGAAGGACCTTCTTTACCCAAATTCCACCAGTGGCAAAGCTGAACATCAACAACTTCCAATTGTGCCGATGGCCTCGGGTCTTCTTGGTCATCGACTCAATTAGCAAAGCATGATGGATGATCTAGAAAAACATTGGAACAAAACTGGCTGAAGAAATAGTTGAAGACAACTGACCTTTCATGATTTCCCTTGCTTCTTGTTGCCAGAGAGAGCATTCTGACGCGCTGCGTGGCAGACGATGACCTGTGAGTGTCTCGCACACAATCTACTCCTTCTCAACAACGACAACGCTTTCGTCATCTTGACACTTTTCAGCAAAGGAAATCAGCCATTTACGAATTTCTCATACTCTGTCCCCCGTTCTTTTCTTTTGCTCTCTCTCTCTCTCTCTCTCTCTCTCTCTCTCTCTCTCTCTTTTGGCATCCGTTTTGCAATCAAGAAGAAGAAGAACCGGAGAGGCTCCGTGAAGAAACAAGAAACCGGAAAAACATTCTTTTGTAACAACAGCAAAATAAGTCCTTCAGAGATACGATTCAAGGTTCCACCCGCCGCGACACATACTACAATCTTTCACAAGCAAACACGATCGCCGAATTATTGTTTGGCATCCACACTCTAATTCCTCCACCAGATTGAGATACTCTCGTCTGCTTTCTACAAGAAGCGAAGAAAAGATTTGAAAAGCCTCCTCCTATGAAGTCGATCGATCGCGAAAATTGCCAAAAAAAATTCCTGAGTCAGAATATGATTCCCCCGTCTGCTTTGAATGCGCATGAGTTTCTCCTGTCCAAGATACACAGAGGCGTGAAAGAGAAGAGCGTCTGTGTATATTGACGCTGGGGAAGCGAAGCGCCATGGCTCGCTCGGAATGCAGACACAGAACGGGCAGGCGGAGAGGGACAAGAAGCCCATTACGCCCCAGAGGCCCAGTACGCTCCGTAATGTGGACCAGAGTGGACCAACACCCACCAGCGCACCAGTTATGTCACAAAGTTGCTACAGTCTGCTACTGAATTTTGATAGAAGCATCCCAACTCCCAGTGGATGACCATAACACACACTGCCAAGCTCCTACTACACACTACAGCAGCTCACCTCTCTACGGTCGCACCATTTACTTCAGCACCCAACTCATCAAAGTTTCTGTTGCTCTGTTGTTTACTGCCCAATTTTTTTGTTCCACATACGAGATGAAACCAATATGGATTCTGCCTAAAACAACCACCAAACAACAGTAAAAATTCATATACGCCCTACCAGTAATCTTTGTGGAGGCAGCCTATGGACATCCCACAAATTTGCCAGCTTCACAGGCAGTCAGTCGGTCGGTCACGTCGCCTCCACAACAAGATCCTAAATGACACATTGAGATTCTAAAAGACATGAAAGTGTTTAGGGTAATTGAGTTGAGTCTATCTCGCTTCGCACTCCATCTATGAAGTAGAGAGTTGTTTTGCAAGATGCCGGTGGCATTGCAGAGCTCCCATTTGTAGATAGGAATATTAGATGATGAAGGATTAAGTCCCCTTCTTCTCTCTTTTCATTACGGAGATAATGAGCATGTATCAAGGAAGTCAAAAATCAGATATGTCCGTTCTACATCTAGAGATCTGGAGGAAAACATGGATCCGTTGTAGAGAGCTGAAAATCTCAAAGCGATCCCGAAGTCCAAGCGGAATTCATCACAATGGTAGCAACGAGTGAGCTTCTCTCACACCAAGCACCATTCACTTGCGTCGCAGAGGTGATGTAAGCTCTTATTCTTCTCATTTCCCTAATTTGATTGCAACAGATAACAAGATTTCGCATAGTTTTGCTAGAAGTCATTGGAAGAGGAGACAACGTAGGTGCAATCCCCCCCCATTTCTACAAAGATAATTCACCTTCTTTTGTTGTCTCAGTAGGTTTCCTTCTCTTCCTAAATCCGGAATGAGAACACTAGATGAGAAAATCAGCTGAATTTTCTTGTATTGGAGGAGTGTAAATTGTAGTAGGAATTTATCATAAGGAAGGTTGTTTGCAACAGCAGCTGGACTGAACACCAAGCATTTGACTTCATCTCAAGTCTATTCCATGAATGCACATGGGGCTTCAGTTGTTGATCAAGGTGCTCTACAACTCAATTCTTTTGTCATTAGGGGCTTCAACACCACAAATTGCAAATAGTTCAAATACAACTTAAGGTGCTATCCTGCAAAGTTGGAATGTGAAATATAGATGATGATAGGCATTTTATTTTGTTCATATGCATTAGTATGGAAATTGTAGCAACTCTGATTTTATTGCAAGAGAAGAAAATGAAGATCAGTTCATAGGGTGCATACAACGTCTGCAATATATATAGCAGATTATCTATAGTGAAAACGCTCCACTGACTTCCTAAAGGTTTGTTACATTTGAGTTAATCCTTAATCTTCTACACTTGTCATCCTAACTCAATTGTCGCTCAGTGTCGCTGCTGATTATACTAACTCCAGCTGTGCCACCATTGATCAATCTTTTAATTCTAGTGCTGTTTGTTTGCTTACATCATTTCAGCTGACCTCATCATGCAGGGAATAGAGTGTGTAGATCTCCAACACCTCCTCTCGCACTAAATTCCTTTTAAACATGGATTATCGCTAACCAATAATAATAAATAAAATTTTACTAGTTAATATGCTTACAAGCTAACTGAGATGGGGGGGACGTTTTTTCACCCCTATCTCTTCACATATGTGTGGATGCTTATAGGCTGGTAAAGGTTAAGTAAATAAATCAGCTTGCTGCATTTGGCTTGGTATGTAGCTGACATACAAGTCTCCATACACGTCTCCAGCCTGTACCCTTTCACATATGAAGTGATGTTGAATTTCAACATGCTTAGTGCAGGCATGTAAAATGGGATGGTCTACAAGCTTAATACAACTTTGATTATCACTAAGGAGTGGCATAGGATTGGCTTCACACATTTGTAACTCCTTTAACAACCTTCTCAAATAGACAATATCCTTTGCAGCTTCTAACAACACTTTATATGAACATCTTCTGTTGTTGGCATGGCTACTGTAAACTATCTCTTTGAACTCCAGTTGATTGCTGATTCTCCCAGCTTGTGCAAAATGCCAGAAGTTGATCTTCTTGTATCAACTTCATGACCATAGTCAACATCACTAAATGAGATCAGATTCTCTACTCCTAGTGCTGGATAGAACAAGCCACAATCTTGCATGCCCTTCAAGTAGCACAAAATGCTCTTTGTAACTGTCATGTGCTTTTTCTGCAGCTGGTCCATGTACCAACTTACGCAACTAATTGCATAACTAATATCTGGTCATGTATTTGATGGATCCATATGCCATCCTTGCCATATTCAACTTTTACCCCCAAGTATAGTTTTGCTAAACCTAATTAAGTCATTTCAAACTCTTCCATAAGTTAAAATTCTATCACTACAACAAATCATGACTTTTCAAAAAGTTTAACTTAATTAAAATGTTTTCATTAATCAAAAGGATGTTTGCTTTGACTAAAAGCATGGGGCATGAAAGACACATTTTTTTTTTTGTTGATTTTTTTACTAAAATGACCATTTTGACCAAATGTTAAATTGTACATCCAGTTAAGAGGGACAAATTTTTTAAATGGTCCATCAAAATGCCCATAGCTTAGTCAAATTAACCATACTAAATGGCCACGCTCAATCAAATTAGCCATATTGATTTAATTCGTTAGTTTAATTGTTATTTTATTAAGCTACCTACCTACCTACTTACCTAACATATACCTACCTATATCCTTCCTATCTTTCTATCTTCGTACCAACTTAATTACTTATTTAATTACCTACTTACATACCTACATGTATTATTTACCTACTACCTACCTACATACCTATCTATTTTTTACATAAATAAGTATGTACATCTAAAAATATAAGGAGACCTAAACATGTGTACTTACCTATCTACCTAGTTAGGTATTTATTTACTTACTTATGAAAAAAATTCAAATTCAAATGTTGTTATACACATTGACAAAAAATTTCATTAAAATTCAAGGAAACGTGTTAAAATGCATTTGGTATCATATTGTTTTACAAAGTGGTGTGGTGGTTTGATAGTCAAAACATTGGTGTGGAATCAAAGATACCAAGGTTCAACCCCCTTACCAACATATATTATGTGGAATATGTATATTCATAAATATATCTTATATATATGTGTAAATGTATAGTATTTAGGTGGGTTGTGGATAGGTAGGTAGGAGGCCATGGTGGGTGGGCAGGTAGGTACTTATTATTTATTTATTTATTATATTTTTATATTTAAAATTTGAGTTATTTTTAGTTAAAAGTTATTGGCTACTTAATTTTTTGTCCAATTTGATTAATCAAAAATACCATTTTATGGTTAGTCAAAAAAACCATTAATCAAGTTGGACATGTTCAAATCAACTTGTTAAATATGATTAAATGGTTAAATTGACCAAATGTCATAATGACTATTTTTGGTTTAGTTTTCTAATCAAATAAACCATGATTTGTTATAATGTATCTTATCCAAGTTCTTTACATCATCACTGGTGAACATCCAATCATCTATGTATAAAAATAATATTGTGTACAACTCATTCCTCACTAGGTAATACAAATTAAAATCTCCTAGGCTTTGATCAAGTCCCTTTAACTTAAGAAATTCACCAATTCTTGTAATCCATACTCTTGAAAACTACTTTAATCCATAAAACACTCACTTTAATTTACACATTTTCCTTTTAATTCCTAGCTCATGAAGTCCTTTTGGCACATGCATGTACACCTCCTCCTCAATGCTTCCATATTTTTATGTCAAAATGTTTAATGCTCCATCTTTTCTTTACAATTATAACAATTATGGTTCTAATGGTTGACCAACATACTACTAGTGCATAAGTATCAAAGTAATCTACCCCTTCTGTTTGTTGAAATCCACATGCAACTAATCTAGCTTTGAATTTTTCTACTTCTCCTAATGCTCCTCTCTTTGCTTTGAAAATCCATCTTGTTGTGATTGCTTGCTTATCATCCAATGGGTCAACCAATTCCCATGTGTCATTCTTTATGGATTCAACTTCATTTTGGATTACTAACCACCATTCTTTGTCTGTCACTACTTCATAGATGGTAGGTTCCAATTCAGATTCCACTTTGTACAGAACGTGGTCTCACAGTTTAGTGGATGGTTGACATTCTTTGGTGGGGTATTGCCTAGTTAGGATACGTGTATCTTCATATATCAAATTTCTTGGTCTCTCTTTTATTTCAAACATTTCATCGGCATCTACTACTTGTGACAGCTCTTCTTTTATTCCCAAATGTTCTTATGCTACTCCAAGATTGTTTATTTTTCCCAAATCTTTTTTTGCTCCTTTTGGTTGATTTTCTACTCCTCATAGTTGTTCTTTTGTTTTTCCTAGTTGTTCAATCCGACCATGGCTAAACAGAAGAACTTCTTTGTCTAATTGTTCTTTTTTATTTATGTGTAAAAAAATTATTTTCTCCTCATCAAACACTACATTTTTGTTTAATACAATCTTGCGATGAGTAGGTCTATATAATCTATATACTTTGTTATTGTCGTAATAGCCTAAATGAATACATTCCATCATCTTGTTAACTAATTTGGTTTTGTTCTCCTTAGTTATGTGAACATAAGCAATGCAACCAAATGTTCTTAGGTCATTTACATTTGGTTTATTTTTAATAATATTTTTGCTCTAGAATGATCCCTTTATTTGCCTATGTTGGTCTTCAATTAATCAAATAATTGGTAGTGTTGACAACTTTTGTACACAAGTAGTTTGGAATATTATTTTTGACAACTTTTGTACATAAGTAGTTTGGAATCTTGCTTTTAACAACCTTTTTTTTACTTTTTCAATGATTATCCAATTTTTCCTTTTTGCCACGCCATTTGTGGAGTGGTTGCTTGAGTGAATTATCGTTTGATTCCATTCCTTTCACATAATTGTTGAAGTCACTTGATAAGAACTCTTCTCCTTTGTCAATCCTTAATGTGATGATCTATCTTCTAGTTTCCTTTTCAACCATGTTCTTGAAAAGCTTAAATTTTGAGAATATCTTTCCTTTTGCTTTCAATGAATACACCTAACTTTCTATGGGTAATCATTTGTGTACACCACAAAGTACTTTGATCCATGGAATGATGCTTTTGACAAAGGATTTACAAGTTCTGAATGCATTAATTCTAGTATAGATGTAGCTTTATTTTCACTTTGGGATGGAAACTTATCTCTATGATGTTTCCCTATAAGACATCATTAGCACACTTCCACAATAGGTTTTATTTGTGCACTAGAAGAAATCTTATATTATGTAACCATTCAATTTGCAACTATATGCAATTAATTATCATTTGCAACGAGGTTTTGTCAATTTTAAAACTATTACTATTATTGCAATTATGATGCCACTAATTTGTGACTATTAGGTTTTCCACTAACTTTTTAAGTTTTTCATTTAAGAAAAGCCCCATGTGTCAAATTAGTTGAAAATAGTTATAACTTAACTACCTCAATGTGGTGTACCTATATTTTTTATGTACAAATTATGATGTTTTGAAATATATATTTGGGTATATCTATAGATTATATTGCATTCATAACATATTAATTATAAATTGAATATATTGTAAGTGTTTACAATATACATAAAATTCATATCCAAATTGTATTACTCGACTACTTCAAAGTCTGGGTGCAACTATTGAGAAACTTACAATCACTACAACTCTCACCATTTCATATAAAAAATGCACTAGTCACATACAAGATTATGCATCTACACAACATGCCTTATGCTTCGAGATGTGTTCAGAACATCTCCTCTACAATAACTTCTATCCAAGAGATAGTAGAAAATATACTTCCAAGCTCTTAACAAAAATTACTTGAAAGATGTAATGAATGTTTACTCCTTCTAAGAGTTATGTTGTTGACCATTCTTCATATTTGCCATCAACAATTGATTGAAAACCTGCAAAAAGGCAAATACAATGCCCAAGTAAACCTTGTTGACCTTATCAAAAACCCAAAATGCTTATAAATTGCAACCTTGTCATGTGGTTTTTTTTACCAAGTTTTATTTACTAAACCACTATGACAATAATATAATTTGGGCAGCAACTATATATATTATTTAAATTATATTATTTAAAATAATATAAAATATTAATTAATTAATCAATTACCCTACCTACCCTATTCTACTTATTTAATTAGTATAATTAATAATTAATGTCAAGTTTTATTTATTTATTTACCTACCAACCTTATGTTAGGTGGTCTAGTGGGCTTTGCAACCTAAGCTACTTAGTTAGGTCACCTAAATAACCAAGGTTGCTTAGGTTACAAGTGTGGAGACTTGAACTCCCCACTTTCACATCAAGAAGTCAAGTCCTTTCTCATTGTACCACCACCCCATAGTGATTTTTTTGGACAACATATTGTAATGAACATGATTTTTGAATCAACATATTATAATCAAATTTCATGAATGTTTCTTCAATTTAGTGCACTAAATGACCTTGAATTTTTTTACATTACTTACATAAATAGAGATCAATCCTATAAGTTTTGACCGCTTTGTGTTGTCATCGATAGTTGCTATTTCTTCAAGAGTCTGGTTATTGTCCCCCCTTCGCCTTTGCATCAGGGAAGCTTGCGCTTTCCAATTGCGCTCGTATTTTATCAAGAGGTGCAGTAATTCTCAAGGTTCAGTTTGTTCATGACATTTGTCCATTGTAAGAAAAGACGATCAGAGTCCAGACCTCTGAGCCTTGACCCGCATTTCACGGGAATAGGCTCAAATGTTCTTGCATAACACGTTGCCGACTCCGATGCTGCTGCACACGCGCGCGAGACTAGTTCTTCTTCAGACGCTCCGTGGTTTCTTTGTCCGTTTCCGTGACTTGAAAGTTGCTACATACTATAGAAAAGACTTCATGACTCAGGACTTGTTTGTAAAGTTCTCTTTGTCATCAAAGAAAGTGCTCTTCAGAGACCACCTGCTGGCCGTAGCTGATATTTTCAACGTACGTAGTTGCTGCTAAGGTCGTGACAATTTTTGAGGCAGGCAGGCAACACTTGTAGACCCATTTTGACGTTGTCCTCTAGGCCTTGTGGTCCAGGTCTGCACACTAGAGTTCTTCTGGTTTGTTCTCCAATAGCTTCAGCACGATATCATGCTCTGGCATTCCTTTGAGTACTGCAATCCCATGCTTACAGTACTGAAATGTGTTGCTTTGACGTGCTGCAGTGATGGAGAGTTTCATAGAGACCAAGAAACTGAAGTAGCCAAGCTGATCCAGGTGTGTCTCCAATTCTTGAATTTGTAACAACTTGTGTTTTCATGCATGGATCCTGCTTCAGAAACCTGTTCCCTGGAACAACATCCAACAGCAGATTCATAACAGTATTTTGTGCAACATTTCAAGCAAGCAAAGTACTAGCACAGATCTCTATTTCCAGAAACTTTGTTCATGGGCAAGTGAAGGTGTGCAGAAAACATGGCACAACTATGTTGTTTCAAAAGCAATTCTCTGGAACCAGCAGCAGCTGTCATATTATGCATTCAGGGTATTTGTTGAGACTACTTAGGCTGAAAAAAACGTCAAGAGGAACTGCAGGCTCTAAGAGACAGTAATGCAGGGCATGATCATCACACAACAGAGATTCAAAGGATATTTAATGGATTCTACATCTGCAAGCATTCCATTTGTTTGTCAGATCACAAGGGCTTCCTCCAATCTGCATTGCAACAGCAGGAGGTTGTAAAGAAGTTGTTGAGGAGTAAGTACAGGATCCAGTGTAGAGCCCAACAGGAGAAGGCAGAGAAAACACTGAAGGATCAGCTGGAGAAGTGGATTGATTCAAAGCATCACTTAGTATTCACGCATCTCTCCCCTCCCATCCCTTGATCCCCTCCCATCACTTGATCTCTCAATGCCTGCTGCTGACATTGAAAACCAATTTGCACAACGTTTACAGCTTTGCCCCTTTCAGAATGTTTTCCATGTTGGCACAATGCAGATCAAAGGAGTATTTGACAGCAGAGTTGTAGGAGGTGAAGAGCAGAACAGTTTTGTTGAGGATGTGTTGCTTGCTGCTCAAAAAAGAAAGGGTACATGCAAAGGCTCAGATGTTGTTTAGGAGACAAATACAAGAGCTTGGAGCTCAAGTGAAACTTCCAAACCTGTAAACACATTGATGAGGTCAGGTTCTTATCAAAGTGCCTATGATCAAAGAATTGCATTACAAAATATTGAGGACAGTAAGATCATAAATACTGAGAAGTTCATCTATCAAGTGGGACCCAAACATGAAAAACAAATAGTAGCCACAGGCATATCTTTTGGGTTGCAAGTACCATATGAGCACAAAAAGTTTCCGAGAAAGCAAGAAAAACTGAAGTATGCAGCAATGTATCCAAACATAGTAGAAGCTCGGTGGAAAGTTATGTTTTGTTTGATAAACTCTACTCACGACAACCAGAATATAACTGAGCATGGCTGTCTGAACTTAATTTATTGATGACTCAAATAATTTTGTGGAGAGCTTTTCAAAAATCAAGAGAGCAAAGCAAGAGTTTGGTTCAAGAGTCATGGAAGAATGTGAGTGATCTGTTGTTGTCTTAGAGCCAACTTCTGTGAATGTTTGCTTTCCAAAGTAACACATATATGTAGGTACCAAGTAAGGCATGTCAATAAGCCCAGGCCATGCATCTGGACTAGTGCATTTTGTCGCAACACAGGTTATTGGTCTGAATCCTGTTTCGCCAGATTATAACACTGGATTTTGGCAGAGTTGGCAATCACCAATCAATTGTGAGTTTCTAACTTTATAATTTTTCCGATAAGGGGAATATAATTCTTGGAGCCTGCAAGTACCTGTCTAAGGAATCTCAACAGGTTGAAATGTGGTGTATATCTTTGGGGGGGGGATCAGCAACACTCTGTACTGTCAATTTGCTTTGCCTGTGAAAAGCAGAGTGGCAAATAGACTTGCTACACTTCACTACTTGACTTGTGATGTTCTCCATGGCAGACAGAAAACCTATTGCTATCCTAAGCAAGGTCATCCTTTCTTAGGCACAGGGTTAATACTCAATACCTTTGACTGGTTTTTTCCACAAAATGAAAATTTTCCTATTATCAATGAAGCCTGTAATGGCTGGTAACCCCATCCTGCACTCTTTTGTGGCATTTGAGCTTTCTGGTGTGTGACTATCATGACACTAGCTATGCAGGCAATGAAACACCTATTGAAAAAAAATTGTCCTTTCCTCACACAAAACTGTCACATAACATAAAACAAAGGTTTGGTTAACTCTTGCAGAAAAATTAAAATGGACAGTATAAAGTAGACCTCACATATCCTCTACTGAACATAGCAGTGGAAAATGAGTCCAAGACAGCAGATGTTTGCCAGTTGGCACCTGAAGGTAATAGACCTTCATCTGTTATTGCTCTGACTTTCATCATGGAGATTACAATTCCACAAGACACCAAATGATAAAAATACTGACAGCTGATCTCCAAGCCCCTCAATGGGCTATGGCAAATTGAGTATTTAGATTTGCTATTGCAGATAGATACCAAAACCCACTTCTTTGGGGTCAGCTTCAACCATCCATGGGGATCTGCTCCGAAACAATCACAAGGAAACATGTGAGCAATCTGCACTCCTGTTCTCCATGTGTCAAGATTTATGTTCTGATGCACTTAGAACATTCCTTCCCAACAAATGGTTCTTGAGCTACATAGTATTCATTGTTCTAGCAAAGCTGAGTTCCTTGTTCTTAGAACAATTCAGTATCAAGTAGGTTTTCTTATGTAGTGTTTTAATCACACATCTCTTTTGACAATCTGTGAATATGGAAAGAAATCTGACTTGTTCATGACAAATTGAAGAGTGCCCTTGGAAGCTCGCTCCAGCAGCTTCAGTCTTGCATCTTCAGCTATGCCTCCCACCTGTCCCCTCACCCAACATCCTACTTGAGGTGAAGTCTCTTTCCAAAATTGATTGAACAAATAGCAAGCGTAGCAAAAGCCTCGAGACAGAACCACTTCTGCTAGGATTCTTAAGTACTACTTCACTCTGAAAAATGAAGCATGTTAGCATCCAAGCCTGGACTTCTTGGTTTGATATAGTGGTTCCCTGACTCTCTGTACCTCCTCTGGAAACCAGACACCAGGTTGAGCACTTCCTTCAAGAACTGCTCTGGCAAATGCTGCCACAGCTACTCCTACACATCTGCATGACAAAAAGGTCAGCCATTCCAACTCAAACATGAAATGCTATGCAAGTGCTAGTTTTCCAGGAAAAATATTTGGTGAAAGAAAGGACCTATATAAGCGATCTCTATTTGTCTGGCAGTTACAACTGAAGATTTTTCTTTCAACTAGCAACAAATTTCAAGTGGGCCTCCTAATCATCCACAAATCTGCTTATGCAGAATATAATTCCTTAATGCTCTCTGCAAACAAGGGAAGTTGGAACTGGGCCAGATCTGTCTTGTGAAAAGCATTATGAAAGACTTTGAACTGACTGACCTAGAAAGGACAGACATGGTAGCTTACACAGAGAGCATTTTATGGCTATAAATTCCAACTGCCTTTCGTCCATCCTGACAGTCCAAGTCCACCTGAGCAGTCCTACCAAACGGCAACACTTACACTTTGTGTTTGTGCAAGATTCAAGGCTTAAGAACAATGACTGAATTCCAGAACAACAGAGGGAGGTTTGTAGCAGCTGACCCTCATTGACATGCGTTCACCAGCAATGCCATCAAGAGCACGCACCCATGGATCAGACCAACGAACAAGTGTTTCTACCTTGCTCCGATCTTCCAAAAATCCCTGCCATCATATGTACTTTTAAATCAATGGATACATGACCAGAATGTCACTGGGTGAATCAGTATTGTGCCAACATTGATGAAAACATGTCTACAGATCTCTCACCTTGGGAGCCAGAGCTGCAACAGCAGCCATTGCAACATTCCAAATATGTGGTGAAGTGCCAAAGCGTGCACTCACACTTGGCACCCCAAGGACCTCATGTGTACTAGTCACTTCTGGTAGATTGCTGCCACAACCAAAATCCCAGGTTTGCCCTCACAATACATAAGACAGGAATCCTGAAGGAAGATGAAAGATGTCCTCATTGACCAATTTGCAGACTCAGACACCACATCTCTCAACCACAAAGTCTATCCCAAACTCAGACTTTGCCAGATTAAGACCTTTCTCCATGCCTTAGATGTTGTCCTTGAGACTCACACAAAGAGAGTGTGTATGCAGGTGCAGAGGAGCAGAAGTGAGATTGGTGTGAAGAGACCTACAGAAGGTATACAGGTTTGACACCAATTCCTTTTCCAAAGTCCACATCACGTCTTCCACTATATGCTTTCAACCTGACTTCCTTCCCTGCCAACACAAGTGCACATTATGAACCCAGCAAGCAACTTCTTTCATCTTAAAAAGAACCAAATTACAACACACACAAGCTCACACAAATAGAGAGAAGCCACCATTGTCTAAAGGGCTAAGCCCCCAACAGCTTTTTGTGCTTCAACCGGGAGAAAGCACCATCTCTTGAATGATCTTGCAACCGAAAATTTCTGACAACATCTATGACTGGCATCTGTCTTAAGTGCAAAGGACATTTAGGTGGCGTAATGACTCTCAAGGTCAACAATACGACATGCAAGGTCTACCCATATACAAATCAGTTTGGAAACTAGTAGTACAGATGCAGTACCATCTTGATACACAATTGCCTCTTCGCCCAACAGCAAAAAGCTGGTTGCAAGAATGGTGGGTCCTGCCCCACCAGATCCTGCTGTGTAATATGAATACCTGAAAGGAGCTGTCAGGAGAAGGGATAAAAAGAAATTTGATCCCACAACCTAAGAAAACACAAATGTATAGAAGGTGAAATGGAGGAGAGCACTCTACTTCCAAGGAGTCAACCTGATTCGCTTGGGTAGGCTGCTGGTTGTGGAGCCATTGTCAGATGATTTCCGATTTAAACGCACCAGCTCTGCTGCCATTACTGCCATGTTTTTAACCAGGTATGCTTAGCCCTTGGATATGATGTCAATTGCACAACTCTTGAGAAATATGGTTAGCTTCAAATTTAAAAACCAGGAAGACATTGAAGTTCTTGAGTAGGTATCTGATTGAAGAAACCCACTATTGCTGACTCCAGGATATATTCCTGTTGTAGTTATTGCTGGAACTTGCATCATGATAGCTCTCTGATGAAAGCTCTTTGCCCGCCTAGAATACTCCTTATCATCACACACATCTATGTATGCTGTCTGAATGAGAGGGAAAAAGAAAAAGAAATTGTCACCAAAAAGCACATGATAACTATTATTTCAACACAACAAACCCTAAAATTCAGAAAGCTCAATTTGTAGCAACAATTGCATCCTTGCAAGGTCATCCTTCAATCTCTACAGATCTTTGAATGTGGAAGCAACTGCTATGTCCTTGTAGAACAAATGCTATGTCTTTTCTACATCTCTCAGTTATAAATGAACCCAGAAAAACCTTTAACCAGTTTTAGGGTAAAAGAATTTTTCACATTTGTGTCTAAGGCTGCTTCCAGCACAGAACACTCCTCTCGACGCTGGAAAGGCCCTGCTGCATGCACTACAAGGTCCATTCCTACAAAGCAAAAACACAATACATGATTTTAATCTTAACAACAGAAACATTTACCACCACATGTCCCAGTACAAAATTACCATCTGTCCCCGTATTATAATTCTCTGTAATTCTGCTGCACTCAGAGCTATTAATCAACAATCCGAGTGAAAGAGTCCCCATTTCTTTCTACATAACAATCTTGGCAGGCAATCTGTCCAGGACAGCAGAGACTATCAATTGGAACCCTAAACCAAATCGTTTGAAGCAGAACTCCTCACATTGTTGATGTGCACATAAAAATGGGAATGTTGTGCACTCATAGTTCTACCAACATCATAGTGTAGAGCTCCTATTGGAGATAGCACCACTTACTCTTCTTCCTATAGTTCATCTTGAAGTTCATCTATTTTTCTTATAGTTTGCTTTGTACCTTGTCAGTGATGAGGACTACATCCCAATGGCATTTTCCCAAAAAAATTAAGGCTTGCAATATATCTAGAACTTCCAAAAGATTTGAGGAAACTGTGTGCTCACCATTGAGGGCTGCTCTCAATGCAGCTGCATTATCAATGTCAAATTGGGAAAATTCAGCTCCTCCACCAAGCTCTGCAGCTAGTGCCTCCCCCTTCTCTCTAAACAAAGTAGTACATGGCACAATCCCTTCAGAATAAAACAGGCAAATGGTGCCCGCCATCTGAAGAACAAACAAACCTTGTGTAACTCATGCTCTGCTGCTGTGGGGACAAGTGGTATCCTCAACTCATCAGTGCAAATTTCAGTGATACATTGTTGGAAGACTTTACGCTAGTGCGTTTCTTGTTCTTTTTCTTTTTCTTTTTTTGGGGCACTTTGTCAGTCTTCATGTTCTCTGATTCTGCGAGTTTTTGCGAGATTTTTAGACTTCTAAAAAAAATTCTACGGATGATGCTGAAGGAAACCCAATGAAGAAGAGATGCGGAATACTGAAGTACCGGTTGCGTCCAGCGACAATTAGATGTAGATCAGGAACGGTGGCCAATGCACGGAGAGTGGAACTTCCAACGCGTCCTGTTCCTCCCATCACCAGTACTCGACGTTTGGGTACTGCTGCTGATCGTTCAGCTCCGGAGGTTTGGCAGCGTACCGCTCCCAAACACCCCATAGGTAACAACCCCGTTGACATCTCTCTGTCTCCCTCCTCTCTTGCACGCGCACGCGCACACACAGAGTCTCTCTCTCCTCCTGCGCTTCGAACTCAAACACAATGGTTTATGGAGCCCTAAGATCACCGCTAGGACCAAATGGTTCACCGGATTTCTGCAGTCTGTCAGTCTTCCTGCTCTCTGATTCTGCGAGTTTTTGCGAGATTTTTAGACTTCTAAAAACTCTTCTACGGAGGATGCTGAAGGAAACCCAATGAAGAAGAGATGCGGAATACTGAAGTACCGATTGCGTCCAGCGACGATTAGATGTAGATCAGGAACTGTGGTTCACCGGATTCCCACCCCCGCCACTAGCAAACCATTTCTTTTGCAGTTGCAAATCCCAGTAGTACACGATTATAGAGTGACTCCATACCTGCAATCGCCCCTTATTATTACCATTTCAAACCTCAAGAGTCGCAATTGCAGATTGATACCCCTATGTATCCTCAGAGTTGCAATCACGAAGAGTAGTTGGGAGCTACAATCACAACCCCACAACTGCAGAGGAAATCGAAATCTCGATACGAAACCACCATGTAGATTGCAATTCTCCAATAAGAAATATCTAAACCTCAGGTGTTGTTTTTTTCCTCTCTCTCTCTCTCTTTCTGTGTGCAGACTGGATTTTTTGTGTGCTGAGTTACGGTGTAGTACGCCCAATTTTTGCAATGTGGAAACAGAACTCGACTGGCAAGCAACTGATTTATCACAAGTGCAACACAAAATAGTAGTCAGCAACACTGAAACGATGATTTGGTGAGTCTACAGTTTCTGCGTTTGGTGTGCGGTTCTACATTCGAACCTTTGTGCTTGGTTCTGCTTCATTCCAAACGAGCCTCCACTCATTTCACCCTCGCTTGGGCAGCCTACAACATTGGCTCGAGGATTTTGATCCATTGATTGTTGTCACAATGACGTGGCCCTTCACCCCTAGCAATGCAACAGAAAAAGCCCTAAGATTTCCATCTCCTCGGCCCCAAGGCAGGACACGTGTGTGTGTAGTAGACAAAGAGAGGATTTTGCCCCGCTTATAGATCCGCCAGAAATTTCCTAGCGTACCTAATTGGGAAACACATCAAAGTTATCCTTAAAGTCATGCGAACTGGCCACAGGAGTCGAGCAACAGTTTCGTGAAAATTAGGCACGTAACCCAAAACTGGGCGCAAAGAATTAAGAAGGATTTGCAAGGGGGCATGAAACTGGATTTTGGACTCAAAGTGGAGATCAAACTAGTTTTATGTTGTGTTTGTGCCCATTGAAAAAACCAACCATGAGACAACCTTGTGCGCATTAGGGTTTCAAACTTGTGTGAGCTTTTTGTGTTTCATCGCAAGTGTGAACTTGTTTGAATGTTGAGCTTGCTTTTGTGATTGTTGATATGTTCAAGTGTAAGTTTCTACAAATGTGAAGATTTTTTTTTGCGATTTCATTTATTGAGTGGACTAGGTTACAAAAGATCATTGGTGCCAAGTGTGGTGAAGAGGCAACTTGCAATAGAGCCTCATGCATAAGAGAGGTGTAGGTTGCAGTAATCTTGTTGAGTGCAAAGACCTAACAACATTGTTGAGCACAAGGACCTCCAAAATGTAGAAGCCTTCATAGGTATTCAATGTTGAAGGCCCACCCACATAGCAGGTGAAAACTTTAGGACTATGCTTGAAAGTGAGAAAGTGACGGTGTGTCTAGAAGAATCCAAGGCAAGTGACAAAGATCAAGACATCTTTTATAATCATTATTTTCATGAACTTTTTCTATGGGAAACTTGTTTATTGACATTATGGTCTTGGTCAATCATTTGCTACAAACTTTGTGAAAGGATGCACAAATTGTGTCAAATCTTAAAAACATGGCATGCTTAATGCGTGGGTCCTAAAATCACTCAAGCATGAACGTAGTGAACCTTTAGTAGTACCAAAACTACATTCCCATCTAACCCTCAACATGTGCATTTCCAAAAAACATCCTAGAAAATTAAACATTTCCTTATACACACCTTACTTCTGTTTCTCCTTATCTAATTGTGATAGACCAGATTCTACCACACCTATAATTCCACAAGAATTCATTGTTGTTTTAACGTCTACACCAAATTTATAAAAATTGGTATAAGGTTGTTGGTGATAGGGTGGAGTGGCATGCCCTTGAAATTGTTAAAGGTGACAATCTTACTGTCAATCAATCATCTAATTAGGGCTTTAAAACATTCAGTCAAAAAACAACTACACCTTGAATTTGACATTCCAAATTCTTGTTTGGATGCCCAATTTAGGGTTACTCAAACAAAAAAACTCCAAAGATGAAAAGCCCATATTGTAGTTCTAGGCACCTATGTAACATTATGTAATTATTGGGTTTAACATGATTTTTGGGTTACAAATAAATAAATAAAATTTGATCTACATCTTTGAAAAACATTCCATCTACTCCTATCCTACATTATCTATGTTATTCACAAGAGGTGCATCATTGGGATGTTCTTCTAATTTGCAATTAAAATGCTTAATTTTCAATACATAATTTAAAAACCAACACTTGGATCCTTGGTTTTCCTCACTATAATTTGAAGGTAAGAATTTTTTAGGTTGAAATTATATTGAAGTTTGTGGTTTGATGAACATTTGGGTCATGGGTATGGTAGACTCATGAATACCCCGTGTATGGCTACATTCATATTAAACCAACATCTAGATCCATGGTTTTTGTCACTGCAACTTGAAAGTAAAAATCAACCTTTAATTTTCTAGGTCGAAATTATAGTGAAGTTCATTGTCAAGTGAGCATTTGGGATTTAAGTCATGGGTATGGTAAACTAGTGAATACCCCATGTCTAATTGCTGAAACAAAATTTGTATCCTTGTTTTTCCTCATTGTAACTTGAAGGTAATAATCTATTTTTAATTTCTAGGTTGAGATTATAATGAAGTTCATGGTTTAATGAAAATTTGGGTTTTATGTTACAGGTATGGTAGATTAATGAATACTTCATGTTTGGCTACATTTAAGTTGAACCAACATTTGGATTGTTGGTTCTTTTCACTATAATTTGAAGGTAAGAATGTACTTTTAATTTTTTAGGCTGAAATTATAATGAAATTCATGGTCTAATGAACATTTGGGTTCTAAGTCACAAGTATGGCAAACTAATGAATATTTCATGTATGTTTGCATTCAAATTGAACCATCATTTGGATCCTTTGTTTTCCTCACTATAACTTGAAAGTAAGATCTACCATTAATTTTCAAGGTCAAAATTATAATGAAGGTCATGGTCTAATGAACATTTGGGTTATATATCATGGACATGGCATATTGGTGAATATTTCATGTCTAACTACATTCAAACTGAACCAACATTTGGATCCTTGGTATTTTTCATTATAACTTGAAAATAAGAATTTACGTTTAATTTTTAAAGTCAAAATTATAGTGAAGTTTATGGTCAGATGAGCATTTGGGTTTTAAGTCATAAATATGACAAACTAATGAATACCTCATATTTGATTACATTTAAACTAAACCAACATTTGGAAATTTGGTTTTATGGTTTTTACTACAAAGTAAGAATATGCCTTTAATGTTCAAGAACTAAAATTTAGTGAAGTTCATGGTATGTGAATGTTTGGGTTTTCAATTGTGGGTGCCAAGCTAGTCAAATTTCATGTTTAAGTGCATTCAAATTGAACTAGTAGTTAGATCCTTGGTTTTCTAATCTACAAATGCAAGTTAAGATTTTTTCCTTTTTATGTTAGAATTTTGGTGAGGTTGATGGTCTTAAAAATATTTGGGTTTTGAGTCAATAATGCCTCTAATTTGAATGCACTCAAATTAAATTAACAGTTGGATTCTAGTTTTTTAGTCTACGAATCATGCAAGGTAAGAATCTACCTTTCTATCAATTGGTGATAGACTAGTCTATACTTCATGTGATAGACTGAAATTAGCATTTGGATCCTTAAACAATTGATGTACAACTTCAAGGTAAGAATTTGCACCTTACATTTTTTTGTTTGTGAAATACTTTAAACTAATATTTGAAATAGTTAGTTGGTTTGTAAGGCTAAAGTAATAGAATGGGTATGCTTAAGGTCTAAAAAAATCCATGTTTATGCCAACATTTGTATCCATTTTTTATCTACAATTGTAAGGTAAGATTCTACAAGTTATTTTTCTTATTTGACCATTGATTCAAAAGGAAAATTTAAAATGTTTTGGTTTGAATTGGGGCTGTTAATGCAATCAAATGTTTTATAACTCTAGGAAAAAATTGGAGAAGTTTATGTACATGTACCCAAAAACATGGTTTTGGGTTTGCAACTTTACACTATGGCAACTCAATTTATGGTCTTTAAGAATGTGGTTTATGGTTATGGAGTTCATTATGGGAACTTTGCAAATGTTTGAAGGAATTTGGTTTTTGGTTTGCAACTTTGGGAAACACTATGGTGACTTTGCACCACAACGCCAAAATCTGGTTTTTATGACAAGGACATCTTCTAACCAATGTCCAAAGATAGTCATGTAGTCATATGTGGTCTTTAATTGCTACCATCTTAATGATTCTAATCAAAATTATGACTACATGACTATACATACGACTATAATTAAGACTAAAAATATGACTACAAAATTAATGTATTCATATTGAAACAATATTTGAATTTGAAATAGTATAACCAAATTCAATTAGGTTTGAAATGGACAAACAAATGCTTAAGTTCACCTTACCATAACCTAGATTGACCTACTTTAACACAATTTAACTTAATTTAGCATAAATAACATATTTTAGTCCAATTTGCTTTAATGTAGCCCAATTTACATAACTTAATATAATTTAATTTATCTTAATTCAAATACCTTAATTTTAACCTAGCAAAATATAAATAATTTAATTTAGCTTGGTTTAGCCAATTTTAACTGGTTTTTTAGAAACCAAATTTACCAAATTGAAGTAAATGTAATAAAAATTAACCCTAGTTTAACCATGTTTTGTCAAATCTATTCAAGTTTAACCTAAATAGCCATGTTTAACCAAATGTAACCAAGTTTAATGTCAATACCTTATTTTAGCCTAGCTTATTTAAATTTTGACAAATCTAACCAATTTTAATTTTTAAATAGTCATGTTTAACCAAATGTAGCTTCAATACCCTAATTTAGTGTAATTTTCCAAGTTTTTCTAAATCTAGCCAATTTGAAACTACGTAACCATGTTTAGCCAAGTTTAGCTTCAATACCTTAATTTAGCCTAATTTATTTAAGTTTTGCCAAATTTAACCTAAGTAGCTATGTTTAGTCATGTTTAACCACAATACCTTAATTTAGCCTAATTCATTCAAGTTTTGCCAAATCTAGTTAAGTTTAACCTAAATATCCATGTTTAACCAAGTTTTGCCAAGTATTGTTTCAATACCCTAATTTAGCTTTATTTAATTAATTTTTGCCAATTTTTGCCAAGTTTAACGAAGTTTAACTTAAAGAACCAAATTTTGCCAAATTTTGTTTTAATACCCTAGTTTAACATAATTTTGCCAAGTTTTGCCAAGTTTAACCTAAGTAGCCATGCTTAGCTAGTTTTTGCCAAGTTTAATTTAAGTAGCCATGTTTAGCCAATTTTTGCCAAGTTTAACCTAAATAGCCATGTTTCGCCAAATTTATCCAAGTTTAACCTAAATAGCCGAATTTAGCCAAGTTTAACTTAAGTAGCCATGTCTTGCCATGTTTTGCCAAATTTAACAAAATTTCACCTAAATAGCCGAATTTAACTAAATTTAACCTAAATAACCATGTTTAACCAAATTTTACCAAGTTTAACCAAGTTTAACCTAAATAGCCATGTTGAGCCTTTTTTTTTTCCATATCCTAATTTAGCCTAATTTATTTAAATTTTGTCAAGTTTTGCTAAGTTTTGCCAAGTCTAACCAAATTTAACCTAAATAACCGTGTTTAGCCAAATTTTGCCATGTTTAACCCAAGTAGCCATGTTTTGCCAAGTTTTGCAAAGTTTATTTTCAATATTCTAGTTTAGCCAAAATTTATCCAAATTTATCTTCAATATTCTAATTTAACTGAATTTATCCAAGTTTAGCCTATTTTACCTTAATGTAAGTCTATGTTAGTTTATTGTAAGTAGGCTTACATTTAGGTTAGGAATGCTTAAGTTAACCTATGTTAGCCAAGGCTAGGCCTAAATTAGCCTAGGTCAACCTAGGGTGAGTTAGGTTAACTTGAACTAAAAACGTTATTGTTTATAGATTAATGGTAAGTAGATTTTATCATAAATAAATAATGTGATGCAATGGTTATTTCCCTCAAAGTGGAGGGTGGGGAGTTCAAGTCCTCCCACTTGCAAACCTTAACACCTAGGCACCTTGACACCTAATCATTTATATGCCTAGATAAATACCTTGGTGGCTTGCCTAGCCTATGAAATTTTTTAACACCTAGGCTAGGCTACCTAGGCTAGGTCCCCTAGGTTAAAAGGCTAGAACAAGGCAATATTTGATTAGAAAGAAAAATATATTTTGTTTGGTTTTTTTAAAAGTTGTGACACATGGTACTTTGTGAGGCGACCTTGTCTCTCGTTGGATTTAGGACTATGTCCTTTGCAACTATAATCATGGCAAACCATGGTTGTTAATGTGGCTACAACTAATGCGACTAGTGGGATTTACAACCAGGTCATTTGGACTAGGCAATCATGTAACCAGCTCTAGTCATAGATGATGCATACAACTAGATTTTTGTAGTCGTAAATGTCACGTTTTGATGTTGTGCACACATATCTTTGGCAATGTTATCATAGTCATGGTATGAATCTCTTTGAACCTTAAGTACTACAAAATCTAATGAACATTGGGGGTCTAAAAGTGTGTGTCTTTTATGTTATGGTTGTGTGTGGTAGGTATGGCAAAATTGCTTGGTAATATGGATGCAACATAAGAACTAGTTGATGATTTTCAAGTCACACAAGCAAAAACAAAACCACCTAAGAACAGAAAACGACACCTAGGAGGGAGAAAAGTGCAAGGAACCATTGTAAAATGTTTGCACTTAAGTATTATGGTCACAAGTTATCACATTCATTTTACCACATATTCTAATGGCAAAAAGAATATGACACAATTGATTCCATCAACGGTGTGGAAATTAATCTACACCAATTATGTGGGTGCCTACCTTGATTTTCCATTTATGGAAGACACATTAAAGGATCATTTGCAGGATGTTCTCAAAGAGTTTAAAATTGGCAATTTTAACGAAAAAGAGTTTGATAAAACAATTTTGCAATTAAATGAAGCTTTAGCATGATTAAAAGTGATTAACACCATGCCACAAGAATTGTGTTGAAAAGGAAGCAAGATTTCATTGATGGGAGACATAATAATATGGGAGATTTCACCAACAACATTTTTTGATACTCCTAGTTCTCGTAGTTCCACAAATGTAAACTGCCTTAATTGTATTATTAGGTCATCTACTCCACTAACTTCCATGTGTGGGCGCCATTGAAAATCCAATGACAAAGCAGGAAATATTGCAACTCCAAGCCAAGAACCTTGTAATTATGGTTTTTCGCTTAAGTGAACTTCATTTTTAATTACAAAGATGGATATTAACAAAAACAAGGTGAAGATCTCCAACTTGATAGTAGCTCAGAAATTAAGGGTAATTTGATAGCAAGAATTCAATGCAAAAGAATATTTGGACCATTTGTGGTCTACTGGATTAGGACTGTGTTCACCAATCACCTTTTATGTGAGGTCCCTCCTCCTCTTATGTGGGAAATTAGTGAATAAAGCAACAAATTGGAAAAGGTGGTTGAATTTTGGTTTTGTGCTAACAAATCTTTTCATGAGTCCCTCCCATTTTCTTTTCAAGCCTTTGATACCCCACTCCACTTGCATTCGATATCCAACGTGTATCTTGTTATGTGATTATATGGCATCTAGGTTTGAATTGGGAGCTACCTCTCGTGTCCCAATCCTTATCATTATAAACATTTCTTCTCCCATGAAATTAAAATCTTCCAATAGAACTTCAAAGTAGTTGTCCTCATGAATAAAATATTGACGACATCCATTGTAAAATGTGAAGTGCCAAAGGATGTTGACATCATGGTAAAAACTAGGGTATTCAATATCTATGTAGGTGAACAAACATGTGCGGTCATGAGTAATGGTGTTGTTCATAACATAGATTTTATTTTGTCCATTAAACCAAGACTAGTGACCTTGGTCCTTCCAAGGCTTCTGGATCTCAACTAGGGTTCCATCAATAAACCCTAGTAACTCGAGCAAATGGGTGCCTAATATAGCTCTCTCTTGGGTTGTAGGCGAATGGATCTTGTTTGCAATGGAAGCATTAATACAAACATCATCACATACGGAGCTCTTGGACCAATTCCACATAAAAAAGTTGTACCTTGTGAAGTTGTCATGCTTCACGAAAGAAATTAAGCTGAGAAGCTATTGCCAAAGGTTTAGTTTTGATAGTCTCCCAATCACAAGAGAATCTTCACCTATAAAACTAACATGTGAGATGATGGTAGGAACCACAAAGGATGCAAGCTCCTCAAACTTGATGGTAATAAAGTTTGTATAGTTCTTAAACAATGTTGAGGTGGCCTACATTGTGGCCAACACACACTATGAAAAATCATGCATGCAGAGACTAAACTGGCATACAATTAAATCATCACAGAACTAATGTGCAACTAAGGTACAACTACACTATGGAAATATGATGAATTGATAATTAAAATGCCACATCTGAATATTTCGTAGTTGTAATCCAATTGCAACTTGGACTGTATATGGGCATATGTATGTAATGTATATACAATGATAGTCAACTATAGTTTGACCATGATCACAAGTTGTAGCGAAATGGTTATATCAACTATGTTGCAACTTGTGTAATTGTAGCACTAAGTGAATAACTACCTTGCAATCTGTGTATGATGTCAATGTGTACAATCATGCCACATGTACGGTTAAGAAAAGGTCCATGGCATCTGGAACTTGCAACTTTTTTGCAACTAAACATTAACTATATTGGCTAGTATTACAATTAAGTTACAACTAATTATGCCACTATTGTTTCTCTACATAAATACTACTTGTCCACTATTTTGGAACTAGAATGTCTAATTCATCTAGAACTAATTGTCAACTATGTGGCAACTCATAACATCAAAAGATCTATAGATTATGTAATTCATTAAAAGTGCAAATGCAAGCCTTAAGTTGGATTGGAATGGTGTATTAAATGTTTATGAATATCTACGTATAGATATCATTGTTTATACACTTCAAATTTCTCTACACTAAATGACTAAATGTTTCATTGATACAAGCCAATTCCTTTGTGGACAACCCCTTGGCCCCCTCAAGGTTTACATCTTGGGGCATGGGTGGGTGTGTCATGGTTGTATTTAACCATGGCACACTATCATCAATGCCATTTGAATTGAAAGAACCATCCATTGTGGTGCGAGATGATCGAGGTTCTTTGTGGATCATCACCTTCCAATATGATTTTTGTTCTTCATCTAAGTAGAATACTTGTTGGGCTTGGGGAGGAAAAATAAATGGTTATTTGTCTTCCACCATCATGTATTGGGAATTTGCATGTAGGAATCTCGCTTCATCATGTTTATAAGTTGGATTCCCCCTTACATCACTTCCATTTTAAACCCACGCACATCGCATGAGAATGATTAGAGTTGAGATTGCGCCATAGCTCAATTTTATTATGGGATTCAAAGACACCAACATATTGTATTGATGCATGTTCATCACCAATGTGTGCATGCCATTGGCCAAACATTGATGCCACCCCACAATCAAAACTAACCATACCTTTTATGTTGCAATCACTCACTCGAAGGTGATTACCATATGCTTCATCCTTTGGTACCTTAATGCTTTTGTTGAATGTGGGCAACTTAATGCATCTTCCATGGCCATCCCCATATGTCGTTGTTCCCGAACGGCATCTTGCACCCATTCCACAAAAGTGGGGAAGCTAATCTCTGCCCTCATGTGCTTCCTTCTTATTTGCCTTGTATTTATTGAAGACTAGCCAAATGATTAAGTCTAAACTTTAATGTGTGGAAAATTTATCATTGGGCATGCGGTTGCGACTTCCTTGTAACTATTATCATATTAACATGCAATTAGTCTCTTTGTTATAACCAAATACAAGTGACTAATATTCCTTTATAAACAAGTAACTATTGAAATTTCATAGTTCCAACTTTTAAAAAATCTCAATATGATGACTCTGGCTACAAAATGGTCATTTTCATGCAACAAAATGATTATTAACATATGATTGAGTATTATGATAAGGTCCTAGTGCATGACATTTTTGTCACTATGTTGCAACTAAGCTAGTACTATTATTATTTGTTTACAACTAGAATACATCTGGAAGTTGGGTCAGATTGTCTACCTGACCCACCATGCCATTGTAGTTATTTTAGTGAGGACATAATGATGGGCAATGTTTCGAATAACAAGGTGATTTGCCAGCTCCCTCTAACACCTCTCCACTAACACCTTCTTCTTTTATATCCCACATTCTTCGACTCACCAACTTGAAATCTTGCATGTATTCTGTCAAGAACCCCATGGCATAACCCACAACCATGCACCCCTTGGGTTGCTTCATGCACCGCACATACCCTTTTAAAACCTTGTTCATCTGCTTTACATCATACATCCATCAAATGTGGACCAAACCACACACATCAACTTCTTCAACAAGGTGTATCACAAGGTGTGTCATCACATCAAAGAAAAAAGGGGGCATCTCCATCTCCAACATGCATAAAGTGGTTGCAACATCCTCTTTGAACATTGGCATGTCATTAGGTGTCGCAACCCTAGCCTTGGCTCGCGACCAAGGCAAGGGGGTTGCAAGGGTGCGGGCCAAAAGGAAGCCCGAGAGTCACATCAAGACTCCCGGGAGTGCAAGAAAGTGTGAGGGAGTGAACCCACACACTCCCAAGGCAACTCCCATGTTGGGAGTTGGTGAGAGTTAGAGTCCCAAAAGGACTCCCGAAACTTCAGAGCACGTTTTGAGGGGTCAAAACTCAATGGCTTGGTGCGCTCTTT
>Ga0116231_10001815_pt1 | contig 44355 bp, 21 predicted proteins | sample S1TSphgellanicum_2_FD_89695 | JGI IMG/M metagenome (GOLD analysis project Ga0116231, IMG submission 89695) | Host-associated microbial communities from peat moss isolated from Minnesota, USA - S1T2_Fd - Sphagnum magellanicum MG | ecosystem: Host-associated > Plants > Peat moss > Unclassified... | reverse complement strand
TTGGGATTCTCAAAATGCCGCTAAGGGTTTGCGATGGACCTTATTTCGGAAACCGATAGACTTTTGAGTCGATTCGCCAAGTCGTTGCGGCGATGGGTTTGTTGCAAATAGTTTCCGATGTAATGGCAATCGCAAACTGCATATAGAAGCAGTTAGAATCGTAAAATGTTTGCGATTGTATCAAGTTTGGGAGTTGTGAAGGACTTGCGATTGTACGGGTGCGAATGTTTTAGTATTACAAAGGTTTAACAGTTTGCGAGGAGTTATGGTTCGCAAAGGTGGGCTTTCGAAAACTTCATTCTTTGTTGTTTGCGATGATATGTGGATCGTAAAATAGCCCCCTGTTGTTGTAGTGAATCTTACTTGTACAATGCATTGCTTTTCCTAAAGTAAGGGAATGTTTTGAAGCAATTGATGAAGGTACAATTTATGAAGGAAAAAAATTTCAAGAACATGTCAAAGGTACAATTTTACATCTTGAAGTTATTTGGGCATTTTTGGAAGTTTTGTATGGTCAAATAACTTTATTATAACAAGTGGAATTGTCATATGAGGTCCACATGATCTATTTTGGAGTTGAATATATTTGCAATGTCTAACATGAACACAAATTGCAAGGTAATTGGTTGACTAAAAAGTCCATAATTGATTGTTAAATTTCTTGTCATTTAATAGTGTTACACATTATTATGATGCATGATTTATTTCCTAACTTGCCACTTGCTTTACATAAAATTGGTTCAAATTGTTGTTAAGATTTTTTTCTCTTCTTGGACAACATGTGAAAAACAAACACAATGTTTGTATTTGGGAGGTAGTTGAGCAGACTTCACACATAGGATGGACTGAACAAATAAAATTTGAAGAAAGGTCCGTTGATTGTGGAATCAAGACGATGAAATGTTTTTTGGTGGGAAGGTAATCCATTTTGTTTTCATACTAACCTTCTTGATTATGATTTAGTTTCAAATGATGCTTTCCAACAAGCTTGGTTGGCTGGTTTTAAGGAGACTCAAAATAATGCCTCCAATGTTGGGATGAAAGATGTGTTTTTATTTCACGGAAAGTGGGGAAATCCTTGGCCTTCATCATTTATAGATTTATTGAACATCATAAATTGTTGTGCTATAGAAGTCAATGAAGATGGTAGTGAAGTTGTAAATGATTTTAAGTTTTTCAATTATGCAAGTCACAAATTTGTTTCAAGAAATGAGTATAGTTTTGTTACTGAAATCGATGTATTAGTAAGGATTCCTATTTTGGACATTGAACAACAAACTAAAATGATGGGATGTATTTTAGATTTTAATATTGCAAAAACTACTAAGGTATCTTCGACTATTGATGTGCCAGGAAAGGGTTCAATTTTCAAAATGAGGCTCATAACAAAGCTTAATGCCCATTCACCTTATAAATTGCCACTAGATAGGTTGAGATGAGTGCAATATAAAACATGTGTAAGAGGTTCATTTACACAAGAAGACCATGAAGTTGAAGAGGTGGGTTTGTTTGATGATGTTGGTATTATCATGAAAGAAGATAAGAAATTGACTTGGTATTTAGGATGTGCAAAAGAATTATAAAACATCTTGATAAAGGTGGACATGCTGATTATGTAAGGCTTGTCCAATTGAATGAGGAAGGCATAAAGATCTTACCAAATATTACAAACAGATTGAAGGTCTTCGTCACTCATATGATGGTTATAGTGGGCATGAAGCTGATTTTGTCAATTTCAGTTATGTCATATGCTTGATTGCTTTGACAAGAGATGCATAAAGGGAAGAATTTTTGCTGGCGCAAAAGGACAAAAATGCTTTGAACAATTATGTGAAGAATTAGCGAAAATGCAAACAAAATTGTGGCAAGAGATGTACAAACCAATCTGCATCAGCTCCACCACAAGAATGTTCAACAAGTGCACCATTGCTAAACTCAATGTCCATGTTTACAACAACTAACTCATATGTTCCTCTTGTCACTAAAAGTGGGAGACAAGCTACTCGGCTTGCACAATACTAATCAAGGTATGCAATTTTATTACAAAATTCAGCCCCAGCTCTAGATGATTTGTATTTTATTATAAATAATTATAAGCATATAATACTTTGTAATAATTTCGAAGGAAGCTCTAAGTAGTCTTCTCATGCCATAGGGGTGCTTGTTATATAAGAGTTGCCACCCTGGGGGTTTGCATCCAAGTTCTTGTTGGGAACTTAGAAATGTGGTTGAAAAGAAAATTTCTGTGGAAGGGGGGTTGATCCCTTCTGCCTCTCGGCAACATACAGAAGGGAAATCAAGAGTTCTGCAGAGATTAAGGTCCCAGGTCCCAAACAAATCACAAATTCTCAAAGCAGTAATTGAAATCAGTTAATAAAAGAGAAACCCGTCACACTTTTTTGGTATTATGCAAAATAGTCTCACCTTCATTTTGGTGAAAGTTTGCCTCTTGAGAGATCATTGGCAATTGGGTGGCTCCAATTTCTGGATGCACTATGTCAGTGCAGCCTGTTTGGCTACCCTATAAATTTGCTGCCTCTTTCCCAACTCCAATTCTGAGCTTAACCTTGTGTGTTTCGAAATAGACAAAACAGAAGAATTGTCTCTAGTTGCAGCTGGTCATGCTCCAGCTTTGGATGTGGTGAAATGTATTTTCTAGAGACTGCAGACAAAGTAGCACAATTTTTCATATTCTCAAAACTGTGTTGCAACCATGTACAGGATCATTTGACTAAAATTTGGAAACTCAGTGAGAAATCACCTCTTGGCCATCCTCTATGACTCCATGCTCGAGTTATTTTGGGAATGTGCTAGGACAGCCTGAAATGCTAACCTCTTAAAATCTCACCTACTTTGGTCACTTGGTATGAAGGATGCTTTCTGACAGATTGTTGAGAAATCTGAAGCTGGAGCAGAGAAGTTTTGATATACACATGAACAAAAGTTGTGAAGGATATGACATACCATTCTGGACTGTTCATGTGCACCAAAGATCCAGATGGAAATTCTACACACGTACTAAATTAGTGCTCTCAATTGCTCTCTACTGCAAGGTGCTGCTCGAGGATCTGAACCATTCTGACCAGAGAGATTGGAAGCCAGAGGAGATGGAGCCTTTGATTGTAAAGGTTCAATTCTCCTAGATTCCTGGGCAGATGAGGGACCCCTGCATGCAGCTGTTTGCAATGTTTTCACATATCTATCAGGGGTTTTGACATGTACCCACCTATCTGAATGTGGGGTTGAAGGGTTGACAGGAATCAGGCTTGTTCTCACTGCATCCCACAAGGGTCAATTCTGTTGGTTGATTGTCAACCCTCTCTGTTTGTCCTGGCACTCTCAGAGAGGACATTTCAGCACAGATCCTCAACCCATGGGATTCACTGTCTAGAGAATAGATAATACTTAGAGCTTCAATACTACTTATTACGCAAGGTTATTTGAAGTGACTGTAGTGTGAACTGTAATTCTTGTATTCTTTTTGTTTCCATCACTCAGGGACATGAACTCATCTTGATGGCACCTTTTCATGGGTAACGGGAGCTCAATCTCTGGAACTGGAATCCCACTTGTGCAAATGTTACAACATGGTACATAAGAAATCATGTGTTGATGGCACTATGATGCGTTGACCATCATCTCCTTAGCCTCTCACGTCCCTGATATCCCTCGTTTGCGGCATCTGGGGGGCTTGATGTAGATTTCTCATCAGAATGCTTGACATCTCTTGCAGCTAGGATTAGGAAAAATGTTCTAAAAGCTCTCAAAGGGAAATTGCATGTTCATATATGCAGTACCATACCATATGGTTGAATAACATGACAGGGAGTTGACATTAGCTTCAGCAAAGTAGCTGTGAAAATAGATTGGCAATTGATCTCCAAAGATTTCGCTCAGAATTCTGAACTGTATGAGTCCAGATGAAGGTGCCAACAGAAAGATATATCTGAACACAAACCCATTGCATACTTGTCAGCTGCAACTAATCACACAAAAACTTCAAGTTGGACACAAATGACAATCAAATTATATCCCCAGTTGACAGGTTCCACATGGGCAACACACAGATCCTGCACACATTTGAGGGTTCAATGCAATGTGTTGTACTTCATAACCTGAAATTTTGCAAGGGTAGGTCAACTTTCCTCCAAAACTGCACCAAGTAGCTAAAAGAACAGAACTGCTATTGGTGAATGTTCACCCGCAATTACTTTGTCAAAGCAAAATGCACAAAAAATCCATTTAATCAAACAGTATTTTGCAAAGACTAAAATCGATCAAACAAACTTGCAACAGAAACCAAAAAAAGGAAATGGGATGAAGCACGATCCTCTATTTTCAAATGCTTCTTCACCTTGATTGCTGTAGGCACACATGACACTAGCAATTTCAACTATGGTAGTGGCAAGACAAGCTTGCATCCACCCAACAACTGTATACAACTGTGATGGTCCATTTGAATAACTAGGGGTAGCTGCAAATGTAAGAAGAGGCCTTTGACAAATTAGCAACTGAACTATGTCTACAAAAATGCAAAACAACTCTTCACACCAAGTTGCAACCAGTGTTGACCACTTCTTCCTTTTGAAGAGAACCTCCAGTCCCAGTTTTGACCAGTGTTGTGCAATTATTTGAATCAATAGAGAATCATGATTCTGCTCCTTTACATATTTCAGAATCAGACATAATTAATATTAATTTAAATATTTAATTTAATTGGATTTAATTTAAATATTAAAATTTTCCTAGATTTGTTTGAGAAAGAATTGAATAAAGAGTCCCAGCCACAGTGAGCCAGCACCCACCAGTGCACCATCCACTGGATGAATGGTACATGATCATAAAACAATTTTCTGTTGGGTTCCAGTTCCCTAGCTAACCATGGTAGTTAGCTTAGTTGCGCTTTTTTTCTACTGACCTACTAACAACCCAGAAGAAGGTTGACAGTAGGTGGGTAATAAAAACACCCTTACTTATGTATAAACCATCTACTTACCCAGTAGTTATCTATTTTCCTACCTATTTATCTATGTATGAGACCTATTGCCTACAGAAGTGGTTATGAAGGTGAAACCAAATATTAACTCAGTTGAGATTCAAAAGTCTCAAAGAATTGGTGATTTTTCATGCATGAGCCAGCAGTTGAAAATGTGGTTATTTAATTTCTTTCAAATTTTGAGAACCGTGATCATGAACCTACAAAACACACTTGATAATTGTTGAGGGTCTGTTGCAGGTTCTAGTAACCCACCCAACAATGCTTTTGACATCTAAAAAAGTTTTGTAGGTTCTCCAAGTGAGGGTTTGAGCCCAGTCCCTCAAATTTTTTAAGCTTCCAGTTCTCGTTTTAATATTTAAAAAAATAAAATTCAAAGAACCTCCAATCCTAGTTTGAAAACTCAATCCAATTCCATATACATTATACATTCCTCAACAATGATGAATGGCCTAGGTGATTGCCCTAAAACCATCTCACCATGTATTGTTTCATTTTTGTGTTTATGGGTCAGGATTGGGAGAAAAATTGAGAATACATTAGATTTATCCATAAAGCCACCCTGTCTTTGGGCCTCCTTTCACCCACTATCCCCTCTTTCAGTGTCATCTGCAAAGTAAGGAAAATTTATTAAATGTCAACACGAAATGATGAAACTCAACATTTAATGCACAAGGTACAAGACTAATTATAATAGTTATACGGGTAGGAGTAGTGAAAATATATGTTACAGCACTGGAGGCGCTCAGGGAGAAGGAAAGACAGGATGAAACTCAGTTTAGCACCAAAATTGATGGTTTTCTGAGTTTCACCCCGCCCTTAATGCTATTGTACTTTTTTGCAGGTTTTCTTTTCAATCTCTCCCTGTGTATGACTAACCTCAGGGTGAGTTTGGTTCTGGTGCTGTGTTTTCCTTACTTTATGGATAACTTTATTATGTTGGCTTTAATAAACATTGCTAGAGGTTCAAATAGGGGTATGGGTGGCATTGCTCTAAAGAATTTGAACTTGTGTTCAAAAAAATGTTTTTCATGATTGAGTTTTAGTTCCACAAGGCTATTTTCACAATTGAGTTATCGTACCACCTCCACCAAAAGTGGTTGCTTTGGGTCCAAGTCACAAGGACATGAACTTGAACTTCTTGGGTTCAACACCACAATTGGGGAAACTTGCCAACATTCTTCATCACACAAGGTGGTTAATTTGCATAAAACATAAACACAATAGACACATAACAAGCATATACATCTCGAAGCAAAAATCAACAAGCAAATCAATTGCAGAGACCAAAACTCCTTTCCAAATTAGCATTATAAAACAAAATGTAACAAAAAATGTAAACTATGTTAATATGGGAGTGATAAATAAGAAAACATAAATAAAATTGTGATGAAATATAGGTGTCCAAGTGTCTTCCAAGTAGATTATTTATTTGACATTATATCCAATATAAGTACTAGTGCAAATTAGGCAAACTAAGGTAAAAGCAAAGTGTCTAGGGAACTTAAATGTAAGGTTAATCCTATGGATGCTGGCATTACCAAAGTGAGGGCTCATGCAAATAAGAACAGACCACAACCCAAATTTTGGTTTAGTGCCCATGTCTGAAGGCCTTACCTAGCATAAAACCTTGGCATTATTTTTCCTTAATGTTCCAACAACTAGGATTGAAGAAATGAAATGCTAACAATTGAAATTGTTTATCCTGCTTGGAGCTTGTAGTATGACAATAAACTTGTAAAGACACATATTCAAATGGGAAAGAATTGTGAAAAGGAGGCACAATCTAAAATGGAAAGGTTTGTCTCCCACTGCAACGTGTTTTGTTGATAAGGGGAAGTGTTTGCGGATTGTGAAGGCAAAATTCAACTTTGCAACTAGCCTCCTTTTATAATTGCAAAAATTTTATCACTAAGGTGCAAATAAGATAATAGGAATTATCTTTGTCAATTAGGGAATTTTTTAAAAAATGTTTAAAAAGCATTGGGAGTTCTTGTTAGCATGATGTGACAAATTGCAATTGGTTATAAAAGGTGATGGATTAGAATGCATAATTTTTGAAATGGTAAAAAGTACTCATCATGATGGTTTTACAATGTCAAACAATGTCATTATGTAAAGGTGTGGATAATTATAGTACATGATCATGCCATTTTGAAGGTGTCAAACATTGAGTCTTTAAAAAAAATGAAAAAAGAGAAAGTAATTGTTATATTATATTATATTAGGAGTGGTTTTGAATATTTTATACTCATTAGATTATTCCAGATGGTTTCATACATTTTTATAATATATTTGAAACATTATCATATAATTCTTATATTAAAAATGAATAATTTTAGTACAAATTTTAACATTAAAATACAAAAAATCAAACATTGATTACACTTGTTATGGTTTTTATAAATGCGATTATAACCCAATGTTTTATTGAATATATAAGTGTAGAACATTGAGGGTTCAACAAAGTTTTCCTTCCAAACCCAATTTTTGCAATTTGTTTGAATTTCCAACAACAAAATCCACTCAAAATTCACTATCTTCCATTCTTCAACTATGAAAATTGTGAAATAAAATCTATTAAATTTGACTCACCAAGGGATTTTCAACGACACCAAGAACATTGTCAAATTCCAATATATTTTTTCAGTTTTTATTTTATTTAATTTTTCTTGAAAAAATGTTTCAATAATCAATAGCTTCCACACCATAGTTCCAAATAGTTTAAAATCAAGTTGGTACACCCCTACTCATTGTGAACTTTCCAAAAATATCAAGAAAAATCTGAGCATGACAAAACAAAACAAATTATCTTGCTTCATAGATAGATAAATATGTGAAGGGAGTTTCACATGTTCAATGATTCTAACTATCAAATGATATTTTAACAATCCCATTCATTACATGTGTAAAATATTCAAAACAAATAATGTTAAACTCCCATTTATTGAATAGTTGAAGTGAGGCCAACATAATTACAATAGTGGTGAACTTTTTATGCTAAAAGAGGTTTCATCAAAATGTCAAGGCCAATCTTGAGTAGGGATGTAAGTAGTAAGAATCTTGCAATTGAATTGGAACTCATAAATCAAATAGAATTACATGTCAATTCATGTTTAATGTCCTGGTGGAATTTTGGGTTTTTAACCATCTGAATTATGGTAACTTGATTGTAAACATAGAAGAAGGGCAAAAATTTGTTGTGAAACTCCAAGTTGTTTAGAAAGTGATTTACCCAAACAACTTCCTTTGATGTGAAACACATAATATTGGAATGTATTTAGGTTTTGTTATCTTGCTCAATGTGAAATTTGCTTATGACTCCACCATGTAATGGGACCATTATTAAGAAAAACAAAACAATCACTATGAGATTTTATGTCATTGATGTTGGAATCTATCCATAACATAGTTTGCATCAAAATATGCAAGAAGTTTGGTGATTTGAACAAGCTTGTAAAATAGAGATGGCAACTTGTAGTTTGTCTAAGGTAACACATGACCCAACAAACAACATTACAACATGGATGTGTTTAAGTCTATGTGAAATTAAAAAAAAATCCCCATAACATAAAATATGTCCATATGAATAGACTCATAATGAGTTGTGGAGGCAATGTCTTTGTAAATCTAGTCCATCTTTTTAAAAATGATTATCACCACTAAATGAACCTTGTATCGTTGATTAAAAGTGCCATCGATGGTGGTTTTAATTTTGTAAGTCCATAATATACTCTTCACAATTTTTGATATGGTGGAAGGTTAACAGTAGTCTTAATGTAATCCTTGATCAATGGATCATACTCCTCATGAGCCATGTAGCTTTTTCCCATTCTATTTGTTTAGGTGAAAATATAATTATCATAAAACTTGTTTTCAATTGGTAAATTTTCAAAATTGTCAATCACACTAAAAAAAGAAAAATGACCATCCTTATTGTGAAATTTTGATTGTTTCTTGTTTAAAAGCAATTGCCATTACTTCCTATTGAAAATGAACTCCCATTATAATAGATACTACAATAAATCTTGTCTTTTACATTGTCTTTTATGGTTGAATTTTAATAACAAACCCCTAGATAAGATGATGCTACAATTAGATTGAACCACTTGTTTATGACCAACATTTCAAATATAAAAAAACATTTTAATCATTTTAAAGAATGATAGAATGATTGGTAATGCCTAGGTGGCATATTTATTTTGATCAAAAAACTATTATTTGTTAATGTGCCTTGTTTAATTTGACTAAAAACTAGCATAACTATTAATTGTTGATGTTGGTTAATTTGTAAGTTCATAATAAATTGACCCACACCCAACTAGTTAGTGTTTTGATTAAAAGTTGCATGGGTTAGCAAATCAAAATGATGTGACAAATCAAAATTGGATTGTCAAAAAGAATATTTTAAAAATCTATTTTACAAAACAACAAAAAAGTATGACCCAATACGATGGGGTGTAATCACAATCAAATGAGCCAATGGTGACAAAGGACTCAAGGACTGCAGTCCTTTTTGTGGTCATTTTCACTTTCTTTTGGGATGTAATCTTTTGCAATACATTATTAAAAATACATATAAGTTTTTCAATACATCACATTTTTTGTATTAATTTTTCTTGAATAACTAAGATTTTTTAAAAAGTGTATAGATTCTACCAAATTTTGTGTTTTGTTTTGAAAATTTATCTTAATTTCACACTGTATGAAAATATGTTAATTATTTAATGTTTTATTTTATTGTTTCATAAACTACAACTTTGTTTTAAATGTCATGTACATTACACCCCATTTACTTGTGGTAAAGGACTTTTGAAATTTTAAAATTATGTTCAATAAATTTTTTATTTTTTAAAATTTAAAATTTCACAAATTTCAAAATGTGAGTGTTTTTTGAATGTGTATAATCAAATAATATCATCTCAATTTGTTTTTTCATCAAAATTCCTTTATAAAGAGAGTCTTTAGCTTAGTAATTTACAAAATTGATTGTTTTTTATGCAATTGTTGTTTGAGTTCAAAGGTCCTTTACTAAAACCAAAACCCAAAATAATCTTTTTTGAATTTTTATTTTGAATTCTTCAACATTCATATTAGTCATTTAACACAACATTCCATGATTAACATGGCATTAAAGTGGCACCAAAAAATAAAATCTAACAATATTATTGTTTTTATTGAGTTTTGGCGGTTGCCCGATGTGCTTTTTGGTTCGTTTGATTGTGACTGCACCTTATGGTGTAGTTTATTAATATGTAAAGGAATATATGTATATATATATAAAATTTTCAGGTCATTTCAAGTCCTTTTAGAAAATTTTAAAATAGCAAAATCATTGGTTACATTATTTTTAAAATGGTTTTGGGTATCCTATATTCATTGAATTCATTTCAAACTTAACCAAATGTTCCCATAATATACTGAAACCATTTTTGTCTAAGTATATCACACACTAAACATTGATATGACTTACCACTTTAAAATGTGAAAAATTAAATAGTGAATGCACATCTAACAATTCATTTTTATTATGGATTTACTTTAATAGGTCACATAAATAATTAAATTTAAAAATATTTATTAATAATTTTAAACAAGAACCACAGGATTTTGTAAAATGTAAGGCCAAGCATGTAGGCCATGTGTAGGCATCAAGGCATGAACATGATGTCACAAGAGGGAATTGAACCCCTCACCTCCATGGCCACAAACTAAGCCTTAACATGTCAACCGCCACTCCACATGGTGATAAATAATGTTATTACAAAAATATATAAACACATATATTTATGTAAATTTTCATGCATTATAACATATTTTCCCACCCTTTACTTCATTTGTGACATATCATATGTCAACACATGTACATGCTTAAATAGGATGGAAGGTAAGTAGGAAGGTAGGTAATAAGTAGGTTGGTTTGAAGTAGGTAGATCTAATGAATATTTTGATACACCTACTTACTTATAACCAACCCTAAACTTACATATCATTTATGAGGTAGTCACAATAACACGCACTATAAGAAGTGTAATGTTTGCTTGGTTTTTTCATGTTTTAAAGTTGTAATTTAATTTTATGTCAAAATTGTAATATTTGTTTATATAATTTTGTTTTTAATATATCATGGGAACATGTGAATTCATTTGAAATAAATCCAATGAATAAAAAACTAACAAAACCATTCATTAAACATTGTAATGCTTGCTTTTAAGTAGTAAAATGACTTGTAAATGGATTTGAATTTTTTTTGGAAATGACATTTTTGCCAAATTTTAAACATAAACCTTAATAAAATATTATGAAATTTTTAAAAAAACATTTAAAAGATTTTTCCAAGAATATTCCAAGAATAATCTAGGAATAGTTCTCAAATAGCAGTCACAAAAGCAATCATAAAGTAGGCAGGTGTGGCTTGTGTTATCCCGTTTGTATCCTTACCTATTTATAACCTACCCACCCACCCACCTACCCACAAATTACCAACCCTTACTTTCTTACCTACCTACTTATCCTAGTTATTTATTACCAATGTACCTATTATCATTTCCACACCTACTAATCACCTATCCACCTATGGATTGTCAACTGTGAGCCTAATTGGCTACCAAACCATTTACTTATTAATCACCATCCTTTAATCTACTTACAACCTATTTGTGTCCTATTACCTACCTATTATTTACTTACCCATTAATTACGTACATATCTATTTCCATCATTGAACCTATTTATTTACCTACCTACCTACCTATACACTAAAAGGAATCTTGTAATTTATACCAACCCATGTGTTTGAGACTTATGTCCAAATCAACCATTTTTTCAATTATCATTTATGGCATCATGGTAAAAACATTTTGTAATCACATTTTAAACTACAAAATGATTTTAAGTTATAAATGTGACTATGACTTGTGACTATGATTGGTTTGAATGAAAATGAAAATGAAACTTGTGCATTCATATCATCCACAACTAATGGAATCCAACAATAGATGATAACTTAGTGTATTTGTGACTTGTAATGTGGTAGGTCATGACTAAACAACATGTGGCATTTTGTTCAACTTGAATTACAACTCTATATCACAATTGCAAATGTACATGTGTTAATCACAAGTTAGTGCATCAAATATGTCATGTGGGTGGAGTCACAATCAAATGAACCAAAAAGGATGTTGGATGATGAAGAAAAATTATCAACATTGGGAAAATATTTATATTTTACCATTTAAAACCATGGCAAGTTTTTTTTTTTTTTCATTCATATGAATGTCAAAAAATTCAAACCAAAAATCCATTTGATAAAATTTTAAGTTTAAGTTTTGATTTAGGACCTTTGAAAGTCAACACCTATTACATCAAAAGAGATCAAATTTGCAAAGGATTATCAAAAGGACTCATATAATAAAACAAAATTGATGGCGGAAAAAAAGAAGATAAAGACCTATTAGTCACATTCACAAAGCATTCATACCCTAAAATATGTGGAATCTAAAACTTTAAAAATTCAAAGAACTTTCCAAAATTGATCTAGAATTTTAGAACTTCAAAAGTCCTTTACCACATATAAATGGGGTCTAATGTACATGATATGTTAAAAAGTTGTAGTTTATTATACAAGAAAACATAAAAATTTTAAAAATTAATTTTTTTTATGATTTGAAATTGTTATCATTTTTCAAAATGTAATGTTGAATTTACAACGAATCAACACACTTTCAGAAATTCATAATTATTGAAAAAATATTTAAAAAAAAGAGTCATGTACTTGGACAATTGTAAACATTTATTATAACAATTTGCAAAAAAAAATATTCAAAAATTCATTTGTATCAAAAAAATATTTTTGGGCAAAAAGACATGTAATCCCTTTTTAAAGTAACGTCATTGGCTCATTTGATTTTGTTTGCACCCATGTTAGTTTTTTTGTGTGTTTTCCTTGTTAATTATGTGTTATATAACCAAAATGGGGATGACACACAAGAATATTTAAGTCAAATTTAACCCCTAGGTAACTTAGCTAGTTTAGGTAGCCCCTAGGTATTCTAAATTAGCTTATATTACCCATGATAGGTTGAGTAGGTCATTTATGTAAGTTAGAAAAAATGTTTATTAAAATGTAGTTCCATTTCATATTACATAAATTTTTTTTGATGTAATGGTAAGAATTTTGTTCATTAATGTGTAGGTGAAAGGATCAAATCATTACTATTGCAACCTATTTACATTAATGTAAACTAGGTAGTCTAGGTGCCTATTTTAGGCTCAAATGTTTAGTTGAAAACACCCAGGTTCCTTATTCCATAAATGGTTGCCTAGCTTAGGCACCTTAGGTTACCTATGCTAGGTGACATTCCTTAAGCTATGCAGTTTAGGCCACTTAATTTAGGTTAAATAAGTTAGGTTAACCTAGGTGGCCAAACATACCCAGTTTAGACTAGGTGGCCTAACTATGGTAGCCTAGGTAGGCCATGTCGTGGCATTTGTTCAATTTGGAACTTGCCGTGTGTTAACATTTCAATGGTAAAAAAAACTTAAGCATCCATAGATTTTCACCTTTTTGATAAAAAAACTAGTCACAAATGATTGTGCCGCATAAGCAACAAGTCAATTGGACAAAAAATGGTTGTAAATTACACCTCAATGCAATTATTGTTTCAATTTGGTGCCAAGTAATGTTTTTTGTGACAAAATTTTTATGTGGCTTGTACAATGTACAACTAAAAGAATTTGTAATCACATGTGTCATTTGCAATTAAAAAATAGTCAAAAAAATCAATCATTAATATGCAAATTCCTTGTAATGTTACTTTGTTGTAACCTACCTACCTATTACTAGCCTACAACCTACCTATATACCTAGGTCCTTATTACCCTACCCAACCCAACCTACCTACCTCCATGCCTAGGGAACTACATGCTTACATACCTAAGGGGCTTACACACCAACACTTGGCACATGTGTAAATAGAGTAGCATTTTCAATGATAAAAGTCTAGGACATATAGCATGTAGTAAAGCCATGTCACCTATGGACTGACTTAAATTAGTCACATTGTTGTAGGCATTGACATCACATAAAGGATGACCTAGTCCATGTGTAATTGACATCGTTTCATTTGACTAAAATTGGGCAAACTGTACATGATTGCTTTTTGAAGGGGACAAAATGGAAAGAAGAAACCCCCTTTAGTCATGTTGGACAAGTAATTTAGTCACATATGTCATTGTAGTCATAATGCTATGGGTGTAAAAGACATATTTCGTTGTGGTAGGAGGAATAGAAAAATCCAAATAAAATGCATTAGGGAGTTAAAAACAAGAATTTCTTGGAAGAGATATTGGAATAGTCAAAATATATTTAATTTTCTAAAATGAATATCTTGACTAATGATTTAATGCATTTGTGTTCAAAATAAAAGCCTAGTTTTGAATTTTGTGTAATGATTAATGAACATGTAATTTAAATGGTCATTCTTTATCATCTTATTTGGTGTGTAAAGGTTTTGGAATATGCATGTAAATTGGAGAAATCACTAGTAGAAAACATTGTTTAATTAACAAAACCAAACTTGGACAATGTACAAAAGATCATCCCATCACTATTACAAAAGTAGGTGTTTTTTTTTGTTTTTAATGACTAGATTTTAGTCACATGTTGACCTACAAGATGACCAAACTAACAAAAAGACACAGTTGTTTAGGAAAAGCACAAAGGGTACTTTAGTCATCTAGGCTTTGACAAAATGACTAATATTGTACACTGTGACATGTCTAATTTGACTAAAAACTAACAATTATTTTGCTGATGTGGTTTGTCTATTTTGCCCAAAACTAGCATAGGTGCTAGTTGATAATGATGTGTCATAAGTATTATATTAATCAAATAATAAAAATTCAAGAAATTATTAGTAAATTTTAATCAATTATTTGAATTAATAAAATGTAAAAATGTAAACCTAGGAAGGTAGGCCCCATGAAAAATGTGCCCCCTAACCTTATGCATGGTGGCCATTCGTAAAGCTCTTTTAGGCATGTGGGCCATTCCTAAGCCTCCTTAGGCAAGTGCACCACTTGTAGGCCTTAAAGGCTCAACCACACCACAAGAAGGATTTGAACCCCTTACCTCCATGGTGACAAGCCAAAGCATTAATCATTCAACTACCACTTCATTTGGTGACAAATTATGTCATAGTAAAAAATATAAGCTTAAATTCATTTAGAATTTCACATGCACTATTTTCAAGTTAAACTTGACAAAACTTGGTTAAATTTGGCTAAAATTGAGTACTTTTAATCATTTTGGTTAAACTTGTCTAAACTTGGGTACTTTCAATCACTGTGGTTAAACTTGGTTAAATTTGTGTACTTTCAACCATTTGAGCTAAACTTGGATAAACTTGGGTATTTTCACTCATTTTGGCTAAACTTGGTTAAACTTGGGTACTTTAAATAATGTTGGTTAATTTTGGTTAAACTTGCATACTTTTAATCATTTTGGCTAAACTTGGGTAAACTTGCGTACTTTCAATCATTTTGGTTAAACTCAAGGGTACTTTCAGACATTTTGGTTAAACTTAATTAAATTCAGTTTAAATTAGTTTAATTTGATTAAACTTGGTTAAAGCATGGCATTTTAACTAATTTTGGCTAATTTTCACTAAACAGTAACTTTGCTAGAATCAATTTAACTTGGCTAAACTTAATTAAATTTGGCGAAACTTGGTTGAACTTGTGTAAAATAATATTTTAACTAAATTTGGTTAAATTGGTTAATTTTTTTTTAACTCGGTAAAGTTTTGTTAAACTTGGGTACTTTCATTAATTTTGGCTAAACTACATTAATTTTGGTTAAAATTGGTTATTTTTGTGTAAAATTAAAGTAATCAAAATTTTTTGGCTAAATTTAATTAAGGTTGGTTAATCTTAATTAGTTTTGGTTAGATTAAAACACTTTTTAAAAACTTGGCTAACCTACTGTACTTTAATTAAATTTGATTAAATTTGGCTAAATTTGGCTAAATTAAACCTATATCATCAAACCTAAAACCTTGAGATTTACATTCTAAAGTCAAATTTGCCAAATTAAACCAATTTAAGCCAAAATTAATCAAGTTTAATTAAAGTACCCTAGTTTAACCAACCACATTTAACCAAGTTTAGCCAAATTTAACTATTTAGTACCCAAGTTCAACAAAGTTTAGTCAAGTTCAACCATGTTTAGCCAAAATTAATTAAGTTGGATTTAAATACCTAATTTAAACCAAAATAACCAAAATAAACCAAATTTAATTTAATTTAGTTAAGTATGGGAAGTTTAGCCTAACATTATTTTAATTTAGCAAAAGATTATTATAAATTATAATTAGTCTAATTTAGCCTAAGATTAGTTTAAAGTTTAACCTAGCCTACCTACTTATTATGCATTGACTTACCTACCTATCTACCTACTTACATATATACATCCATACATATGTATTTATTATGCCACGTGATTTATGACATGACTAAAATTAGTCACATTAAAGTAGACACCAACATCACATTAGCATGTGACAAGCCATGTCATCTATGGCGTGACTAAAACTAGCCACATTTTAGTAGGCACTAACACCACGTTTGCATTGTTAATCCACATGGAACTAACATTGTTTAATTTAACTTAAATTATTAGTCAACTTAGTCAAATAAGACATGCCTATTTAGAAAGGGGGGGGCGAGGGAGGGGGGGGGGCGCATGAAAGACAAAAAAAAACCCCTTTTAGTCATTTCGAACTAGTAACATTGCAACTTAATCATTGTAGTCACAACTTTGGGAGCAAAAAACACCATGTTTTGTAGTAAATTTGATGTATCCATTATGACTAGTGGAACAATGGACCATTTGATTGGCAAAACATGAACAAATGATTTGATCATTCAAATTAAAATCATTCATTTAAAAAATTATTCTCATTCAACACATTTTTTTTGTGATAGGTAGGTAACTAGGGAAGTAAGCAATAGCTTAGTTTAAGCTACTTGATAGGCTACCTAGTCTAGTTACCCAACCTAATCTACCTAAGTTAACCCCCTAAACATGAACATTGGTTGTAAGTATAAGGAATTTGAACCCTTCACTTGCATGATGTAAGTCCTTAATTGATGAACCATGACTTTATAAGGCATTAACTTTTGTCAACTTTTTACTTTTTCATTTTATGTTGTACATTAATTCTATAGGTAGGTAGGAAAGCCCAGCATAAACTAGTTTGAATGCGGCACATTGCATACAAATGATTTTATGTTAAGCCCAACATTCACTTAACATTGAGCTATGGCCCATTTAACATTGGGTGCCACCTGGGATGTGACCTAGATTTTCATTTAACACTGACTTAACATCAAGTGTGAATGCACCATTATAAGAGTTTGTTTGTATATAGAATTCCAATTTTTCCCCAGATTGGAGTGGGTCTTTAAGCTCGGTAAAGCCCTTGGTCACGGGATTCACTGGAATCAGGCCCACTGCTTGGCTCTGGCCTCACATGGGCCCTTATCCTGGTAGGCTTGACCTCATAAAAGACCGAGACTCATCACCCTTGTGTCCAATAAAATGTTTTTTGATCTCTTTAAATGGAATGGGAATTGGGAATGTGTGGAATATTGGGTGGCCCATTTTACTTGTGTTTTTTCAAAAAGAAAAGTGGCATTGCACCGATTTTTCAGTTTTTTAGGGATTTGTGGACATCTATCCCCCGTTGAAGATGGCCAAGTGCCAGAGTTCCGTGGCTTGTCAAATCACATCCTGCCAAGTGGGCAATATATTAGCTGTGCCACAGTTGTCATGCCAAAGCCAACAATTCTTATTATTCACATTCACAAACGTTTCTTTTGTTGTTACATGACACATGGCCTTTCAGCTTGCACAATTGAAGCACGAAATGGGGAGACCATGTTCAGAGGAACCTCCCCCAAATCTTACAACCTTTTTGTTTGCAAGCAAGTCTGGGTGTGTATGTACAGGAGAAGGTTCCATATAGAGGGCCTTTCAGATTTAAGGTGGCTCGAGGAAGGTTGACTGGAAGGCCCACTATACGGAACCTTCTCCTGTACATACACAACCAGTCCATTTTTGAAGAAACAGAATTAAAATTTAAGAAAAACCAAAAAAGAAAAAAAACAAAAAAAACTTCTGGCCTCTGGAAGTTATTCTCCAGGCTGAACAGTAACTTCCAGAAGCCCGAATGTTTAGGGTTTAGGGTTTAAACCCTAAACCCAAAAAAGAAATCCTGCTCTCAGTAAAATTGAGGCTGGGGAGTGTCCCCCCAAATACAAAGGAAAAAATGGCCCAAAGGTTTAGGGTTTAAGGTTTGAACCCTTAAACCCTAAACCCAAAAAAGAAATCCTGCTCTCAGGAAAATTGGGGCTGGGGAGTGTTCCCCAAATACAAAGGAAAAAATGGCCGGAAGATTTAGGGTTTAAGGTTTAAACCCTCAAACCCTAAACCCAAAAAAGAAATCCTGCTCTCAGGAAAATTGAGGCTGGGGAGTGTCCCCCCAAATACAAAGGAAAAATGGCCCGAAGGTTTAGGGTTTCAGGTTTAAACCCTTAAACCCTAAACCCAAAAAAGAAATCCTGAGTGTCCCCCAAATACAAAGGAAAAAATGGACCCGAGCTTGCTTTCTTTATGTTTATGGTTGGGGTCCATAATGTTTTTGGGTAATTGAAAGCTAAAATGGACAAACAATAAAATGACATCTGAAGCCCTTGCAATGAGAACCACCAGAAGGTACCACTGTAGGTGCTGGTTCAAATTGGCCCAGAAATTGCACTGAGCATTTCCTGAAGCATCTCCTTCTCAAGCTGACTTTACTCCAAAGGAAAAAAACTAAAGAACTGGTGCTGCTTCCATGGAATGTGTTCTGCTTCCCCAAATTACGGGATGCACAATTGACGTAATCAACCCATAGGTGGTGGGCATTATTGCATTTTGTAATTTCTTCTTATACAAGTGGGATGGCTGGGTGGCTTTATTGGTGCAGCTGAGTTCATAACCCGGTGTAATAAAGTGCAGGTGGACATTACAGCCGGGACGTCACTCTCCTCCTTCTGTTCACAATGGTGTAATACCGTGCACTTTACGACAAAAAAAAGAGTCAGAAGATGGCGAGTGTGTGTGTCCCTCCTTCCTCGAATTATGGAATGAATTACACAACATTCAAGCAACTGTGGTCGGTTGCCAACACGACTTCCAAGTAAAAAAAAGCTCTTTATACAACTGTTCAGCCCACTTGGACGTCATCTCTTGGTTTCTAGATGACCTTTGAAAAGCTTGCTACATGCAACATTCCGACGTCAGAATGGGCGGCTCTCAAGTGATTACGGACGGAAAGGGGGGTTCTGAGCTGCGCTGAAGGAAAGTCAGCTGGGTGGAGAAGGCCAAGAATGCACCATTATACAACTGGCAAAAGACCTTTCCAGACAAAAGTTAAGTTTGAGTTGGCAAGGAAAGAGCAAAAAAGGGCTTGAACTCGACTCTCTAAAGCCATCATCAACTCTCTAAAGTCATCATCCACAAGTATATGGCCATGTGTCTGCCAAAAAAGACTTAGAAGTTGTCTAAAATGTTTGGCATGGGTGCCACCTTGATTGTGTCGTATTTGTCATTTCTCTAGAAATTGTTTCGATACCAATAGAGTACCTCGATTATATGAAATTAAAAAAAAAAAAAAACCTAAATTTATAATGTCAAATATTGAAATTATGTGTTATACCGGTCACCATAGGAGTGGATCACTTCTAATGTAACCCACTGCCCAGGCAGAGAATATACATGGATGCCAATGCATACCGCCTAAGGCATGTGACATATAAAACTTCCCGTTACTGCATACATGCAAGGATCATTAAAAATATGTAATGAGGCCATACCCACTTTGAAGGTTGTTTCCTATATTTTAGGGACAAGATGAATGTAGGTTCATCACCCACGGAATGGGAGGGCATGAATGACCCAAGTGAACCAAATATCCTCCCCCACACCTCCCCATGTCCATTTATTTCAAGTACTTAGGATACAAAATTATAAAATGATAAACTGTAGGAAAACAAGATTGCATTACAATTGTCAGTGGAGCTGTTGATGAATGACAAAATATAGGAAAGTCCAATGCAACAAGATGCTCATGGTGGTTGACACAGAGAACGAGTACTTATGGTACAGCCTTTGTGGCATAAAATTCTGTGGCTTGTTGTTTATTGGTAGTCATGCCGCACCATGGCTAGAAAAGTGCTCAACTCAAAAGGATCCAATCAATCCTATAGGTAGGTATGGTCCAATGTTGGTTTCATTTAATATGTGTGCCATAACTTAATGTCAAATTTTTATTTTTATTTGATACATGTCACAAGAAACATCACATATAAGAGGACATCAAACTTTTGTTTATGTTTTTGAAATCGTCGTTTTTCGTAATAATGTCAATTTGAAAGAAAGGAGTCAATGAAAGGAGATCATATTCCTCCATTTAACTTTATGCCCTTTTGACACATCAACTGTTTATTTTATTGCTTATGTCAAAAAGGTCTAATGTGGATTCAGGTGTAAAATGATGCTCCATGGTTTTAGTGCTAATCCCAAGAAGGATCTCCCCAAAATTAATTTTTTAGATCAGCAATAATCTCATGACCAAACATTCTAGACCAACCATACACATGTTTGACACTCCCTATTGTATACATATTGTAATGAAAATTTCAAACCTTCTCTCACACATGTGTCGTGAGCTCCAATACATATTGTAATGAAAATTTCAAGGCTTCTCTCACACATGTGTCATGAGCTCCAGCTTATTGAGCCAGAGGAACCACATTCTCTTGTAATGCTGGTTAAGGTCCTCGCTACCAATGTTAATGCAAGGCACACACCTATATATACCATACCAACACTCTCGTATGTTCCTCTCAACAGCTAGAACAATGAATTAATCCTCTATGTAGATAGTAGTTTGGTTCCCTTATGAAAATGCTTATCCAGGAGAATAAGTAGTTTAATCCCAGGTCCAATATGGACTAGTAGTTCAATTCCAAATTTTGGTAAGCTAGTCTAATTTGGGCTCCATGCTATTGTGCACTACCAGTGATAATTAACTTTTTTTTTGTCCATTTATGTTTTCATATTTTTTCAATAATTCATCATTATTTATGTCGATGTCACATTTGATTTGAATTAATAAAAAATATGATGAACATGAAAAAACACATGTTAATTTGTTTTTTTTCATATATGTCAATTGAGTAAGGAAAAAAAGTGAGATAGTTAGACTTGAAAATGAGGTAATAATTTTTGGAATTGTTCTTAAAAATGTCCAAGGACAACTATACAATATAAAATGTCTTTAAATTGTCTAAGAACAACCATACAATATAAAATGTCTTAAAAAAATGTCCAAGGAAAACCATACGATAAATTTCAAAAAATCTCCCATATATCATCACTTCCTTGAAATTTGTGTGAAAATTTGACACCAAATTCTTATCAAATTGTCAATCTGGATTAGTATTTAATTACCAAGTAGTTAGCAAGTATCCATTGACAACCACTATCCGACCCCCACCCCTTCTCCCCCCACCACCAAAACCCCCAACAACATGGGAATTTTTTTTTTCCGAAAAAAAGTGCCTAGTTGACCTTTGAGTTTAAAAATAAATAAAAAATTTAATGATTTTTATTATTTAAACAAAAATTGGGAATTTTTGCAGAACACAAAAAAAAGATGGACTCCATGAATCCTGGGTTCTGACAACTCAGATCCTGACCACTGGACGGTCCTGTGACTGCCAGATGGCAAGATCTCGACAGCTGTTGTGGACAAGATTGTGGAATGAAGTACAAATACGCACATTTACTGCCTTCCACTCTCATCCAGTCCTCAGTCCCTCCTCCTCTCTGCAATTGCGGCCTTCTCGGAGCTTCCCCTGCGACGGAGGTACGCACATGCCGCTAAGTTGCTTTGCTTGCTTCCATGCCCACTCCAGTACTGTTATTAGAGATGTTCAGTTCTTGTGTGCTGCTACTTGTGTCTTTCGCGAGAGAGGTTGTCAGGAGCTACAGCGCTGCCTGTAAATGCTTCTGTAATTTAGTAGACTTATATGTCTTGAGAACACACAGGAGTTTTGGTACAACTCCTCCCTCTCTGCTTGGATGTGGGAAAGCTGTCAGTTATCCCTGTTTGAAATCCCTCTTAGAATCAATGTCAAAGGGAAAATTCTTTCGTTTCCCCCAATAGCTAGCACCGCTGTCTAACCAGGGAAAAATGACCAACTTCCCCTTTGACATTGGTTCACAGTAGGTGGGTACCCTTGAAGATAGAAGGCATAATTGAACTTTCCCCTGTGAGGCTGGCTCTCTACATGGGAAGAATGATGCAAGACTCCTTGTGTTGCACAATTCCTTGTTACTTGTGTTAATTTTAGTCTATTCTTGGACCTCAAGTAAGACAATTTTCCCACAAGGGAAGGATTCATTCAAGAGCTCCTTATGTGACATGAATTTCTGATTTTACATTATTGTGGTACTGTGGTGATGTTTGATTATTATAGCTGCGGCGATAGTTGCGACGTCAAGCTTGCAGTATCTTCTAAGCTCCACTCGTCGATTTTACTTTCAGTAAGGATCAGCAGCAATGGCGTTCGGGATTGGTAGGGGGCTGAGCACCCCACTGTTGGTCATCAACTTCATTTTGTATTTGGTAGCTGCTTGCCTTGCAGGCTGGGCTCTCAACCGCGACATTGATAGCAACGTTGGCACGGCCTACTATGTTGGTACTGCCCTGAACCAGGCCAGCTAACTCCCTGTTGGTTCTCTAGTTCTTCTTACAGCGCGGTGGCCTAGGTCAGCTCAATATATGCGGTCACAGTACCATATTGTGCTAAGATTTGTCTCGAGAAATCTAGTACTCGTCCTTTTATAAAGTCCGGCCTGCACCTTCAGAAGAAGTGAAGACTCTCGCCTTTGAGTCTGTGAAGAAAGAACTTGGTAAACATTGAGGAGTACAACTTATTTGTGTGTGTTTGTTGCTGCAGGAAATGCCGCCACCCAATGGTTTCTGCCAATTGCACTGATCGCGAGCGTTGTGGGACTTGCCTCCGTGTTGACGGGCGTGCACCATGTGCGCGTCTATCGAGCTGACAGTCTCCCTGCCGCACATGCTGCCTCTCTCATCGCCTGGCTCCTCACACTCCTTGCCTTGGGGTGAGAAGTACTCCCGGCCTCTACTTATAATAGCTAGAATATGCTCTTGCACCCACCCTCATGTCGCTCCTCCAAAACCCTTCCCGCAACACCAGGCTCATTAAGCCGGATAATTAAGAAGCCCCTAAATTTATTTATTTTTCTAAACATACAATATCTCTCCACCCTGCAAAAAAATATCTTTCTCCAGCATGCTCGTACTGATCTTGGCTGCTACAAATGAGCTGTGCAGACTTGCTGCCAAGGAGATTCACATCGGCGGTCCGCGCTCAAAAAGACTGGTAAGATATCTCAAAAACCCATTTTGGAGCTTTTGAAACTAGAGCTGTACTCAGCATTTGCAGAACTAATTTGTGGAAGGTGAAGCCATTGATTTAATCTGGATATTCTGCTGCACATCAGTGGGTTTCTCGATCTCAGCTGCACAATTATATCGGAAAGCTGCCTGGGCAACATGAGCTGGTTGTAGTACTAGTGACACGATCATGGATCATGATCAGTTCTTATAATTAATACACAAAAATGTGGGGAAAGTGCAGAAAACATTGGAAGCATTCATTATCATTCTGGCGTTTTTCGAGCTCTTGTATCTGTTGTCGCTTCACGCGGGCATCGTCGCGGACAATAGGGCTACTGACGGCACCACGGCAAGGACAGGACCCAAGACAGGCAACTACGGCACTCCTGCGGCTGCTGCTGTCTAATTAATTTGTGCGAGATTTCGTGGCGGAGAACTTCTTAATTCCTCAGGGATTCATGGAAACCAAGAAGATCAATACTATTGCAACTGGGGACGTTTTTGGGATTTTGGTGGAAATTTTGGAAACATATTCAAATGGGAATTTTAAAGTGAAAATTATGATTTACTTAGACTTTGTGGGATTGTATTGGGGGGCGGGGATGGATGGCAACGGAGATTTTCCAAATTTTCGCTGATAGTATATTATTGTATAATGGGGCCAGGGGAGTCTAGTGGCTTTACAAATTTATAATTTGTGCTGCTACTGCAATCGTAGTTTTGAATACTCTTTGTAGAAATTGTAAAAGAGCAGTTCGCTTCTCCTATGTGTACCATGTTTTAAATTATATATATATAAGATCGAACTATTGTTGTTTTTCTTTCATCTGTTTTTTGTTTTCTTTCTTTCAAGGCTTCCAAGGCTACATGATCCCTCAAATGACTTAATTGATGAAACCATTTCAAACTTCATAAAAAAATAATAGCACCTAAGAAAGCGATAGAAAAAGAAATAAGGGGCAAGGATCAAAGTCCAGGCAAGCAAACAACCCAAAAGAGATGCACCACGAGGCAAGGGAATCCACTAAGAACCAAACCCTCCACACCACAAGGAGGAAAGGGAACCACTAAGAACCCAACCCTCCACTAGTCGGATGAAACATATCAACTAATTAAGAGAGGGGCGTTAAACCCCCATAAAACTCCAAGCCTCAATGAACCCTCCCTTGAATTGCCTTGCCGCTAGCTTAGCTATCTAGTTAGTCTTGCAAGTTCATAATATATTCATATTTGTCAACATTTAACAATAATTTAATTAGTTTGAAATTAATTTGTTAATTTGGGACTTTATTCAACCTCTTGGGTGGGATGAAGTGCACCTAGTGACTAACATATTTAACAAAAAATATCATCATTTAAAACATGAATGTCATTTTAACATATGTTTCAACAAGCTTAATATTATTATGTAGACATGAAAGTGTCACCAATAATAGCCAAAAAATAATATCAATACATAAATATTTGAACAATATAAAACATTTAAACTTGATGGGTTTCAATATAAAATCACATCAATACAAACTTTTAAACATTTATAAATTTCATTACATCAAACCAAAACTTTTGGGACCACATTTTGGTACTCAATCATCTTGTGGCTAACATATATTAAATTGTCTTATGTTTGGGTGAAAGCATGTTAAAGAATACATAAAAGCTAAATTCATATAATCATGTTTTTGAAAGTACATGAACTTTTTTTTTTGTAGATAATCTTTTTTTTTAAAAACATCTCAATATTGATTTAATGAACATTTTAATTTAATTATTTTTGTAAATGAAGTTTGTTTTCATTTTAATCATTTCCAGATTTTAAAAAAATGATCTAATTTTTGGGATATTTTTTCAAATCCAAATGATAATATAACATTAAGAAAAGAGTAAAGGTTCCATTTGATTTCGTATGTTAGAGGGAGGTTGGAATTTTTTTTTTAAAAATTTATTTTAATAATTTAAATTTAAAATACATTGTTCCAAAATGTCATTTTAAGGTAAATAAACATATGATCGATCACCTACCTATGATCAAACATTTATTTATATCTTCATCATATGTGTTTCATTTTGAATGATTTAAAATGTTCTTTTAAGCTCTAAAAATCATCTTTGAAATGCAAAATAAGTTTTCCAAGTTACAAAATGGGTTTTTTTTTTCCTTTTCTTTGGATCCTTTTATTTTCAACCTCATAACTTTCTTATCTTTTATTCATTTAAAATAATTTAAAGTGTCATAAGAGTGCCACCTGAAGTTTTACAAATCATCTTTGAACTTTAATAGCAACATAGCAACATACAAGGAATTTTTTGGGTGTTTGGGAACTAACCTTTGTAGTGTTTGGTGGTTTCTTTTTGAGTTCTGAACCCCCTCTACTTTGGGAGGCTATAACATTCTCAATTCTATTCCATTTTTGATAATTTTTAGTGCACCAAATGCGCCAATAGGAGGGGTTCAAGTTTTGTTTGGAAAATAAAAATAACAAAACCATCCCCTTGGATCTAGCCTTCATTAAATGCTTAAATGTTTGATCATTGGCCAGTTTACCTTATGATGAATTTTATGATTACAAATGGCATAAGTAACTCAAAATGGTGTAAACAACAAGTCTAATTCAACTACAAATGGCATAAATGACTAGTTGAGTTGAAAAGGATTAGTCATGGGCAAACTTATCCTTGGGTGGTACCATTAGGACTGTCACACCCCAAATTTCTAAGACACATTCAACTTTAAAACAACATAGGATTCACATAAAATAAACTTTTCATTCCAAATTATTTATCAAAAGGTTACCCAAGTCATGAAAAATTCAAAACTTTAATTAAATTTACAAAAAAATAATGTTTTGCTGTGCAAAATGAATGCATGAAGAAAAAGTTTCAAGAATGTAACACAAGGGATTTTTTCATCTTGAACACAATTTAAGAATATACTTTTTGGGAATTTTTCTTGGATGTTAATTTTTAAAAATACTTCAAATGCTAACCTACTTTATGTCTTTTTATAGATAATTGATTTAATCAATTTGCATTTAGTTATGAATTTTTGAAGTCAAGATCATGAAGGGCCATTGAAGTCAAGAACACAAATGATAACTATTTTCACATTTTTTCATTTTAATGACTAGTTTGGACCACTCCCTTGTGCATGTATTAAATAAACAAGAAAAAATATCTAATGTGTAAGCATAAGGATACTTTTTTTAAAAAAAATCAAAAATTGGGTCATTACTGGTTTAGAAATCAAAATGTTAATGCATATTATAGGTTTTTGGGTGTTTGTTATTTTACATGAGTGTGTGCATAGGTGGGGAAAACATAGCACATCTAGTCCAATCAAATAAACCAATGTATAAGTAGATGGAATTTATTTTTAAAAAATGGTCCAACTTTCCTATGATTTTGGCAAGCTGGTTCCTAATGGTACCACCCAAGGATATTTTCACCCTCATAAAATAACATTTTTGGTGTAGTGAGTAAAAAACAAGGGTACAAGTGTGTACAAATTATTTTGATTACATTTATTTAACTTATCAAATAAACTATAACATAATTAATAACTTTGAAGTTTATATACCATGAAAGGAGTATTGCACCTAGTCATTAGGTGTTTTTTTTAATATAAGGCTTAAATATATACATACATACATGTATATACACAAACATTTCACAACGTACTTCATATATGTTTATTGACATATCCTAATGCATTGCATGTGTGACAATGCACAAAAAATACAAATGTAATAGTGAAAACAATTAAATGATTAAAAAGACATTGATAGGTCATCAATATTTTATCAAAGTCACCAACATCCTTCATAAATTACTCAATGAACTAGCAACACTAAGATTGACTTTAGTTCAACTAGCACAATTAGTAATAATAGTAACTTGACTTTTATTGGTTGTATTTTTTTTGAGCAAGAAACAAAAAAAGAACAATTGAAATGTCGAGCCATTGTTTCAAATCTACTAAATTACATTTTCACTTACCATTCTAACAATTGTCATATAAACTTTGTTCATCAATGTTTAATATTTTTTTTTTTGGAACCCACCACTAAACCCCCTAAGCATTTTGAAAATTTGATTTTGGTCATATTTAACAAAACTTTGTGCTCTTTTCGTCCACACAAGAATAAGCTTAGGATCATGCAACCTCATGAAAAAAAACTCTTATGTTGATATCTTTAAGCATGGTGTATGTTATTGGTGGCTATTTTTAGAAAAGTCTTCAAGTTCTTAAGCCCATGATAAGAGGTGACGATTAGATCTTTTGCATTAACAACTTCCATGGTGGGTGGCAAAAAAGCCCTAACATAGTTGAATTTCCAATTGTTTGAAAGCCAAAAGCCTTCCAAAAAAGTGGAACTTGAGGAGGTAACGATTTTGACAAATGCAATAAAATATCCTCCCAATATTGCTTTTATAAATAGCGTTTGGTTCAATGTTGTGCTTCTAAAATTTCACATATTTGGATTATTTAGTACGGGTAAACTTTTCTTTCTCCACAGACCTCAACACATCATTGTCCCAAATTAAGCAATATGGAGCAAGGCTTGGGACTCCAATAGGGAGCTTTGGTGATGTAGTACAAAGTATAGGCCAACTCTACGATTCCACAATGAATTTGAAAAAATGCATATTAATATGCCCTACCAAAGTTTTAAGGCCATCATTCAAACAACCTACAACCCACGATTTTAAATACAGGATTTGTTGAATCAATTGAAGAATGAAAGGTCACTCTTATGACACCATGAAAACTTTCATGAAACTACCAAAATGTAGTTATTTTGATCTCTCAACTTTTTTTACAAATGTCAAAAGCAACCATCAATGTCCTCATGTGTATGACCAATTACAAGGAATCCCAATTAAACCTCCTCAAACATTTCCCTTGCGATCAACAAACAAACAAATGCTAACCAATGCCAATTTTAAAGTGGGCTTAATTGCAACATTCTTATGGAACCCAACTATGAAAAAAATAATTTTTATTTTAAAATTGATTTACAAAGGAAAAATCCTTATAAATTCAATAAATTTTCCTTCATTTGTCTAAAAATTCTAAAACAACAAATTATGTGCACACCATCTCATTGAAAGATTTTTGGTGGTACCAAAAGCATAATGGGGGACCCCACAATTTGAAAAGGTTACAACATGCTCACATTTAAACAAAACAAAATACACACTTATCTTAATATGTACTAGTGTGGCCTATGTTGTTGGCCCAAGTGTTACCACGTCTTCAACTGATTTTCCCTTCCAAAACTTGGTTTTTTGGATTTATTTGAATTTTTAGTGGCAAAAATACTTTAAAATCAATAAATTGAATTCATTAAATGTTGATTTCTATTAGGAATTGCTTAATAAATGTTCAACAAATTGTGTAAGCATGCACAATAGAGAAATTTGTATGCCTTTAGGGTTGTACAAAATGAAAGGTATGTCATAGTTATTACGTGTGGATTTCCCTTACTGTTGTCCATGTCCCCTATAAAATATTACTCCAAAAAACTTTCACCAATTTTATATATGTTTTGATTATATATGTTTGAATGATAGGAAACTTGTTCTTTGAAATTGAAAGGGTTGGATTTGAAAGGGAAATTTTGATTTGATTATTTTTTTGGGTGGCTTGGTAGCATTAATAATGTATTGTCATTACAGACATTGGTCCATTGAATTTCATGTGTATTTTTTGTATTGGCTGCATATTTGGTGGGAATTTTAAATTTTCTATTTGAGGAGTTACCATAATTTTGTGCAATCTATTTGGTTATTTTGTGGGTGTATCCATTATTATCCATTATTATCCAGAAATTATATCCATTATGGTATCCTTTTCAGTTCTTTGAATTTGGGTAACTTTGGTAATTGAATTAAAGTTAATTAACTTAACTAATTCCGTCAATTGAACTAACTAGGGTCATGGGTGGTTGCTAGCACATTGGTTCTTGCCATTTTAAATCTTAGTTTTTGAACCTCATATGAAATACACATTATCAAGCATAATGTGTACCTAAATATCACATAAGATCTAACAATTGATCATAATGTTTTATTTTATTTTTTGGGGTGAATTTTTGCAATATAGTGACCCAAAAGAAAACCAAATTTTTTTGAAATATTCTATCACAAATGCTTGAATGTGTTTGCAGTTTTTTTCCCAAAAAAAGAGGAAAATTTTAGCTTTTGAAAAAATGTTGTCACTTTTCTTGCAATATTGCTTGTGGTATTGTTGCACCACCACCCAATAACATTTGCTTCAAAACACTTTGTATTGTTGGCACCTCGACTTTTCGGTTTGAAAAATTCCATCAAATTATCATGCTAGGGATGAATGTGTATGGTTAAGCCCCAAGGTGAAGGAATTCTCAAAATAAGGGACCTAGAGGCTAGGATGCGGTGATAGCCAGCTTTTGGAAATGTCACCCACCTTGTGAAGTTGCTCAACAAACCTTATGGTAAGTCAAAAACATATATAGATAATAAGGCAATGCAAAGGTTTTTGTGTCTACATCAAATTTACACAGGATTGAACTTTCCATCTTTTTCCCTATGCAATACTACTGTAGCATGTGCCAATGGCCCAAATGTGAACTTGTTACCCAACTAATTTTTCCTTTCAAAATCAATTTTTTGCTATTTAATTGAATTTCCAATGACAAAGACTACTCAAAACTCAACATCTCCTCCACTTTAAGTCTACAAATTTCCAAACCACCTTCATTAAAACCTATTCATTGAGGGCTTTTAAAGAATACCAACATTGTTGCCAAGTTCTTCTATCATTTTTAGTTTTGATTTTAACAAACTTTTAATGAAAAAATTGTTCAATATTCAACAACTTCTCGACCATAACTTGAAACATTATGAAACCAACTCGATGCACCCTACTCATGAAAGGCTTTCCAATGGTACCAAGAGCATGACAAAAGGGACCATGGTTTAAGAGATTTCAACATGACAAACAAAACAAACAAACTATTGCTATTATTTTACCTTAACAATTTATTTTTCAATTGCCTACACATAATCAACTATAATGAGAATTTTGACTCTTTGATTGGCTATCAAGTCATTAGTAACAAGCCATAAGCTTCAACCTTCATTTATTAGTGACATACTTTTGAGCATGTCAAGGTAGCAACATCAACTCTTATTGGCCCAATGATTTTGTAATCCCTCACTTCGTGGTTGAAATATCCTCTCTTCTTGTTGATGAAGAAAGACCATCTCAATTCTCATAATGGTAGGTTATGTGTCATAATTGGTAGCCTTTCACCTATTATCTAGTCCATAATTGGGTTTTTCTACCAATTGTTTTGTTATAATATGTTAGTTGTCATGTAATAGAAACATTGTTATAAGTTTGTCATTCTAGCTCAAATTTTGTGACCTCGTGTTATTGTAAATTATGATGTTATTTTGCATTTATGAATTAAGGAACATGGGGGGATTTTTGTATTCATTGTGAATAAGGGTTTTTTTTTCAATTTTGTGATACAAAAAAATTGGTGACTTTTTCAAGAAAAATCATTATTGTGATCATCTTCAATTTGGAAGCATTATGTTCTATAAGGCCCCCTAGTTTGGGAATTTTGGTTGATCCCCATGCTTAAACTAGTCTACAAGTAAACTAAATCTCCAACCATCCTACTAGGTTCAATGGGGAGTTCTTCCTTCTATGAAAGGAAGGATTCTGGTTCAATATTATGTGATTGGGAAGCAAAATTGACACTTGTTGTATGGTTAAATATTTAGCGTTCCAAATATCAAGGTCAAATGTGTAAAAATTCAACAATAAATGTTTACTTGAATAAGAACAATTTATGCCAACACTAACAAAATTTGTGGCAAGATTGAAAAGATAAACATGTTAAAGAAAGGAAACACAAGTTCAGGATTTGACAATTTTTGGAAAACGCCTTAAAATAGGATTTAAACATTGTGAAGACTAATATGACATTAGTTATGTGATGATATCTATTAATGTTACCCCTTCATTGAAAAATAAACATTTGATGTGCTCAAAGTCAAATTCAATTCAATAATTTTCATGTTTAAATTTGATATAATATATTCAATTCAATGACATTCAAATCATTAGAGAGAATCTTGTCCTTTGTAACCAAGAAAAAAAAAACTAGTAATCTTCAATGACTTTATTAATGATTATATTCATACAATAAATAGTCATGAATGAGTTGTTTTTCTCATTGATGGATGATAATATTATATATGTTAATAACAAAATCATTAATTTATAAAAAATTTCATCCATAAGACATCCATGACAAAGGATACAATTATGTAGATTCCTAATTATCACTTAAATGATTATAAAATGATTATTTAAAATGACATGAACAATGATGACATGACTTTTCAATGTGACTATCAAATTATCATATTCTAAACAACATGATAATTGATATATGATTGAAGAATGACTACTATGCAATGACATGGATAATATTGAGATCGTAGTTTCAAATGATTATGAAATTATTAAAATATGGTGAACCAACTGAAAATTGATTACAAATTGATTAATGTATAATGATATGGGTAATGTTGACCACCTGCCTACCTACCTACTCACGTACCCACTTACCTACCTACATCCAACAACTTACTTTCTTACCCACCCATCCACCTACCCATGAATTACCTAATCCTCATCAATTTACAACTCTTCGAAATATTCAACTTCTTCAATTAACTCATAATTATCTTTGACTAAACCAATTTCAACCTTCGAATAGTCTTTTAGGTCCACATTGGGTGTGTAATTCAGGTGCAAATCATTAGGCCAATTGTTAATGGTAATAATAATTCATCCAAATTTGCACTTGTAAGTGACAATGCTTCAAAGTTGTGAAAACACTAGTTAGGTTGAACATTCTTTCAATCTCAATTTGAGACCTTAGAATCTCAAAAAATTGTTTGGCAAGGAAGCCAACATTTGGAAATTAACCTTCATAGGTCTTCCACCAAAGCTAGTGGATTTGCACACATAAGTGGAAGTATAGCCAAGCTTTGAAATAAAAATAATTCCCCAATAACTAATGCCCATGAATATTTTTCCATAGATGCCCCAACACCAAACATGTTGGTTTCATCTCCTTCAACAAGAAATCCATCAACTGAAGCAACCACATGTGCTTGGATAGAAGGGTTTAACCTTTCAAAAATTGTCATAAAAAATGGGATGAATTTTTCCATATTATACTCAAATGTAAAGAGGATTACATTCCCACGCCCCACATAATTCTCAACAACTTACAAGGATTTGTAATAAGGATCCAACATTAATGCCTACATACTATGAACTTAGCAAGAATCAAATGCTCTCAAAATCAGAAAAAGGGTTTAATCACCTTCACCACCTCCTATTACATGTTTTTATTCAACATCTAGAACTCAACATCAAACTAGTCACATTTTCATTCCCATCAGCAAAGGGATTTAGCTAAGATCACATGGCCAAAATCAAATTGATTGTAGTCACTAAGGCATTAGACATTAACAAGTGACCTTTGCATTAATTTAACATACATGCAAAAACCACTAAATTCGAACACATAGTGATAGTTTCAACAATGGCCCACATTTGGGCCTTCAAGACTTGTTGCAAATTCAATGTTTTTTGCTTGCCATAACACAATAAAATTGTTGCTTTGAATTTCAAAGTTTTTTCGAACATGATTATTTTGCTAGCAAACCTTGTTTTGATGGGAGTTTTCAACTTCTAAAGTCATAACCCACTATCCATGCATGCCCTTTCCCATTCATGCCTCCCTTTCCCTAATTTATTTGTCCATGTAACTGTTGTTTGCAATCTAGTTTAATAATCTTTCACACTCACAAAAGTTAATCCCACAAAAATTTTATCATCATTTGTTACATATTAGCAATTTTTAAACATGGCATGCCCAAAACAAGTACATTCATGCATTTGCAAAATCTTCAAAAACTTGCAATCTACAATAAATCATAATGTCGTAACCATGGATCCCAAATTTCTACCTTTATTTTTCACAAAAACAAAAACATTGTGGATTAATCCAAATTTTTCCAACAAACCTTGGAGTTACAAAGCCATGGCAATACCACTAATTTCTTGAACTTTAAACAATCCTACAATAGCATGTTGTGGAATCTAGCTTTCATCCAAATAGTTAATCACTAATGCAAAAATATTGACCCCACCTCTAGACATCCAAAGATCAAAGCTTGTAGAAATTATGGTTATAGTTTTAAGATTAGGTAGCACATGTGGTCTTTTGGATTATTTTAGGCAACACATGTTCCAAAAGATTTGAACAAGAAGGGAAATTGACACAAGGACATTGGTGAATAACTAACCTCCATAGCCAAATGTTTTTGCATGTTGATAGAGGCTTGTATCCTTTGCAAATGTAAAGGACCAAATTTTCCAGAAACCATTGTTGTGCTTCATCACCATGCTTATTAGGATTTGTTGAACCAAAAAATGTTGTGATTGTAGACCTAAACAATGCAACCTTTTCCTTCCTCGGTTGTCGACTATTATTTATTTCAAAATGTCTTATTGCAACAATATTAGTTAATTTTAATTAACTTTTTTTTTGTAAGCAAACAAACATGGGCAACATCAATATGAGTTTTCATGGGAATAATGCTACTCATTTTATTATATTTGATTAGTCTTTTATGCAAAATAGATTTCTAATTAAGAATGTTACCAACTTCTTGTGGGTTTTTAATATCAATGGGAGGATTGTCATTAACTACAAAAGACCCCAAACAAATTGAATTTTTGTTGTCCAATTTCCATTTATGGGCTTGAGCTGTAATAGCTAAAAAATGTTGTTCATTAGTCTTTACAAGGTTGTTGTCACATTGCAAGTGGACATTCTCAACATCCAACAAGTTGGTTTTTGGGTTCCCACTCAACTTGTGATTATCTTCATCAACACCACCAACACTTTTTAAAACCACAACCTCATCCTCTTTTGCCATGGATTTTTTTCAACAATAGAAAAAGAAACAACAACCAGGATTGACCAAATCAAAATAAAAAAAAGGTCGAAAGTTTTTATAAAAAAGAAAGCAAGAACTAGGTTTGGAGATTTGCAAATCAATAAGACGTTGCACATGTAGACAAAAACCCACTCTTCATTGACTACCTTTAATTGCAAAAACAAATTGCAACATTGAGTGTTTATCTTAGTTAAATGAAGAGCAAAACTAGGAGTTAACAAGCTAACCTCAACATGTTTAAAAGATTTGCAAAAAAGACCAAAGAGCAAACATAAAAAGAAAGAAAACGTAGCATTAAAAGTTTTGTGTTTGTGAAAACCCTACAAACAACTGGAGCACAAACATAGGAAGAAAAAAATTGAACACATGAAGCTACAACTCATTAAGCGATTGAAGAAAAAAACTAGGAGGTAACAAGTTAATTACCTCAACTCTTTTGAAAAACCTAAATGAGCAGAGATTAAACAAAGGAAGAAAGAAAACGAACATTGGAGGTTGAACGCTCTTGAAAAACTTGCAAATGACCAAGAAGCAAACACATAAAGAAATAAAATGAGCACTAGAGGCTCAACACTCTTGAAAACTTGCAAATGACCAAAGTGCAAACACAAGAAAAAAGAAAACCAATATAGGAGGCTACAACTAATTAAATGATTGAAAAGCAAAACCAGGAGCAACAAGTCAACATTGGCATTAAACACAAGAAACCTCACAATGACATCACTATTGTTGTCCTCAACTTTCAATCCTTAGTCATAAACCTTGATCCCTGAAAATTGATCGTTGCATTGTCACATCATTTCACATAAACCCTAACCCTAAAAAGATGGTATATCCAAATCGGATATGAATATGATAAGGATATAAAAATTGACACAGAATCTGAATATGCATTTATGCATATTCGACTACTATACATATTGATAACCGGGAAAATCCTATATAATCAGCCAACACTGGTGGGTACCTTGTGGTGTATTAAATTCTAACACACAAATGCTGGCATGCTGGAATTTTGTTGCAACAATCTGTGGACAAATTGAAGTTTAGTTGGTGAGCCCATCTGTAACAGAGTTAGCAATTTCAGTCTATGGCCATTTGATAACATGGTTATCAAGCAGAGCATGTTCAACAATGTTTATCTGAATTGCTGTTATGAGGAAAAAACATACAACACAAAATCCCCAAGCATGAGAGGCTCATTTTCTAACAAAAACAAAAGCATGCACTGAAAATTGCTGGATATAACTGGTTGTGGTGTTTTTTCTTTGGGTTTTCAATTTTGTAATATTGAAATTTTGATTAAGAGAGAGAATACACACAAAATACAAACAAATGAATATTATGCTGTGCGCCAGACAGACACTAGAATTGTGTGCGAATCCTTCATGTCCAAATCCAAACAACTTTGCATGTGAGTTGTTTGGAGGTGGTGGTGGTTGCAGGCAATACTTACGGAAAAGTCTCCGAGCTTTAGTTGCAGACCCCACAACTGAGTGTTGTACATACACACTTCATGTATGAGAGAGCCGCCGGCTTTTGAAACAAGCGTCCTGTCTTGAGTTGAGAGTGGCCGGCAATTGAAAAGCAACAAAGCTCCAAACTTGTTGTATGAATGTATGTATCTACTACATGCCATGATCAGAACTTACATCTGTGTTCCAATGTATTGCAGAACATTTTGATGAGATTCTTTGCAATTGGAAAAAAAAATCATTCAACCTTGCAGAACATCTATCTATGAAGGAAGGTAGTTTGTTTTGTTTTTTAGTTATGAGATCCACCGAACCGGGATGCTTCAGATCGTTCTCTTGGTGTCTTTGGAAAGCTCTGGACGAGGAGGGGGTGCATGGGCTTGGTTCCATGACATTTGGACTTGCAGTGCAAAAGTTCTTGAATATTGAATGATTTCTTCACTGAAAATTAAAATTAAATCATAGCTGAAAATTTTGGAGGGATTGGAATGTGCCTTTGGTGTTGTTGGAAAGATCTTGATGGGCAGGATTTACTGGAATTTATTTGGTAAGTTTTGGATTCAGAAGGTGGGAAATCCTGACTTTTAAGCGATTTCTGCCTCTGAAAATTCAAATAAATTCCAAAAAACCAGGTTTTGGAAGGAAAAATCAGTTGAGGACTTGATAACACTTGGGCCAACTGCACAGGCCACACTAGTAAGTCGTAAGATTGGGGTCCTATTCGACCTTTGAGTAGGCCATGTGTGTGTGTGTGTGTGTGTGTGTGTGTGTGTTATTCCAGTAAATGCATGGTTGTTGAGGAAACCGAAATAATCAAATCTTTTATCTGATCAGAAGATAGAGATTGGGAAGTATGAGTGGGCCATGGACTCAAACTTGGTATTATTATTATTTTTTAAATTATTTTATAACAAAAAAAAATTGTGACTTAGATTAAGATATGTGATCATACATAAAAATGTTTAGCCAAATTTGGCTATAATTGAGTTATGAAAGTGAAACCATCTCGGCATCCTTCTATATTGTTGGGTCCCAACTTGTACGTGATTACATGAAAGCCCAACAAGTTTTCTCCAAAACTTTTCAAAATATAGGGACCGCAATAGTCAAAAACCATTTGAAGAAGACTTACTTAGACTCTCCACAATCTAATCCCCAAAACTCCGCCTGGCTTTTTTTTGGAGTACATAGCTACATCACCAACATTTCAGCATTCTAAACTGCACCAACTCAAAAGCATACCTCCATAGCAACTATACATCAATGACATCACTAAGGGCACCAATACCCAAACTCTTATATGTTTAAATTGCAAGAAACAAGGAAGATCTTGTAATTAAATCAAAATACCCAACTCCATACCCAAGTCACAAAAATAAGAATATGAGGGTTAATTAAAACGACCTCATTGAGCTTTGCCATCCTCATCTATTGACATGCAGCTAAAATCAATGTATCCGACAAAGTAATATGTTTTTTCCTTAATGTCATAGAAAAAAAAAAGGGCAAGTATGGCTTCAATAGTCTAAATTAGTTGGTAAAACCAAAAAATAATGTGAATGATTATGAGCACTTATTATACCATCTTTGGGTTTGTAGGTTGGAGGCAACATTTTCTTTTTGGGTTTTAAATTATCACAAATTGGTGACCCCAAAAATCAAAATAAAAAATCCATTGCAATTCATACAAAGGATTTTTGTGGGAAAACAAAACCGAAAAAAAAAGTGCCAAAGTCACCAGATTTTGAGGAATTTTTTTTTTTAAATCGCAATATTTAGAAATTTCCATCAAGTCACGAAACACATAGTAAGGATTATCAACTTTTTTTCTAATTTCCTCTCTGAAATGTATGTAGCCAAATTTGGGTAATTCATCTTGTCAATGATCACAATTTTGTTGTTTCATCCATGTTTTTTTATAAAGCAATCAAAGGAAATTAAGATTTAAGCTCCTTACTTTGAGGCCCAAAGGAGGGCTTTTAATTAGTGACAAGTATATTTAAATAGGATTAGCATTTGTAGCAAATTAAGTTTTGACATCTGGTAGGAATCATGATGGAGGTGATGATAATGCATTTTTTATCAATTAAGTAGGATGATTGTAAAAAAATGTTGTGGCCTTAAAAAAACTCTCAGACTCTAAGTTCGTTTGGGATTCCATTTTTTTTCACTTGAATTTCAGTTTTCACATTAGTGTAAATAAAACCCCTTAGCTCCCAAACCATTTTTATTATGCATTTTTTTAAAAACATTTTTATCTCAACTAAAATATAGTGTTGTATACAAAACTCACATTATAACCTTACACAAATAAAGTAAACTTGCCCTAGACCATTTTTTATATGTGTGAAAATTCTATCAGCCCATATGTGAGTTCATAGGGCCACCATAAGGTCATATTTTGAATCACTTAAGGTCCATACAAAAAGTATAGCTTTTGTTGATTTTTTTACCAAAGAAATTGGCAAAAATTGGAAAATATATATATTATTTTCAAGTGTAAATTTGACTATTTTGTGCTATTTTTTGCAGAATAGCCAAAGAAGAGTAGTGTAAACATATTGTTTCAAACATCAAAAACTCAGCATACAAATTAAATGCCTAGACAAACTATTTGATAATTGGATATTTAATTCAAAATGTTGATAAATAAACTAAATTAAAATTTCAATATTCAAGTTTTGAAATTTGTTCAATTTCATATCAGGTTAGTTTTCCCAATGGTCTTTGCAGCATTTTTTTTTTTGTGGCGAATTTTCACCATTTGGTGATTTTTTTAATTCAATAAAAAATCATAATCCAACCATTTTTTCCAAAAATCGAAATAAAATCTAAAAATTTGCCATGTCTTTACACATTGTTCAAGCAAGTAGCCAGGATATAAAAGGATTTTAATCATTTTTCACTTTAATGAAGGCATGTGCAATATCAACAAGTTTCAAAATTAAAATTTGTGAAAACTAATCATGGAAATTTATTTTTCAAATGAAGGTTTTTTTTTCAAAATCCCTCAAGTAGTCCACTAGTGAGGGTCCCAAACTTAATTAGCATTAAATGGTGACTATCATAGGTGGGTTATAGCAAAAATTTAAAAAATAAAAAAAATCTGCTACAAGTGATAACATAGGAAGTGCTTAAGTCTAAATGCACGGTGAAGTTAAAAATTATTTTCATTTCAAAGAATAATGAAAAAAAATTCTAAATCACAATTTTTCTGTGGTTTTTTTCATTCAATAAAATCACCAAAAAGAAAAACACTGCTCACAAGCTATGGAAAAAGTTGTGCCCTCAACGCTCATGGCTACATTCACACAATTGCATGTTTAGTTCTACTTCAAAGTGATTTTTAGAAAATGATGAATGACATTTTATGTTTGCAAATTCACTATGAGAGTGTCTAGTTTATTGGCACTATGAAGTTTAATGGGTGGATTCTAAGTATGGACATTCAATGAGTTGCATGATTGGAGAAGATTCAATACTTTCAATGGGAAAAAGATGACACTCCACATACCTTGTACATTTGTGCAACTTGCTTTGTGAAGGATAATTTTGGGGAATTCATTGAATGGCATGTACTTGTGTAATTGTTAGTGTCTAAGCAAGATAAGAGAGTATGATGAATGATAAAGTTGTGATTCATCATCACTTACAATACTAGGCTCAAATTGAAGCATATGTTTTAGATGGTGGAATGCTATAGACTATGAACTTTGCACATGGTGAAAGTTGGTAAGCTTGTCATAACAACAAGGAATCAAATGGGTTTCAAGGAAAAATCTTCTAGTTCTTCTATGATAATAAAAGTTCTTATAAAGGTTTTTAATATGAATTTACACCATCATGTGTAGTTAAGCAACATTTTAAAGTTGTGTGTTGAACCTATGGGTGCTCATATTGAACACATGAAAATGGAATGTTAAAAGAAAGGTAGCATTTGTCCCATCTACATCAATTTTCATTGTTGGATGTGAATAATAAATATTATGGTGTTTGAGGTCATGATGTTTATTGTTAATCCTCCATACATCTACAACTACACCTTTTCCCTCAAAGGGGAAGGTGTGTAACAAACATGGGTCTTCTTTTATGTTAGAGAGAATTGTGTCCACAACACTTGTGATATTATTGGTTTAAAAAACTAACCAACTTGTTTTTACCCTTGAATGTGGTAACTTGTAAAATATTTTCAAATTAATGGTAATAGGGGTTGGAGTTAATGAAATAAAAAATCTAGGAAACCGTATATGTAACATGGTTTTTCTCAAAAATATAAATAGGGTTAGGCTAACCTTACAACAAACATTGAATAGTTATGCAAACTTTGAAAAGGGTTAGGACTTAAGTGACAAAGAAATGTCAACGTGATTAGAGGATCTTCAAGTTCAAATAATTAGGTTCATCCATGTTTAAACAATGATTGATTAGGTTAACACAATAATTGTTTTGGTTTACATAACAACTAGATCTATATTTAAACTATTATTAAGGTTCAAATAGCCATACAAGTTTAGATCATAATTACCAATTTCAAACATTGATTATTAATTAGTTAATGGTTATTTATTTTTTATACAAGGGTTATAAATTGACAACTAGTTTACGAATTGTAAGTAATAGCTTAAATTAAAGCTAACAAAAAAGGTTTGATACTAGTACCTAACCCAAATTATTCCTTGTAATGATTGTGGTGGTGCCAAATTTTTGTTTTGCCATTCAATTGATTCAATTTTAAATTTTTTTTAAAGGATTGAAAAAAAAATCTTTATTAAGGATGATCATTCCAAGGTGTCAATTCCTCTCTATAAGATTTGGTTTCCTTTCATCATGATTGAAGTGTGGTGACCAATTTGATTACCTTGTCTTCTACTAGCAAGGAACTATTTCATATTCATTAATAAAATTCTTATAAGTCAAATAGTTTTTGCAACCATATTTATAACTTTTTAAGTGTTATATCCAAGTTGAAACTTATATAATTTGTGGGCATGGGGTTGTGTTAATTACACAACATGCACAAAAGGTTAAATTCGTCATTACTCGGTTTTAGTTTGTTAGCCTTTTGTTGCATTAAATTGAACTTGAAATCATTCATTATTTAATGCTAATTAATTAATTTAAAAAATCCTATCTCTTTTGCTTCAATCTTTTATGAAAGCCTTAAAAATGAAGGTGCTACATTTCAGTTTTAATGCCATCATTAATAAAGGACTAATGTGACATGTGCCATTGGTCCAAATGTGAATAGGACCTTCATGATAAAGCTCAATTGTGAAACACCTATTTTAAAATTTGAATATTTTTAATGATGAAAATTACTTAGAACCCAATATTTACCCCATCTTAAGTTTAATTATGAAATCACCTCCAAGAAATCCCACTCATCAAGGGCTTTGAGGGCTTTTTAATAGTATCAAGAGTTTGTCCCAAATTTCCTAAAATATTTAGTAGCATGTGTTAATAATGCAAGTGTGAAAAATATTATATAAATTGTTCCAAGTGTGAATAGGACTCTAACAATAGAACCCAATTGTGAAAAAATCATTTAAATTTAAAATGAATTTTTAACAATCAAAATTATTCAAAATTCAACATCTCCCTCACCTCGCTTGCTAATGCAATCGTGAAAAAATTATATATTTGCTCCAAGTGTAAATAGGACCCTAACAATAGAACCCAATTGTGAAAACATCATTTAAATTTTAATTGAATTTCTAACAATCAAAATTATTGAAAACTCAACATCTCCTCCACCTTAGGTTTAAAAGTTACAAAATCATCTCTAAGAAATCCCAATTGTCAAAGGCTTTCCAAGATTACCAAAAGCTTGCCCCAATTTCCTTAAAATATTTAATTTTCATTATTTTGAATTTTCTTTGCAAAAATTGCTCAATATTCAATCATATTTGAACCGTGGGTTTAAACACTCCCAAACCATTTGGTGCACCACCATTCATTGAAAGCTTTCCAACAATACCAAACACAAGTAAGGGTCACCATGATTTGGGAGATCTCAACATGACAAAAAAATACCTTCTTTAATAAATAGATGTGTTGTACATCCCTTTGCAATTCATCAATAATTAATGCATATGCTTTTAGAAGAATCAAGTGGAGCATAAATGCAAATAAGAAATTACAAAAACTATCATGAGTTAATTTAGATGAATTCTCATTACTAATTCAAATTTTGGTTTATCTCATTATTTTCTAGCACATTTGTAATTAAACCAACAAAAAGCTTGTTTGTTAGGAAGTAGCTTCCTACCCATGTAGGCCTTCATATGTGAAAAGGCCTTAAATAAGGCCATGGTCCTTATTGTAGGCAATACAAAATTATTACTTGTTTCTTATTTTCCTTCTCTACCATTGGCCTAATCCATTATTTTTTCGAAAAAGATGGATGGTATTCATACACATTTTGGTGTTGCCCATTATGGACTTTGTGTCCTATTATGCAAATTTTGGGCTTGTATATGTATTATGTGTATTGCCTACAATAAGGACCTTTCCTTCTTTAACATCTTCCTCCTATGTATATAAGTCACAAATGTAGGATCTTCTAATAATGAATTGAAATTTTACCTCCATTACTATAAAAAAACAAGTCTTCAAACACACTCCCTACCCTCATACCATTTTAGTTAAAATATCACTTTAATGATACCCAAACATGGAATGCCCCCTATCTTTGTTGCAATGTGTAACATCTAGCATGCATGGGCATATATGATTACTTATGCAACTCAAGTTATGAGCATGGGTAAAACATTTCACTAATAAATAGTCATTTAGTGCAGTTTTTTTATCACAATTACATAAAATATTAAAGGAATTATTTAACAATGACAAACAACTTTTCTTGAAGGCATGAATTTTCACTACATATCATTATGAACCATTCATCAATAGAAACATGGAAATATAAATTTTTCCTGTAAATGTACATACATCTACATTGTACACAATACCATTTTCATTAATGGAGGCATGGGAATGAAGTTGGGTTTGACAACATTTTGGAAACCTTGTAGTGAATTGGGTTAGTGAATCCCACCACAATATCTTAATCATACATGGCTATGTTAGGTGGGTTGTTGATTGATGCTAAGTATAAGTGGTTCCAATAATGTTGTATAATGTTAAGGCAAAACATTGATTAATCCCATACTTTCACAGAGCGAATGTGTTAAGCAAATCAACCAATTGGGGTAATAGGTTTCTTTGACAAACATATTGGACATTTTTGGTGAATATAATCAATCGAAAAAGATATGTTAATTAGATGTGGGTTATCAAGTTGCATATTTTGAAAATATTTTCCTTCTATTTGGTATATGAATAAATTATGTTGCCCTTAATTGTGTGGGTTCCAAAATTATGTTTGACAAGAACTGGTGTAACTAATGTTGAAAGTGTTGGTGAGTGTTTTTTTTCGTTCATTTCATATGGTGGTTGTTCCTTAAGATAAAAATATCAAACCATTGAATTGTTGTGCCTTACATAACATTGTTGAAAATGTCATCATCCACTTGTAGTCAATCCCATTGATCATGGGTACATTCATGGTATATTGCACCATAAAGATTGTAAGAAAAGTGTTTTCAAATATGTGACAATTTTACATTTAAAGTTCAACTACAATCCAAAAAAATTACAATTGTAACAACTCAAATAGTCCCCCTACATCTATTTTCACTTGTTGGCATTCTATCATTGGATTTAAGATGTTACCTTCTCTTGTGCATGTGTCAAGAAAGTTTTTTGCAACATCAAATCTTTTAAACTAACATTCACTCTTATTGTACCATTTGTGTTGATTGCTAAGCTTCTTCTTTACAAATTATAATGTTCATTCACTTGTTATTACTTGTTGTTTTGTGATGGGTTTGGGAGCTATCTTTGTTGTTTTAGAATCTTGTATGTTGTTGCACATAGTTTTCAATAATATTTTCTTGTCACAATCTTGCAAGTGTATTGTTCATTCACTTGTTATTATCATTCTTTATAAACCTATTTTCATGTAATGAATCAAACTAACTCAACATTAATAAAACCAAAAAACCTTCTTGCCACTTTGTTAACATCAACACCAAAATGTAATCCAATTGGTATGATAGATAATCTTGTTTTCACGAATGCTTCCGAAAGATAGTTGTGGGCATTGAACAAAGGAAGATGGAACCAAGTGCATAAATTGGTAAAGTATGTTCATTTGGACATCATGCTTTGTGAAATGTGGTTAACTTAGAAATAATTACTTCCTTTCATTAATCTCAATAAATATTCCTTACCTATTTATGTT
>Ga0116231_10001814_pt1 | contig 44397 bp, 35 predicted proteins | sample S1TSphgellanicum_2_FD_89695 | JGI IMG/M metagenome (GOLD analysis project Ga0116231, IMG submission 89695) | Host-associated microbial communities from peat moss isolated from Minnesota, USA - S1T2_Fd - Sphagnum magellanicum MG | ecosystem: Host-associated > Plants > Peat moss > Unclassified... | reverse complement strand
GGGGGGGGGGGGGGGGGGGGGGGGGGGGGTAGACTCTACAAGTTGGCAGCTATGAGGATGTACTGTGATACTTCATGATACCTGTTAGGCAGGCAGGATTTGATGATGCTCCAGTATTTGAGCTTCAGCATCGAGGTCAGACAGCTTGTGAGCAGCATTGCACACACTGGTGTTCTCTTCAGACAAATGATGTCATGAATTAGTCTCATCTGTAAGGGGGCTACCCTGCATGTACAAAGCTCAGGATATGTGTGAGGTTGTCATGCAAGGAAGACGAAGGTGTAGGTAATGTGTTGACCAAAGCAACACAGTAGTATTTCAAGCCTTTGTCCTTTTACAGGGGCAACATGAGAGTGCAGATCTATACACATGTGAGTTGGCGGTTTTGGAATGTGGGGAGAGGGGGGTTCGAGGGTCTAATTTAGTTGAAGAAAATCCAATAGTGGTGGGAGCTGAAGAAGACAGCAGCAATGCAGGGTAGCCTTCTTACAGTGGGGGTGTGGGCAGTGGTTTACTCAGAAACAAGCACACTGCTGGGTGTTTAAACAGGCCTCATGGTCAGCATGCAGTCGTGCTGGCGGAGGACGCACATCGCTTTGCTGCTTTTCATCATGCCGACCACCGTGGAGATCATGTGAGTGGGGTGAATCCATCATCACGCCAGATCTACCTCACTTTCCCGGCTGAATCCACTTTTACAGAAGAGGATGTGACATCTCATTTCAGGTGTCATTCCAGCACAACCCGCCCCCCCCCCTCCTCCCCCTTCCCCCCATTGTCTGTCTATCTAGCACTTCCACTTGTAACTCCAGCTCCAAACTGACATCTCTAGAGGCTGGAACTAATGTGATGATTGTTGGGTGCTGAACAGGGCATATGGGCCAGTCCAAGATGTACGGATCCCATATCAACAGAAGCGAATGTTTGGTTTTGTGACCTTTGTATACTCAGAGACAGTGATAACAATTTTGACAGAAGGAAATCCTCACTACATCTGTGGGGCACGAGTCCTGGTGAAGCCTTACCGAGAGAAAGGCAAGCATGGTGACAGGTGAATTTCGAGTAAACTGATGGATTCCATGTGACAAGTTTTGACTACTTGCACTATCTACTTCCTTTTTCTTGTTGATTGCTTGTCTGCTATGGTTTTTCTATCCCTTATGCATCATCTCCAATTTTTATTTTTGTACACTTGCTGCTTTTACCATCTTTCTTCCTTGTTTCCTCCTTTTCTTTCTGCCTAGTTACCCAACATCTAGCTTGGTGATGAACTTTTCTCATGCAAGGGTTTGGCATTTAACTGTAAATATGTTGATGGTTGCAGAAAATATACTGACAGGGGAGACCATACTCGATATGTACAGAACCATAGTATTGATGGCAAAGAGTATGACTACCAATCTTGTAAGTGAAAATCTTCAAAGTGCATTCAAGGATTGGCATGGGTTGTTATGCTGTAATTTGAATATGGTTGTTAGTATTGAGAGCAACCCATTTGCTGCATACAGGACCCCAGATTTTTGCCTTATTGCTGTTTCCAGAAAGACATTTTTACCATTGTTTGCATGGGTGACACCTTGTATGTGATAGACAAGGTTAAGAAAAGTTTTTGGGTGGGTGCAGTGCCAAAGTTGTATGAAGAAGATGAGGCCTTTTCAAGGCAGATGGAGGAAGAGCAAGCACTGGAACTGGAGCATAGGTGTTTGATGGAGCTACATATGGCCAGTGCACAGCAGCGTCGTGCAGAAGCAGAGGCTTCTATGGCTATGGTTGCTGCTCAGAATCGATCATTGGTGACTGCTGGGTTTCCTGCTAATGAGCTTTCTTTGCCAGGAGAAGGTACCAATCTTACACTACAGAGCATGCAATGTCCTCCAGCTTCTCAAAACTTTTGGAAGTTATTAAGATAAACCCAAGTTGAAAAGCCAGACAGTATTTCAGGATCAGACCATCACATTCAAGAAACTCTTGTTAGTTGGGGTTGGGTTGCATGGGCTGGCTGCTCTTTTTCTCAGTTTTGTGGAAAACTTGCTGTTGGGTCTAGAAAACTGAAGGTTCATGGCTGATGATATTGGTGTGGGTTTTGTGTTGGCGAATCTATTGGTGCTACAGGATTATCTCAGTTCCACTCAAACAAGTCATTTGAGTATTTGCTTGATGTTCTTGACAGCAATGAACCAGTAGTTGATGAACATGATACAGCTGCTGAAGCCTTCATTGGGAAGCAATCAAGGTTCTGTTCTTTACTTGCCTCATTGTGAACTATTGAGATGACAAGATGCTAATTATGCACTAAAGTTAGTAACATGTTCTGAGGATTGTCATTTTCCTATAACTTTGACCTCTGCAGAACAACACCTGCAATGAGTGGATCATGTACTGAACATGGATTTTGTGGGTGGGGCTGGGTCATTGGTTGGTTGGTACATTCAGTGGGAATGGACAGACTTTGCCAGATAGCGCATTCATAAATCCACTTGGCACAAGGAAGCTGTTGACACTGTCAGAAAATATGAATAATCTGAGCTTGCAGAGTGGACAGGTGGGAGCTACTAAAGCAGCCAAAGCTGCTGACCTGGCTCGGACCTGTTGTGTCTGCATGGGTATGTTAGTCCTCATTGACGGATGCAGCTGCTTTTCCACCATTTTTTACTCTGGTATGTGTGCATTGGAAGAGACATTGATGGTGGATTCATGTGTTGTCATGATGTCAGAATATGTAGGCAATACTGTACAACTGGAATGTAGCCATGCGTTTTGCGTTCAGTGTGTTTTGAAGGTACTGCCACATCTCTATTCTGCTTCTTTCCAGACAGAATATGCAGGTATTCTTTTGTGTCGTCTTTTGTGTGGGATATGTTGTATGGAAGTAAACAGAGTGGTAGGTGTAGGTGATGCAGGTTGGCAATGAGGAGTGCCCAGCATGTGCGCAAGCTGCTACATTAGGCCAACAGCAGCAGCAGGGTCCTGTGACACAGCTAAGGGATGCATTACAGTGGTCCTGGGCAAGCCCACGACAACTTTGGTAGAAACTCCTTATCACCCACCAATATGCACAAAAATCAAGTAATTGAAAGAAAGATAACAAAGTAAACAGGTATTTAAAACACTCACCACTCCCATCCCTCCCATCCACAACTGTGCCAAGAAGGGGAACAGTACTTTTGGTGTGGAGCAGAATGCACTACTAATATTTAGAGTCAAGCATGACATTTTCTGCTACCATATGGTGAGCAGGTGAGGAACCCATTTGGGGTTATCATTGTCAATAGACTGACATAGAGGTACCAAGCTCACTGGAGATAGGATCGGGGCAAACTAGTCTTACAGACGAGTGATGCCACTACAAAGCACACACCCACCATTTGGGGTCAGGCATTGACCCCTCATTTCTATTACCCTTCTTTCCCACTTTTTGAAGGTCCCCATACCATACTGTTAAATCACTACACATGGCTAATGTATCCACCTTGAAACCCTTTGAGCAATCCTTGGATTTTGCACTGCTGCTAAGCTTCCCTGTAAAAGGGGTGATTTATTGGAGGAAGCTGTGAATGCTCCAACCTTTCAGTTTGTGATGGTCATTTCTTTTTTAGTGCAGCTGTGTTTTCTTGTGGAGTTGTGTTGCAGCTGTTTGCCTTTTCTAGAGGATTTCTAACTCAGGATATCTGAAGTAGTTGCTGCAGTTGCTCCTTCATTTGTAATGCCAGTTCTGTGTGTGCATTTGGATTAGATCAATGCAACTACATGGATCCAACTTCAGCAAACCAGGGATGACAAAATCCACAGATCCAATAGTAGGGGAAAAGTGTCATTTTGCAACTAGTCTAAGGAAATTATAAGTAAAAAATCTGTGAAATTACTGGGGGAATTTGCACCAAAGTGAAGTATGAGAACAATGTAGAAGCTGTAAATGAAGCTCCAAATTCCATAAATCTACCCAAGGTTTTTTTTTCAATTTCCCGGCGTCTGCAAATGATGGTTTTCTCCCTTTTAACAGTCCATTCTGCATCCATATGGGTGAATTGGCAAACATGGTGAAGTTTTTGTACAATATGTGACAATGCAGCAATTTTCAGTTGATGATATTTATATCTTAAAATGTTATAAACTACACATTCAAACTTACAAACAAGCTCTGGAGAGGAATCAAACCACTGTTGATGAGTGCTTAGGTTTTGGGGGGATTGGTTCCAGTTTGATTTCAGTTCTTTTTTTTAAAGGAATTGCAACCTGGTTCTGGTTTTCTTTTTTTAGGGTGGTTTTGGTTTCGGTTCCTGAACCTAATTTCAAACTGGACTAATTATGGCTATCGTTTTCATAACCCTGGTTCCAAATAACCTTTGGTTCTGGTCCCAATATGTAAAACAACCCAAACATTTAGAAATTTGAAACTTAATTTAAAATTGAAATTAGTTTTGAGTTTCGGTTTCATAACTGACAATTCTAGTTCTAACATGCAAAATAACCCAAAAACTTGGAAATATCCAATTTTTTATTTGATGAATTATTTTTACAAATAATTGAAATATTTCAATCCATTAAAAATGAACCTTTTTGTCATTAGCAAACTTCAAACTACATTACATATTACAAAATCCAAAAACAAAAAAGTGATGAGACAAAAATAAAAAGTTTCATTCCAAAAAATTTGCTATTACAAAGGTTTGAAAATGTCAAACTTATTTTTAAATTATTCTATTTATAAACTTTAATTTATTCTAAATATTTTAAAAAGATTGCAAAGGCTTTTTTCGATTGAGATAAGAAAAATAAAATGACATTGCACACTTGTAAGTTCGCAAATGGATTTTTTTCACATAGGTGAATAAAAAAATGATATCACAAGAAATGATATTACACATTTGTAGGCCCACAAAGTGATTTTTTTTATTCACATAGGTGAAAAAAAATGGTTAATAAACAAAAAAAAAACACACACACACACACACACACACCACACCCCAAAAAAAAAAAACCCCTCTTAAACTCTAAAAATTCACCTTAAATCCCTATTTTGAAATTGGAATTAGAATTGATTTTTTTATCAAAAACTCAAGTTCCGGTTACAATCACAAGTTCCAAGCAGTGTTTTTTTTTTCAAATTCCTCAAGCAGGTGCACTGGCTAGGATCCTCAGCATTAATTAGCAGAAAATGGCGACTGTCCTAGTGGACTAGTAGATTTTTTTGGAATCCTGCCTAGTTCTGGCGACCTGCAGGAACACACTGTCTAAATCTGGCGACTTTTAAGTTTTTTGGGTCAAGATATGGTGATTTTATTTATTTTTTAAATCTCAAAAATCCCTTTGTTGGATTTGCCAGCCCCACCCTTTTTTTTTTTGGTCGCCAGGTTGCTAAGCGTAAATTCGCCAAAACAAAAGACACTGTAGTTGGAACCAAACCATAGGTCCAGTTCTAGTTTAAAAACCTTCTAGAACCCGAGGTCGGTTCAACCCTAGCTCCAAAACCGCGATGAAATCTCTCTGTTCTGGTTCTACCTGATTCTCAAAAGTGAACCCAAGTCCGAGTAAAATCTAGTAACCTAGATCTGGAATCACTGGTTCTTACCCGGCAATTTGGATGTCAATGCTTAATATGATCACCACTTTGTTTGGTAATCATGCCAAAGTTAAACCAATTAGTGGTGATGATATTAGGATATACGACCCCTTGAGCAATTTTTCCATGGAGAATAAATGATGGGCATGCATTTGTAAAAGAAGGATAAAAGACTTTAATGAACATTGTCAAAAGAGAAGATGACAACTAATACTATTGCAACAAAATTTGCTGCTAACGATGTTTCTTTTTCCACCTATTATTATGTCAAAGGATAGCCCTACGGAAAAATGTTGAGATTCATAACGTGTTTCAAGTTCCAGTTGTGGAACTTTATCATGCATGATTAAAAATAAAAACTATTCCAAAATCTTCTTCAGTGTTCACCATCGATGACTGGTAATATAAAAAATGAGAGGACTGTTGGTTGTAAGATTTTATGTGGCCAATTATTTTGTTAATGAATGTACATGCTCAATGTACACAGATGTGAATCAATACAATAACAACACTGAATATAACTTCTGAATGTCAAGAATGACATTTATACAAGCTTGAACCACTTTTTTGTGGAATTCATTGTAAGAGTTAAAGGTGATGTCACAGACGACATGATGGATGTTGTGACTGCACAATGCTGGGCCATGGGTATAATATTGGTCTTACCAATTTTTCATGATAGACAAGATTTTTGTCCAAAGCACTGTGAGGATCTTAAGTTGTATATAGACAGCTTCTAACAATCAATGGATAATTTTTATGAAGTGATGACATCTGGTGTTCTGGAACAACAATCAATATGCTATTCATTGTCTCATTACATCAGGCTTGGGAGCTATTGCAAGTTACTTCATTATCTTCTAGTACAGAGCTGCTGTTGTTATTGCCTCGAACCTGGTCAACTAGCGTAATCACCAATAATGCATAATTTGATCATTGGAACTGTGTATTTACGATTTGGACGGAGCAACCTGCTAGTCAATCCCCACTATAGTTGGAAGGCAAGGTAGATCCAAAGCCAATGATACTCCAGTTAACAAAAGGCTTCCAGAGTTTCTTCATGTAGCCACTCAGAACCAGATGTACATGTTTCTGAAACAGACTGTCTTTGTGTTGAAGACAGTGGAAACTACATGTGATAGCCTAACTGTAAGGGTGAGTTCTTAGTGATAGCTTACCACCTAGATTTGGTGGAAAGATTTCCTCAAAATATGACATTCACAACATGGTCAATGCTGATGGTAAATTTTATGCAGTAAAAGAGTTCAAAATTTCCTTCAGAAGGGGTTCAGAAGATGCCCACTGTGAATCATTGGCACTCACAACACACAGAAGCACTACACTCCCCTTTGCTGTTGCTATCGCCAAATTGTGTGTCCCAGTCCGTGCAAATGGTGTTTGCAGTTGATAACTGTAGTACTGCACAACAACTCAAAAGTGAGGCTCAGACAATTAGCATGATCCAAACATCCTCCTTTAAAACAGACCAATTTACACACCCACATGGCAGCATTTTGTCTGTGATAATAAAAAATTAGCATGTTTGTCAAGAGTGACTCTTTTGTGCAATTTGGTGAGTGATTCATGTTTGTGTAATCTTCTCAAATGGAACTAGGTGGGTAGCTCATTGGCATAATAAAGAGGCAAATATATAGTGGCAGTTATATGGTCTAATTGGAAACTATGATACCTAGCCTGACCATATTACACCAGGTGCAGATCATACAAGTGCTGGTCTCTGGGATAGTGCAGAATACTCAATCATATGACTCAACATTGGTTTAGTCTAGGATTCTCATCCAGGATAAGATATTCATCCTGCTATCAAGTCCACTAAATAAAAGATACAACGTACAATTTCACTTATGTATATACCTATGGACTTGTAAGACTAATTACTGCAACAAAACAAAGAAGAGAAGAGTGCATACTGTTTGATTGTCACGGTGCTGAACAGAAGTTTCTAGAACCTCATCTGGATCATAGCTGTTGCCAGTGACAAAGGGACCCAAAGCAGCAATGAGTTTTTCAGGGTTCCCAATTTCCTCAATTGTTGCGTTAAGCTTGTTAGTGAGACGAACCATTGGTGATGCCACCACTTGCACTGTCCCTTGCTTTGGATTTTCAAACTTGACCTCGACCCATGGTTCAGCACACTTGGGCTGGCAATAGTTTCCTGACAAAATGTTTGCTACTCGCACTTGCTTCCATGTAGGTGGCAATATAAATTTATATGGTTGAACATTCCCTGCCCAAAAATGTTCACCTGTGTCAGTACATTTCAGGTACACATTGTGCTGGACTTCTGGATTGCAACAATTGTACAACCTGAATTTCAGCAATAATGGAGTTTCCATCCATGAGACAACCAATGAATTTGGCACATATGATTCAAGATTGGAAGAATACACTGTAAGGTCAACCAAGCAAATCTGCTCATACATACTCAAAAGAGACTCAGGATCCAAAGCATCTCAAAAGAAAGAGATGTCTGTCACTGAATTTGTGCATGGGTCTTTCACATCAACATCAAGCAGTAGTCTGATTGCAACAAAATTCCCACAAGTCATCTTAGTGACAGCAATTTCCATTACTGCACACAGCAATGCTCCAATTTGAGTAAAGATCAGACCAGGAATCTTGATCTTTAAAAAATAAAAAATTCTGCTGGCTACACCTTCTGGCTCAGGACTGCACTACAGTTCCTAAATTCACTTAATGGATTAGGGTTTGTATGGAGGAAAAACCTTGCAGACATTAAGAATATACAGGAACTTAATTTCAATCTGTTTCTCTGGAAATCTTGACCCTGGAATTTTTTTCTTATTGGAAAGAGACAAGGAAAACAGGCAAGCTTTGTCCCTTCCAGAAAATTGATTCGCAGTTGGTGCACACAAAAATTGTGGAAAAAAGAGATTGACCTAAGAAGAATCCAAAAACCAGAATCAGAAGAGTGTAAACTGAAGTTGGTCTGATAACTTGATTCTATTTAGGAGCTTGTAAACTCCGAGTTGAAGTCAATGGAAATTCTGTTCAAGTGTCTGCTCAGTACTAGAATTATATTCTAGTTTCCAGAATTGCTCAGAGAATTGAGTGATCTGTATTCTGGGGGGCAAAAACGCCTGTTCCAATGGGTCCTAGCATTCATTTTGTACATATCGTTTTTCTTGGGTGATTGAGGTTCAATTGAAGTGATAAAAACAGAGGAGGAACTCACCAGCACGAAGAGCAGGAGTGTCTTTGGTGGAAGCTATGAATTGGACATACTGGGTGTTGTCTTCCGCTGGCGGTAGATAAGTACCCACTTCCACCTGTGTGTAAGCCCCTGCTCTTCCTGGACTTCCCACCAACATGCCAGCTACGAGAAACCCCGCGCAAGCTTCTCTCCTCCCGAATTGCACTCCCCCCACAGAGCTCTTTATCCCTCTCCTCCCATCCTCGTCGTCGTCGTCGTCGTGATCTTCTCTCTGTGCTACTGCCCCATTCCTCCCGTTCTCCGCATCTCCGTGACAGGAAATGCTAAGATTCACTTGATGGGTATTTCGAATTCCGCATCTCGGAGACTGTAGGAGCTGCTGCTGCGAGGTATGATAAGAGGGGGAGAGCGAACGGAGAGGATAAAAGGAAGGACAATGCCAGAGCTTGCACGACGCCATCGCTACTGCCACTCTAAGATTGCTGCTGCCTGCTGCAGCACAACACTCTCCGAGTCCTATCCTCTTAGCGCTTTCCTCCTCCTTCGTCCACGTCCCAATGTAGCGAGATGTCGTATGGGATCTCAATCAGGATCTGGATGTGCATTGAGTTGTGTTCACCCGTCAATGTAACGAGATGCCGTATGAGATCTCAATCAGGATCTGGATGGACGTCCACAGTGTTTACCTAGTCCAATGTAACGAGATCTCGTATGGGATCTCAATCAGGATCCGGATGGGCTTCCAGTCATGTTTATCCAGTCCAATGTAACGAGATCTTCTATGGGATCTCAATCAGGATCTGGATGGGCATCCACTTGTGTTTTATCCAGTCTGTGTACCGAGATCTCATACACTACTAAGAATTGTAGGTGTAATTTATTAGTTTAATTAATTAAGGGTCTTATTTCAGTGGATGTATTCACTATTCACCACAGGGTTTTTTTTAAACACTTAATTCACTTAATGATGAATTAAGTTCAACCCACTTCTGCTACCATTTCATCATGTGTGTGGATACATTAGATATATAGTTTCAATGTCTACATATTTTGTAAATGTTTGTAATTGCTAATTATATATTTATTATAAAAAATTCAATCTAAATTTTTGAATCTATAAATCAACAATAAGTTGGAGCAAAGTTTTTAATATGGCAACTTTTGGCCACTTGGCAAAAAAAAAGTGCACAACATCAACAAAAGATTTTTTTGGAAAAAAATGACCCAGATTATATATATTTCAAATTTTGAAAGTTGCCAAATTTATACCATAGGCTCCAACAAGTCCCCAAAATATAAGAGGATTAAAAAATAATTCTACTATTAGATATGGTTCAATAGCCAAATCTTGTTGTTAATAATTATTAGTTTGGTTACATCACAAAACTAGGGGAAAGAACATCATTGAGTTGGAAGTCTATGTTCTCTGAATTTATTCAGAGTCTATGGTTTCAAGCCATGTATATTTGTGTGCCTTAATTTTTTAGATATGAAAAGACACATTGTTTTGCATGGGCATAGTTGATACTTTCTCAAAAGCTCACCCTATGTTGTATAAGCTTCAAGCAATTTTGGCCCAGAAGGATTTTAGTCAACATTACATATAAAAAAAAGTTGGAGAAGTTCATAGTTTGTCATTCAAATGTACAATCTGAATTGAAGTAAGAGAATATTGGAAGGTGTTTTTACTTTAGATTTAGGTGGGCAATCTATGTCAATTTGATGAGGAATGCATGAATAGTCTTTGTTGGGTTGATGTGTTTCCATGATCCTTGGGAGGCTAGAAAGAATCCACCAAGATTTTTTTTTTTTCTCCTTGTAATAGTAGAAGTCACACAAAATTTGGAAGGATGTTCCAATCTTTTATGACTCCCAAAGTTCACTTGTTGGGTATGCACATTATGTTGTTTTCTTCACTTATCTTGGAGTGAGAAAATCTAACCTAGGATCAAAGAGGACAAGATGTGGTTTCTGACTTGTTGCCATAAGACATCTAACATGCAGATGCAAGCTACACTGGCTCAATATTGACAGAAATTATACACTCCCTACAAGTCCATACAAGATTCTTTAAAATGATTCAAATGGACATGGCTGTTATTTTTTTAAATATTATTTTTTTAATATTTGAATAATAAATGTTCAATACCTACAAACCTTCCCAAGTCTATGTGAAAACTTATATTAATGTAGCTGATGTCATTTTTTAATTTAGAAATCCTAAAAGGGAAACCCACAAAGTCCATAAGAATAATGCCCCATCTAAATTTTTTTTAAAATATGCTTTTGGGGTAAAAAAATTTGAAAAACAAACAAAAATTACAACTCATATGGACTTAAGAAAATATAGTCAAATTTTAACCATTCAAAAGTCCCTAACTATTAGACAATTAAGGTTTTCAAAAAAAAGATTCCTCATATGAGTTTATCATCTTGTATTACATTATATATTGAGTCCCAATAACAAATTTGGAATGTGAATCTATATAATGCATTTTGTGATGTTCTAGTCAAACGACTAGTCCATATTTCTCGATTTCAAAAGTCCATTACTTCTAACAAATGAATTTTTTATCAACAAATAACCTCACAATTCTCTTCATAATAAAATTATTAGTTTAGATCCAAGTCCCAATTAATAGATTTAAGAATATATTAATCACCATATGCATTTGAATAAAGGATACCCAAAGAAAAAACATCGTTTCAACACAAAAGTGAGCCACAAAAGGTAGCTTGCATCTACCCTAACACTAGATTTGGACAAAACCAACACAATAGTAGGTTGCTAATGGCATTACTATGGGGTACTTGGCACATCCGCCATTTCCTTGAATGGTTTTTTACAAGTGTCCATTTCCTACTTCAAGTGTCTAAGAATTGGATTCATGGATCAAACATCAAAATCCCATATGTGTTATGCATGGACAATCTTTTTTCTATTGCCATTATGAGATCCTTTAACATTCAGCAAAGAAGGTTAGGTCAACCTTGCATTCCTATTGCAAGACTTTGAAAAAGAATTCCATACTCTTTAGTTGGAAGTTTTTGAAAAGAATTTTCAAAGATATGAAGTTTTTTTCCCTTCTTTTAACACATGGGTAGAAATGATGGACTTATCACCCTCTTGTAGAAATTTAATGAACTTGTAACCTTCAAAAATCTTTGCCATTTACAACTCAATAATTAAGCAAAAATGTCATTTTTCTCCATTTCCATTCCTTCTTATTGTGAATAATGTGCAAGAGTATCTACTGGAATCAAATGTAAGCCTTATTGGGTTGTTGGTAACAAATTCAAAAACCAATCAAAAAGTAATTGATTGAAGAACAAACAATGTGAATAATACATTCTTCCAACATTTCTCCTCCTTGAAATATAAGAAAAAAACTTCTAGAAAAACAATAAAAACCTACCTCAAGTGGAAGGTTGTGAATCATGGATTATAATACCACAAATTATTAAGCTTTAGTTCCATAGTTTTCTTTAGTATTAATGTTTGAATCCTAATAAATCTCCAAATAATAATTATTAAAAGTTGAATTAGCCTTTGGATATTTCAACGTAGAAAACTATTTTATTTAAATTGATGCAAGGCCTAGTTAATTTTAAGACCTAGTAAACATTTTAAAGTGCATTATCCTTTTATGTTGTAGAAAAGGGAAAGGGGATGTAGAATTAGATGTGATTAATTGATATATTGGGAATACAAGCCCATAATTAACAAGAACATTTTGCCATGACAATATTAAGTTAGTATGTAGAATAATCTTCAGGCACAAATGATGTACTTGAAAGATTTCTAAGATGCAATCCTAATACATCTTTATTTAGTTTTCATTTTTATCAGACTTTTAAATATAATCAAAATCAAACTTAGGTATTAACATTTCCACCTGAGTGGCCTCAGGTGAATTACAATTTAATAAACAACTTTAAGAGGATAAATCATAACTGCAAAAACTCTAGAATGCGACGAATGGTGCGAGTTAGGTATTCGGTTCAATGCTCCATGGAAAGGGGTTTAATTGGGCCTTGCAACCAACGATAATGGCCATCACCAGGAACTTAAGTTCAACAATGAAGACGAACATCATCATCTTCACATTGACACTCTTCAAACCTTTTTAGTGTGACTCCACAAGCATGAACAAATTCTAAATAGATTGCTAAGACATGTGGGTTAAGAGACAATTGATGATCCCATGCCGAACAATTGACTCGAGTGCGCACCATTATTCTAGAAGGTTCTTCTTCGCACGATTGTTGAGAAACATTCACGTCAAGCGATGCTTCTTCAAGCTCTTCTTTTTCTACTAATGAAACTAGAGGATTTAAAGGCATAGTGACATCATCCGCCATGACTAAATTCTTATTTGCATTAATAAAAACCAAGAGGGTAGTAGAAACAATATGGTACTTGCGTTCAGAAGGGGTCGAGGTTTTTTTATTTAACAAATTAGGGTAGGCGTAAGGTGTGGGAATGACAGTGGAACCTCATGAAAACTTGAACATCCTAAATCTAATGGATTCATCGAACCTTAATTTCTATGGTGGATCTAGAAGTATGTGGGGGTTTTTGTGATGCAAATTTTAATTTCAATTTACTATATACTACATAGTTAATTAGTGCATGGAACAAAAAAAAAAGTAGGAGATATCAAAAGAGTAAGTGGTACACGGGTATGTTATTTCAACCATTGAATTGATTTAATCAAGTAAAGACTCAAGGATGTTTACTTGTTACTACCGATAAATTGTCTTAATAGTTAGTTACTTGAAATAATTAGGATGAAGAAGTAAGATGTGAAGGTCAACGGACGGAAAAGATAAGGATCAAGCTCAAGAACCTCATCAAGATATCCAAGATAAAGGGAAGGATGAATCCTCCAATCCCATTAGTCATGAAGATTATCATCTTATTTGATTAGAGGGTGGAATATTTTTTGTGTCTCATTGGGCCCAAGAATTTTTCATCCTAAAATCAATTGGAGGGCAAATCATTTTCAATTCTCATTGGCTCTTGAAGGATGAAGAGGCCATTGATTGGAAGGGAGGATTTCGAAGCTTCCATTGGACAAGGGGAACAAGCTCAAGGGAAGGTCATGGAGGCTTACCAAGGGAGAAAGGAGTATCTTGTGTTGGGGAAAGGGGAAAGGAGGAGAATGAATGTGTGAAGAAAAGATTAGTTCTTATGTGTGGAAGGGTGTTGTTCATGGAAAAGATGTGTGCAAGAAATAAACATGGAAGGATTTCCATGACAAAGCCTTTGGAATTTTATTTCAAATAGTTGTTCCTCCCAAATCCACCGTTGGATTTGTGTCAAACTTAAAATAGTTCTTGTTTAGGAGGTGTAGAAGGTTCTTTTTAATTTTCAGCATCATCAAGGTTGCTATAAGGGAGCTACACTTGTCGGAAGTAGAAAGTGTTTGTAGTGGAGTTCATGAAAAGATTTCCATAACAAAGCCTCTGGAGTTTTATTTCAAATAATTGTTCCTCCCAAATTCATCATTGGATTTGTGTCAAAATTAAAATAGTTCTTGTGTAGGATGTGTAGAAGGTTCTCTCCAAATTTCAGCATCATCGAGTTTGTTGTAAGGGTGCTACATTTGCCAAAAGTAGAGTGGGTTAAATTTGTTTGTTTTTTCCTCAATCTAAGCAAAGTGATTTTTAGTCCCAAGGCTTAACTCTTGATCAAAAGAATAAAAACTTATAAGATTTTGTAACATGGCTCCTTTTTAGATTAACTTTTCAAAAATCCAATGCATGTTAGATTAGGAGGTTATATGTAGATGTTATGATGAATGGAACAAAAGGGGTTCAAAAATCAAGCGTGACATTGAATGAACATCAACATAATGCCCCTTCACATTCCATCATGGTGAGTTACGATTCTCCCACAATGTTTTTGTATCTTTCAAATGAACACAACGCATTAGATTTTTAGTGAACTTCATTGCATTACATTGAATCACCTTACTTGTTAGATTACAACTACATAGTAGTTTCGCTTCCAAATGGGTTTGTGAGTGCATATCTTCATGTTAAAGGTGTGCAAGAATGCTTCACAAAGATAATCCTGAAATACTACATCATTTTGGCCTCTCTCCCCTTTCTGTTATTGTAGCTAAAAATAGGCTTAGAATTCAACTTACCTTCAAGCACCTTCAACAAATGTAGAGGAATGAAAATACTTTGTTATGAAACTTTGTTATCTTCTTCAATAATTCTTTATCAATCCTGTAAAACAAAAACAAAAAAAACAAGAATATCAAGCACCAAATCAATAATTCATTTTAAAAGATAGCCACGTGGAGAAACATAATCGTGTTACCTTTCTTGAACAAGCTATAATTATGTCGAGCCAAAAAAAATTGAGCTTATCAAGTAGCAATTTAGTGAATCATTTAACAAGAAGACACAAAGCAACCATTAACCTTGTTATCATCTTCTTCAATCATCATCTCCCATCCATCATCCTATAAAACAAAACATGGAACACACATCAAGGTAACAATTTAAAAAGTCATTGAAGAAGAAGACGAACACATCAAATTTGTAACGGACCTTTGGTGCAAGTACAATGCAAGAAGTTTTTAAAATGAATTTTCATCAAGAATCAAGATAGTAAGAAAAAGGTAGATAATAAGAATGGTGAACAAAAGCTTTAAAAAAGGTTCAAAGAGGAGTTTCGTCACCCTTTTTTTTTGTTGAAAACTTTTTTTATATTTATTTTTTGCAAAAAAAAAAAAAAAACCATGAGAAAAAAACCACAAGAAAAAAAAGATGTATTTGTAACAACACCTACTATCTTGTAGCAGAAATAGTAACACACACTCCATTCCATCACTATAATAAGGCAAAATGGCAAAAGAAAAAACATGTAGGGAACAAGGAAAAATTATGGACATTATTGACCACTATGGCTAATGATGAGCGCCAAATTTCTAGAACAAACCATAAAGGACATGGTGGTGGAAAGAGAATGTGATTGACAATAGAAAAAAAATTGGATCAGGAAGAAAGAAAGAGGCAAGAAGAGGTAGTGAACCAAGGTGCCAAGGTTTTTTTTTCCTTCTTCTTCCATTTGTGATACCAACAACTTGTGCTTGTGTTTTATTCTTTTTATGCCTTTCTTTGCATTATAATCTTTCACGATGTTTGCCATTGTAGATGTTACTGAATTTGTTATTGCAACATATGTTTATGGACAACATATTTCCATTTGATTTCCATTGAGAAGTTCTGGTTTTGAAGTTGTGAATTGAACTGAGGAAGGAGAAAGGGCACAATAATAACCTCTTCTAATTCCTTGTTATGCACAAGATTCGTCTTCTTCGTTGGCATGTTACATGGAATTCTAATTACGTGGATTGTGGTCACAGTAATAGATTAGGGTTTTCAACTGGAGATGAATGAAAGAACATAATAGTTTGGGTGGTAAGGAATAGGTGTTGTAGGAAACTAAATGTGAAAATTACAATGTTTTAGTGGAGGAATATGGATCAAGGAACAAACTCTCATGCTACAATGGAATCAAATCTTTGAAAGCAAACCCATATGGGCTATGTGGCACCTGCATATGGTCAAGATGCTTATGGAGCAATAGTAAAGAAGAAAGTGGTGACATATGCAAAAGAAGGTTTTGTTCAAAAATCCCAAGGGTTTTCTCATCATCATCACATAAACAAAAACACATTTTCATGATCTTTATCTTTAAGATGGTGTGTGCAAGGATGGATAGGTTTTCCATAAAGATAACAGTTTGATGAAAAACACATTACTCCAAACACTACAACAAAATGTGTCCTTATACACCAAGTGATTTCATTCAATTTTGAGTGAATTCACTAATTGTAGTGAATAGGGACTAATGGGGAAGTAATGAATTCATTAATTTAGTGAACAAAGATTAGTGTATTGCACCCACATTTTGTAGTAATGAAATCATGGTTATTTAAAAGGTTCAAGTTGACTAATTTGTCATTTTGACTAATGGACATGTACATTTTGACTAAGGGTTTAAGGGCTTGAATGACACTTGTATTGTTTAATTGATCAATTTGACTATAATGGTTAATTTGATTAAATGCATATAGTCAAATTGTATAATTTTAATCAAAATGACCAATAATATTTAATCAAGTTGAACATTTAATCAAGATGGTCAATGATTTAAAAACAAAATGATCAATGCTCAGTCAAATGGAACATTTAGTCACGATGATCAATGATTTTTAATCAAATGTGACATGGTCTACTACCCTATGTATTTTATCTCTTACCTATTCACCCACCTATTCACCTGATTAAATATTTACTTACTTATTATATATCCACCCACCTACCTACCTACTACTTACCTACCTACCTGTCTATTTATACCTTTTCACCTATCTACCCACCTACATGCATATTACCTACATCATACCCACCCATTTACTTACCTAAATTTAACCATTAGGTGTAACAATGTTAGATATAACCATTATGTTTAGCCATTAGATTTAACCATTAGGTTTAATCATTATGTTAAACCATTAAATTTACCCATTAAGATTAACTTAAGTTTAACCATTATGTTTAATCTATATATTTAACCATTATGTTTAGCCAGGTTTTAATAATTATATTTAATCATTAAATTTAGCCTATGTTTAGCTAAGGTTTAATCATTGTGCTTAACCATTAGATTTAACCATTAAGTTAAACCTAAGTTTAGCCATTTTGTTTAGCCAAAGTTTAATCACTATGTTTAACCAAAATTTAATCATTATGTTTAGCCACTAAATTTAACCATTAAGTTTAATCAAAATTTAGTCAAAGTTAGTTATGAAGTTTAACCATTACGTTTATTAATTAAGTTTAGCCATTATGTTTAACCAAGGTTTAGTCATTATATTTAACCATTAGGTTTAGTCCAAGTTTAGCCATGAAATTTAACCATTACATATGTTTAATCGACATTTAGTCATTATGTTTAGCCATTATTTTTAGCCAAAGTTTCACCATGAAGTTTAACCATTATGTTTAACAACTAGGTTTAATTATTATGTTTAATTAGGGTTTAGTCATTATATTTAGCCACTAGGTTTAACCATTGAGTTAATCAACTATGTTTAACCAAAATTTAACCATTGAATTAATCAATTAAGTTTAGCCAAAGTTCAACCACTAGGTTTAGCAAAAATTTTGCCATGAAGTTTAACCATTGAGTTTATCAACTAGGTTTAACCAAAGTTTAGCCATTGAGTTTATCAACTAAATTTAACCAAAGTTTAACAACTATGATTAACCAAAGTTTAGCCATTCAATTTATCAATTAAGTTTAGCCAATGTTTAACTAATGTTTAATCATTGGGTTTTACCAAATTTTGACCATTAAGTTTATAAATCAGGTTTAGTCACTATGTTTAACCAAGGTTTTGTCATTATGTTTAGCCATTAAATTTTGCCACTAGGTTTAGTCAAAGTTTAACCATGAAGTTTAGCCATTAGGTTTATAAATTAGGTTTAATCATTAATCATTAGGTTTAGCCAAGGTTTAAGCATTAAATTTAAGCCATTACATTAAGTCATTAAGTTTAACCATTTAATTTAACCATTAGTTGTCACCTACATTTAACCACTATGTTTAGTGATGTGAAATAAACATGTGAAATAAAAAATTTAACAAAAGTTGAACACTTTTGATGGTGTAATTCATTGGTAAGGATTTGGTTTATCATTGTGAAGGTTTGGGGTTCAATTCCTAATACTTGTAATCTATATACATGCTTAAAGGGTTAGGGTGGGTAGGTTAAGTTAGGTTAAATTAAGTTATGAAAGTTAGATAGACTAAATTAGGTTAGGTAGATTAAGCTAGGTTACGACTTACTAACTTGCCTTTTTATGACCTACTTAAACTTATTTACAACCTATCTACCTAGATGTATTTACACAAAAAAATTGGTAATAACCTAAAACAAAATTGGATAGACATTCAACCAGTCAAATGGTCCCCTACCCTATAATCAAAATGACCAATCAAAATGACTATTCAAATGGTCCAATAGTATGCTAGTCAAAAAAACCACTTGTAATCACACAAGACATGGCCAAAATGATTTGTCTAGATTAACATGATGGTTTTTTTGACACCTATCCAAATGGGGTCCTTTTTTACTTGATTTTTTAATTAAAATAACCTATTTTTGTAATAATGATAACACATGCAATAACAAAAAACAAAAAGGCATAAACCGGTGGCATGAATCACAAGGGAATGAACAACCAACTAAAGTTCCAAAATAAGACATTGACCCCACTAGTAACTCCCATGTCATCACCTTGATTATGTTTTTTTCATTTGGAAGAGTGGTTGGGTTCCCAGGTATCGTACTAAAAAACCAAATGGTGGGAACAGAAGGTTAGGCAAGGAACATGGAGGAAGGATAATGTGGAGGCAATGGTGGAGGAGGTGTGGGGATTGGAAAGGAAAAATCTGAGAAAGAAGGAAGTGTAAAAAAGAAGAGAACAAAAATGTGGCTAGATCCAAAAATGAATGCATTGGTGAAGGCTTACTGAGAGGTTCACATGAAGTTGGCAGCAACACAAAAGAAAGTGAAACAAGTCTTCAAATCAACAACATATTAGTGGAAGGAAGTAAAAACCTTATTGTTTAATGTGGGTGTAGACTGGCAACCAAAAGAGATTGAACGCAAGTGGTCCAATATGTCCACTACCTTCAAGTAAATTGTTGATAGGTAGATGCAAGGTAAGGTGGACCAAAACCAATAGATAAATAGTCCCTAGTAGTCCCAAAAAAAAACTAAACAATAGGGAGCATGAAACTAGGGGGGTTTTAAGGTAATAGGGCCAATGTGACAACAAATGAGATGAATTCAGTCATTCCCATCGGTCAAAGTTATTTAACGGGAAAATTCAAAATGTTCTTGCTATGTTTTCGCCAAACTTTCTAATGAACCTCACCATTGATCTAGGTGTATGTGTTGGACATACGCATAGTTCTCGTGGTCATTTTTCTCACTTGCATACCTCAATCATCAAACCGCCTAAAATGGTGAACTTTTGCATAGTGCAAACAAATGCACATGACAATATGGTTCTAAGGTTGGTTATTGAATTAATTTTATTCTTTTCCCATGTTGACTAATGAAAATGCAAATGGTAATGGTAGTTTAATTTTTCTTCATGCAAATGCTAGTCTTGCCAAAAGTTTGGGTGGTAGTTTGGGTACAAACCTTTACAAAAAGAAGGTGAAAATAGAGGGAGTCACGTCTTCTTGGGTTGATCCTTTTTATGGCACAACACCTGTCATCATCTTTGATAAGAAACAACTTGTTTCTTGAAATCAATTTTTGTTGAACAATACCACATTTGTGGTAAGGGTTCATCACTAAAATGTCTAAAGCTTGGTAAGGATTTTGAAGAGGGTAAAGTAGAAGCATTATTTGGGCCAAGTATTAATAGGAATGGTTATCGATACTCATGGTCAAATGATGAGATGTTGATAGTTAAGGTCAAGAACTTATGGATGATTGCACATCAAAAAATGCAAGTTCCAAACACCTGCATGATCAATAAGGTGGAAGCTTGAGGTTTTGTTTATAAAAAAAAAGGTCAAGACATCAACTAGGCTATGTTTGTCGAATGGACAATTCATGATCAACTTAGGAGGATACAATTTTTAGAGAGATCAAAAGGTGGGAAAACTTCTAAAGGCGGGAAATCTAATATTTTTCGTGATTATGAGGGTGTCAACTTAAACAGAGAAGATGAAGACGACATTCAAACAAATGCCATGGCTTAACCAAACAACCAAGGTCATCATGCACATGAGCTATAATTGGCAACGTGCATCATATAGTGGCAGGAGCATATTACTATTTTAAAGATAGATCATGTGCTAGCATTGGAGGATCTTTTGTCATCCCTTTCAAAAGCCGAAAATGATGCTATTGTAGAACTTCAAAGGATTTTAGACCAAGTTAAGGATTCGAAAGGGCTATTGGCAAGAGCAAATGGTGAACTTTTGTAATTATGAAGAAACATAAAAGCCTTAAACTTGAAATTTTTGGATTTGCGATCTCAAGAAAAAGACACAGGACTTGCACTTGTGGAAATAAAGAATCTTCAACGGAATTTGGATGCCCATGGCCTTATGCTTAAGTCCTTAAAAAATTTGTTGGAAATATAGAGGAAAAAATTTCTAGGGTTTCGACCAAGAGTGCAAAGTGCAGATTTTTGTTGCCTCCAAATATCCACCTTTGTGATTATTAGTCCAACAATCACATCATCGCCTTTGCCATTCACTTTTCTAGTTGATGATCATGGTTCTCCAATTTTTACTTTTGAATTCCTCTTCTTGCCATGTCCATTTTGTAATAAGGGCTTTGCACCTGCATGGGATTGTAAATTTGCTTCCTGCAAACACGTTTATCACTCCCGATGTGCAGTTATTCATTTCTCACATTTTTTGAAGTGTATATATTGTGAGGATGAAATGCATGCATGTAGAATGGTAGATACTTTCTAGAATCAAGATGCCGAATTTGGATGACATTAGGCATCACAAACTTAGCATCTCATGATTTAGTAATAAAAATCATGCAAAATTTGTTAAATCATAATTTGTCAATTTTGTGCACTAATATTGTGCATTGAAGACACATTTGAAACATAGATTTATTAAAAGATGCAAAATTCATGTGACATTTGTTCATTCATAGGTTCGTACTTCATCCATTAACACATTTATTCGTGTGTCAAACGTGTTTTCAACGCATGATATTCGTGCAAAAAATGTACAAACCTATGAATGAATGAACTTTGCATGATTCTCATTATTAATTCATTACATGCTAAATTTGTGATGGGGTCATGGAAGGATTGGGCTAATATGCAAGTTCTTTTAGGACCACCATGTCAATTTAAAGGTATGTGATCAACTTACTTAACTTTGAATGCTATTATAGTCTTTTGAAATGTTATAATTTGTCATCCATCTATTTAAATCTGAGGTTCTATTTCTATGTATAGTCCATTTTGTCTTTGGATAACACAATTCCATTACATTTTGTGGTCAATTTATAGGTTTGATGTTGTTTAATGGTTGGACACATCTGCTAATTCTACCATTACCATAGTTCAGTCCATCTACAATGCTTAAACTCACATATTACATGTGTAAACCACATTGTGCACATGTTTTCACTGTCATAGTGCACAATTTTGAATCTAACACTTATAAATCCAAGTAAATATCTTCAAATTTGTAAAAGTGTAATACAATTCCCCATCTTTCATGGTGCAAACCAAATGTTAATTTAAGTTCATAAGAGTCCATTCAAAGTTTGATGTTATCAAGCATAGTCCATGCATACTTTGGTCAAGTCCTTCAATAATTTAGAATTTTTTATTATAATGTAGATAAGTCTATAATAGTCCTTGACACTTTGGTTACATCCAAGCTTAGTAGTCCAGAATTGTTGATTGTAGTCCATACAAGCCTATAGTAGTCCTTTGTTGCTTTGGTCACATCCTTAATAGTCCAAAATTGTTGATTATAGTCCATACAAGCCTATATCAATCCTTTAATACTTTGATCAAGTCCCTTCATAATTCACAATTGCTGATTATAAGCCATACAAGTCTATAACAAGACTTTTTGACACTTTGGTCAAGTCATTTAATGGTCCATAATTGTTGATTGTAGTCCATACAAGCCTACATAAGTCCTAAAACATTTTGGTCAAATCCTTTAATAATTCATAGTTGTTGATTATAATCCGTACAAGTTTATATAAGTTCTTTGACTCCATGTATCTCCATTTATTCACTCTCAATTTGTGGCAATTGTCTTCAATAATTTTAAAACTTCATGTAGACTTGTTTCCCCCTAAAGTTCATTAATAATTCAAGATCCTTGAATAAACTCCATAGAGGTCTTGAACAATCCAAGTTATGAACTTCATGTTTCCCCATTTAGTCACTTTTGATTTGACGTTTTGTTGTGGCAAATCCACTTTGGACTTTTGTATCTTTTTCACTTCAATGTGATCATCAATGGCTAGCTCCTACAAAATTTGACACCATTAGTCCATATGTTGGGAGCATCAAGCTAGCAACTACAATAAAACCATCAATTGCACATAGAACTATAACGTCTCCCTTCAAGAATGTGCAAGTGCAAAATGATGGGGTTGTTGGCTTTGCACAACCACCCCAACATTGCCCCCAAGCCCAAAAATAGAAAAAAAAAGGGTGAAAAAAAACTTGGAGTTAGAAAATGCTAGCTAGGAAGACCCCAAAGGTATTGAAGAAGACTTGGAAGAAAAGGAGGAGGAGGAATTGATAGGTTCATCAAGCAAAGGAAAGTCAAATAAGGAACTTTTTAATGATCAAACTGTTGAAAGCCCTCTTAAAAAGAAAAAGAAAACCAAAACACCGGTTGCTCACAAAGTCTTTGTATCCACCAAGACAAGGGTTGCCAAACACATCACAAGACATGGTAGAGCAAAATAATACAAGCTAGGTACAAGTTTCTTGTATAATGTTCCCATTACTCCAAATTAATATAAAAGCATTTGAATTCTATTTTTTAGAACATTGTTATTGTTTTTGTTCTAGGTTGTTTCGTATTGGTTTAAAGAGGCAAGATCATTACCAAAACTAAGGGCTTCACATTTGGCCCAATAATTTTTAACCTATATCTAATCTAGATCGACTTGTTTTTTCATATCTATAAGGTTGGCTTGCTTCTTGCAACAAATCCTTCAAGTAATGGAGGGTTATAAAATGGTCATTAGCTTGGGCAGATGCAAGCTTATTCTTTTCCTCCAATGCAAAGATTCATGAAGGGCAATCCTATTGTTGATTTTGAGTCTCCTTCAAAAGCATTTTCACCAATGCAACTTGTTGAAGAAGAAATACACAAACCTCTTTACAATTCGTACCCACCTTAGAATCGTCATCATACAATGTCAAGTCAGTTTCCAAGTAACTTTGCTACTTAGTTCTTGTCCTTTGAAATGAAAACCCTCCACTAAAACTTCTTTTGAGATGAAGAGCTTAGTCATTTTGCTCACCTCATTTGCTTTTGAATGGTGTCGTAGGCATAGTAGGCCCAATTTACCTCATGGTTCTTACGTTGTACCAACCAACCACACAAAAAAAATGCCGAATAGTCATTGTTGGTGGGAGCATGACCATAGATAAGTTCATAGAGTTTTTGAAGCCTTGCACAATTTGAACAAGTGATTAGTTCATTAGGTCTTGCCTTCCAACCATTTTGTTCCTTCTCGCCAAATGCAACTTCTACCTCTTCATGAATGAGCATAGAAGAATCAAGATCCCACCAAGGGTCTCAACCTGCATTCACCAAATTCAAATTCCTTGAAAAATCTTCTAATGTTCATTCCAAACAATCTAAGGCTTTTATCATTCTCTAAATCCCTTTGACGTTCTCTCCTTGAATACAACTCCTTTTTGGCATTTTCAATTTTGATATTCAGAGGTTCATTCTTGATGAAAGCCATTATTTGTACTAACTTGTGCAAATTGGAAGTAAAGCAAAGATTCAAAACTCATGTAAAGTAAAAACTGAATGCACAATAAAATAGACCATAAAAACACAAGAAAATGAACTTGACAAAGTTATGGAAAAACTTAACACCTGTGATTTTCACAAATACCAAATGTGATTCCAAAACACACATCTAAAGCAAATGGGCATGAAAAAGAGAAGATGCAAGCACAATGTTGATTATTGCACTAAGAGAAAAGATGGCTACCTTGTTACAACTACTTCAATGTAGTTGGTCTTAGGAACCCTAAAGTCTATAGGTGGCCTAAGTTGGTGGGAGACTGGGAGTTTGGACAATGTTTGAAATTTCATAACAGTAGTTTTACTTTAAAACTACATTTTGAAAATTTTGCAAGGAGCAATGATTATCTACTTGACCATGCCTACACCTAGTAATTTTTCAATAAAAAATATATTTTTGAACACACTTATGTTCGTTTGAATGAAAAAATGTCCATATGTTTTTTTGTGAAATCACATAAGTCAAACTTTTCAATTATAATTGAAATGGTACAATCAATACATATTCAATATATGACTAAATACTTCATCAAGATTTGCAATTATTTGAATCATTTCAAAAGTATAATTTGCATTTTGCCATATATCGTGACACTAATTTCTCACAAATATATATTTTCAATCATTTAATATTAATAAAAAATGTAGTTTATTTTGAAAATTGCATTATTTGGCAAATGAACTAGCTTATTTTGAATATTATGAAAACCTCTTTCAATATTGTCTTAGTGGACGTTGAAACTTACACAATTTCAAAAAACAATATTTGTGACAACAATTTTTGGCCACCATAATGTGCTTTCACCCATGATTATCCAATATAACATGCAAGACTCTTGAATCACATTGCAAAGGTGGGTGTTAGGTTCTTGAATACTTGGTTTTTTACATGATTTGCACATTAACATCAACTTGGGTCCCTAAAAATTGTTGAATTGTGCACAACCTTCCACTTGTAATGGTCACCTTCAATTTTAACAAGTTCAATGGTATAGTAACATCCAATATAGTTTTAGTTAATGACTACTCTTGATAGAAACATGCAAATAGCCCAAGTAGCCCATTGGTTGAAATAATATATAATTTAGTTTCATTAACATCCAATTTCATTCAACTATAAGTTGCCAAAGAAAGAATTGAAAGATTTACTTGCATATATAGGTTTGGCACCAATCGAAATAATCTTGTGAAGATGCCAAATACACTTTGCAAAAATTTGCATATATTAAAAAAATCAAAATATATCACTCGGATTTGGTCCCTAAATAACACAGACATTAAACACACCCTTGTGCTTTGCCAACATCAACAACAATATAAACAACATGATAATTAAATATAATTAATCAACAACATATATGACATGCCAACTTTTCACATCACAAGCATTGACAAGCACAAATTGACCTCCATTATGACCACAAGAGTTCCATTAGCATATTGTCATCTAAAATTATTTTTTTCAAGGAATTATCCCATGGTGAACAACTTGAAAGTTAGAAATTACCATTCAGATTATAATCCTCCCCACTTCATTTCATGAACTACATTTCTATACCTAGGAAAACTATGATAAGGTTTGTATTTACTTGACTTATTATGGCATCTTCTCCTACCACAACAAATTCTTTCAAAATTAAGGCTCTTGCCAAAACATTTTTGTCTATCCTCCAACAAGCCCAAAAACTCATGTCAATCTTAGATCATACACCTCAAGTTCCACTTGTGTTATTTCTTGTGAAAAAAAATTCATTCAAATTGCCTAGACCAGCCCAAAACCAAGCATTAAACTATTGTTAAAAAAAAAACCCCTCTAAGAAAATGAATCAACTTAACCAAAAAACAAAAAGAAATTGCAAGCAATAAGAAAAGCTCGAAACTTTCTTTCTAGTACACTTCGATGTAGCAACAACACACTAGAAAAAGTTATTGAGGTCAAAGTTCACATATATAATCTAGGCTTGGAAGTGTACAAATATTTGCATCAATTACCTCTTTTAACATCTTCTTCCACCATTGGAAAAGATCTTTCAAATTCAAGGTTCCACCTTGAGCCTTTTTTGTCCAACTTCCAACAAGCATAGAAAGTTTATCAAAACATAAACAAAATCTCCCATGTTGATTTATGTATGTACATGTATAAATTTGGATAAAATATGAAGACATCAAGTTTTTAAAAACTTCTACAAATGCAACAATGTTTAAACGTTTTAGAAGGACAATTAATCTATGAACAAATTGCAAGAAGGAAAACCTTGAAGAAATCATCGAGGATTGATTCTTGGAAACCTTACAATTTCAAGAATATGTAAGTTTTCATTATATGTAGCAACAACACTAAAATATAAAATTTTGGGACTATTGATGTAGACCAATGCATAGCAAGATAAAAAGTTGGTTGGAAAGTTACTTGAGGATCGAAGTCAATGGTTTTGATATTCTGTGATGCCCTTAAAAACCTTTGCCCAACCACAATGGGAATAACTCCATCCCACCATAGGTAATCTATATTACAATTTAGCACAAATCCAAACAACAATTTCACTATGAGAAAAAAGGGTGTTTTGCAATTGGCCTTGTAACTCTTTTTTTGAGTTGCATCGAACACTTGCAACTCATCGTATTTATATGTTATGAATGATATTGGATAATATATGTGGTGCAACTCATCGTATTTATATATTGTGAATGATATTAGACAATATATATGGTGTAATTCATTACAATTCAATTACGACTTTGTCACAACAACTCCTTTTCAACTACTATGCAACTCCCTTATGATTATAATCATAATGTCATGCTAATGTCATTTTTCATCCATCCATCAAAATTTAACACGTGGCACTATGAGGATTTTTCATGATTTTTTTGAAATATTGGTATCCATTGTCCATTATGATTATTCATTTTAGATGGTTTTGGATTATGACACGTGGCACAATCAAAAGTTGCCACATGGCTTATTAATTGAATTTTGAAAACAAATATATATATATACCTAATTAGGTCGGTACATAGCCATAGGTAGGTAAGTTGATATAGTTCCAACCTACCTACTTACTTACCTACTTACCTAACTATTTATTTACTATTTAAGTAGGTAAAAAAATAGGACCTATTTATTTAGGTAGGCAAGTAGGTAGGTAGGAAAGTATAATATTAGGAGAATAAGTGAACTAAAAAATAGCCACATAAGTTTTTAAATTTGTTATGTGTTTTGCCTTTAGGTTTAAGCTTTTATGAATTCATCCCAACATAACACATGTATTTTAATGTGAGAATGCAAAAGGAAACACTTCCTTTATATAGTTTGTGAAATGAAATATATATTGAAGACAAAGCATATGGGTTAAATCTTTTAATGGCACCCTAATTGCAATTGAGTTGTAACTACAAAAAACATTTTCCCACATGTTTTTTGTTTGATTTTGATTTTTTAATTGAAATTTATAGTTAATCATCTGACATAATCATTTGGAATTTAATTATTTGAATTAAATATATGTTAATTACTTATCTAAATTGATTATATGAATTAATTAATATAATTAATTGGTTGATTGATTCAAATAATTAATTATCAAAATAAATATTAGATGATTGATTATTTCAATAACTATTATATAATTAATTATGTTGATAATTGATGATCTGAATTCAAATATAATTCAATAATTACTCACCTACATTAACAAAATTTGTTATTTAAAATTATTTGAATTAATTAGTTAAATTTATATAATTAATTATTGATATTAAGTAATTGATTATTTATTATCTAAATTAATTAAATAATAATTAATCAAATTTGATTAATGAATTCATATGAATAGTTTATCATTTAGTTTAATTAGTTAGTTCATGGTAATTAAATATATTACATATTAATTAATAATTAAAAAATTAATAACAAATACTTCATTCTAAAATATTGAATAATAGACATGAATTTGAGTAAAATATATTGAGGTATACAAAACATATTCATATGTACACCAATATTGAATGTTTAATAAAATATACACATTGCTTTTGATTTCAATTCAAAAATGGGCTTTCACCTTTCATGAAATTTTATGGTTTGATATGTATGTATATTAACATAATATTGTGAATTCCAATGTAATGAAATATTATTAACACAACAATTGAACATCAATCACAAAAAATAAGACTCTAATATTTATAAAATATTTACTTAGGATTATAATTTAGTTATTTAAATATTTATGAAAATGAATTATTTTAATTAATTAATTCAACAAAGGAGTTGGCTCGTATCAATGAAACATTTAATAATCTAGTTTAGCAATGTTTGAAATGTATAAGCAATGATATGTATATGTACATACTCATAAACACTTTAATACACCATTCCAATCCAACTTAAAGCTTGCATTTACATTTTCAATGAATTACACAATCTATAAATCTTTTAATAGTATGAGTTGCCATATAGTTGACAACTAATTATAGATGAGTTGAACATTCTAATTCCAATAAAATGGACAAGTAGTAGTTATGTAATGAAATCATAGTGACACATTTAGTTGTAATTTAGTTGTAAAACTAGCTAATTTAGTTGACTTTTAGTTTCAAACAAGTTGAAAGTTCCAAATGTTATGGACCTTCATTTGATCGTACACGTGGCATGATCGTATGCATCAATGCCATATGCCAATTGCAAAGTAGTTGTTCATTTAATGCTAAAGCTACACCAGTTGCAACATAGTTGAAATTAACCTCTTTGTTGCAACTTGTGATCATGGTCAAACTACGATTGACTATCACTACAGTCAAACTATGGTCTAATATCTTGCCTAAATTATATTCTAATATAATATGCAAAAAATTGTGAAATTCTTTCAAAAGTTTGAGGTGGGATACATTCAAATATGCACACCCTTGGAAAATATACATTAAGACACCTTGAAGGGGGTCATTGTAATGTGTTTTCACCTCCAACTATGATTATTTTATTTCATTTTATTAAAAATTGGAGTTACCAATTGAGTTGAATGACCAATTGAGATTGTTAGAAGTTGGAAACAACTTTCAACTAGGGGACCACCTCCTACAACTAAGGTAACAATATTGTCAACTTCCTAAGTTGATTATTATTTGAAAGGTTGATTTAAATGTGACATCATTAAGCATCATTCTTTTAGTTGGGAAATGTCACAACTTCATAAGTCAAACATATGACTATTTCAATTGAGCATCATTTATAGTTGGATGACATATTAAGATGATGGATGGATGAAATTTAAGGTACATATATGTTTCAAATGTTTATCTATGGGGATTACAAATAAAATTATGACCAATTTAAATATTATGAAGATCAATTGAATTATAAGTATGAAATTACCAATTCCATGCCATGATGGTTATTTAATCATCACCTATTTACATAATCCAAGGACATTCATGGTCAAATTCACATGTGAGAATGTTTTCCAAGCAGGTAAGTAGAATGAAAAGGCAATATTTCAACCCTACACACTTATGGAAGACTGGCTGTTTCAAATAGACCTTCCATACTAATCAAATAATAGTTACATAATTAATGTTGTTTATTTTAAGGACTATTTGTAGTAGTACGTCATACCTATATTAGGTACATATTAAATATTAATAAATAAATACCTACCTACTTATTAGATACCTATTTACTAAGTACCATACTACATACTTATTAAATATCTAATACCTATTTAGCTATTTATCTAGTTAGTAGTTAGGTATTTAATTAATGTGTACCTAGAGTATTAGGGTTTAGGTAGCTAGGTCTTTAATAGGTAGTTAGTAGGTAGCTACTAATTAGGTAGGTAGCCATTAGGGTTAACATTTAGTTAGCTATTAAGTACCTACCTACTAATTATTAACTGTATAAAAGTGCATAGTTCGGTATCTAGTACCTAACTCTAGGTACCTACTAATTATTATTGAAATATAGGTACCTATTGAATATGTATTTTTTAGCTACTACTAACTATTAAGTCTCTAGGTTATCTACGCTAGGTATTAGACAAGTGTTAAGTGATTTAAGCCTAGGTGTCACCTTATTTAACTTTACATCCAACCTAGGTGCCACATACGTTACATTAATTATTAGGCTAGTAGATATTAAATCTTTAAGCTACCTATGTTAAGGTTTAGATAAGTATAAGGTGGTCTAAGCCTAGGTGCCACCTTCTTTAGTTTTAGCCCAACCTATGTGCCACATACATTACATTAGTTGGTAGGTTAATAAATATTAAGTCTTTAGGTTACTTATGTTAAGGTTTAAATAGGTACAAGGAGGTTTAAGCCCAAGTGCCACCTTATTTAATTTTAGTCCAACCTAAGTGTCACATATGCATTTTGAATGTTTTTTTCAAATGAAAATTAATATAAAAAATAACATTTTTTCCAAGTTTTTTTTGATGATTTTTTCCATAAATTAATAAATATAAAAATATATAGAAGGTAAAAATATGATTTTTTATTTTTAAAAATATTTTAATTAACACATAAATGAAATTTAATGAATTATATTTTCCTTATATATATAATTTTTGAATAATAAAATTAATATAATCTATGATATTACATACATAACACATTAGTTTGTATATTAAAATTAATTATTTGATTTAACATTACGAAGATTGGATTTTCATTTTGATTTGTTTAAAAAAATAAAATCATAACATTTTATCAAATGAAGGTTCAAAATAAAATATAGCATTTTGTCCAAATTGAATGTACAAAAATCTTACTTAATTAAATGTAATTTGATTTAAAAAATCATGAAATATGTCATATTGTAGTTAATTGATACATTAAAAGGTTATAATAAATAATAAATAAATCCACATATTGAAAAATGAAATAGATCAATTAATGGTTAATTATAAAATTTTATTTAATAATAATTTTAATTGAAATACTTCAAGTACAAGTGAACATGACAATTATATAATGGTTCAACTTTCATTTGAAATAAATTGGAACAAAGGTATCGTGATTTAGTTCATTTTTAAAGCTTTCATTGAATTGGGTTAACAAAATAAACCCATTTTTTGTAGTAATGCACATGCTTGGTGAATGACATATTGGATCTAAGATGTCAATCATGTGAAATATGCCGTAACAAGATACTACCTTTAGTTGTGATCAATATTATTGGATTTTTTCAAATAACTTATTAACATTTTTGAATTTTTCTAAGTCTCGTGCATTTTTAGATGTGGGCGCATGCGTGATTTGGTGTGTTGACTCATTTGTATGGAATAACCCAATGTGGATGAGAAGGAATGAACCACAGGGTTTCACATTGACACTATTGCAATGTCAAATTGTAAACAACTTCTCATTTCCGTCATATGCATTTTTAGGACACACAAAAAGTTGACCAACAACAAAGATAAATCTTGTGACATTGCACTTTTTCAACTTAGAATGTTTCACAATTTTGGCTCTAGATACCAATAAAACACACCTTACATTTCATCATTTTCATCTTCTTGTCCCCTCCATAAACAAGTTATGACCAACAAAATCTTGCATCCCAAAGATCCTACAAAACCCTATTCAACTCTCATTCACATTTCATTTTCTTTTATTTGGTTCATACATTTGACATTGACTTTTGTAAGATTTTCATCAATGACGTTAGGATTGAGTGCCATTTTTGTCATAAGTTTTTGGTTCTCTTTGAAAAGAGATCTACATCAGATAGAGGCATTGGTACACTTTTTGGCAACATACCATTTTTAGGTGACACTTTGTGCATTTGACATAGGCATGGATGCACAGTCAATGTTGCTTGCTCCCCTTTGCATCGGTTGAAGAAGACTCATGTAGTTTAGACATAGAAAAAAAAGATGGACCTTGAAGTTCAGAAGATGTTTGAAAGGTACCATATCTAAGTGCAAAACAAAGACACAGTGGAATAGAACTAGACTTGATCTAAGGCTTCTTTCACAAATGTTGGGTTCAAAGACTAAAAACAAACAAGCAACACAACCTCTCACCTCTACAAATTTGAAATTTGAACATAAAAACAGACTTGATTAAGGGCTTCTACACCTCTTGAGGTGTGAAAAAGATCACATGTAAGTGCAACTTGCTCTTGCTCCTCCTATTTGCTTCAGGTCGTCCCCATTTTTGTTTAGGTTTGCTCCATTTTGCATTAACTTTAATGTTCATAAAATCTGATCCTACTGCAACAACCAGCACACAGAATCTTGTTTGTATCCTGTTGATGATCTCTACGTCCAAGCTCTCAATGTTGTCAGCAATGACATCCTCTTGCAACTCAGTCAAGCCATGTGACAGTTCACCCCAAGAATACTGGCCCATCCCATTTTTTGCAATTTTATCAAAATCTTATGGCCAAATTCCTTAGGGCATTTTTTGTAGGGCCTTAATCTCTAGCATACATAGTTGTTTTTTTTGTGATTTTATTAAAATCCTATGGCCAGATTCCTTAGGGCCCTTCACAAGGCCATAAAGCTACCCTGGAAAATTCGTTATTGTGATTGGAGGGCACCTCCTAATGCGAAATCTGGCATTTAGTCAACATCAGTACCTTCCGTTTCTTTGTAGGGCGTTTTGATTTTTGGGAGGTATCTCCCATTTTCTTAGTGCCTTCTCATTTGTTAGCATTGTGCTTTGCGTCCAGTAAGGCCCCTCGGTCAAGGGTGTTACCAGAAGTGGGGCCATGCTCAGTTCCGGCCTCCTCATTTGTTAGCATTGTGCTTAGTACAGTAAGGCCCTTGGTTGAGGCCATTCCCAGAAGTGGGCCCAGGCTTGGTTTGGGCCTCCTCATTTGTTAGCATTAAGGCCCTTGGTTGAGGGCATTACCAGAAGTGGGCCCATGCTCAGTTCCTGCCTTCTAATTTGTTAGCTTTACGTCCAGTAAGGCCCTCGATTGAGCATTACCAGAAGTGGGTCCATACTCGGTTCCGGCCTTGCACAGAGCCCTTAATGCCTTGGACCTAAGGCCTTACTGCCTCTTATAAAAAAAATCCTAGCGTGTGAAAATTCGCCACCAAAAGAAAAAAACACCACTGCCAAGGATCATGATGGCTACCTAGTAAAAGAAGGGGGAAAACAAATGAAAACCGCTTCAGTTACCAAACATGCCCCGTCCCCTCCTCTCTTTTTCTGAATCTCACCGTCTCTCTTCTTCGTCTTCTTTGCCATCTCCGCAATTTGTGTGCCATCTCTTCGAATTCCGGACTGTCGTTTGCTTGTTTGTTCTTCCCCTTGGCAATAATCATCTTCATCTAATCAATCTTGATCATACCAACTTTTATTTTGTTTCTTTTTGGGCTAGGTGGGTGGGTTTGTGTGTGTGTGTGTGTTTTTTTTGTTGCAAGTCTGCTGCTGCATTCGTGCATGCACATTATGGCGTTGGTCGTGGTGGTGTTTGCTCCTGCTGCTGCTGTTCCCAGGAGCATTAGCAAGAGAAGGAGGAGGAGGAGGAGGATTGTGAACCAAGAGTGGCAGCAGAATGTTGTTGGGGTTTAACAAACATACATTCATGTCGTGCTGTATTGTTACTTGGGTTAAGGTCGCTGCATTACTGCGGAGTTTTGAATTTCTGATCCATTTTGGCGTGGATTTTGGAGACGCGTGTTAGATGGAGTTTTTAGAGTCTGTAGCCTCTCGCTTGTGGTAGTCGACAGACAGTTGCGGTTCTCGATTAGCAAGAAGAATTCAGGATTAGGGAGTTGGAAGATTCTGCGTGTTTTTTTGTTTCCTCACAGGAATTCTCGGAAGAAACTCTCTCTCGAGAGGGCTGAAGGTCGACAAGGTGGGTTATGGGGGGACGGTGGGAACCCGATTCAAGAGGACTAGAGAGCAGACGGATGGCTGAAGTTGGCGGGCATTGAAAGACAGAAGAATGGTGGGGATTTGGGTTTCAGGGCGGGAGTTGCTGCAGTGTTTGCTTTTGTTATTCGCGCGTTGCTGTCACAGAACCTGTAATTCGTTGTACCTCACGACCACGACGACCGTGTGGAGAATCGACGACTCGTAAGTAAACCAAACTGGAGAACTTGACTTGAGCACGGAATTGATCAAAGTGGCATCGGGACGCCTTGGCTCCTTCTTGGCTGAAAAGCTTGGTTTCGGAGACGACCCAATACCAAAAATGGGAGGAGCTGTGAGCTATGCATCCTCCTCCTCCTCTCATGATGACAAAAGAGGGACTGAGACAGAGGACTGGATCAACCTGCCATGCCCAACCAAATTCGAAGATATCACACGGGAAGCTATCAGTAAGTTGCTACAACTACAAAATTTACACACATATCCTTCTCTTCCACAATGTCTCTTCTCTGCATATTTGAAATTCCATACAGTAGTAGTAGGGCAAAGAATGCATCATTAGCTGATTGGACAAAACCAAACAGTTAGAAGATCAAGCTCTAGGTAGCTGACGGCCTCTTGACAACCCTGGTTTGGGTATTTCGGAATTGTAGTGTCGCTCAAGCCAGAACTCTTTGAAGGCCTGCGGTTTGATTTCACAAAGCCTCTCAACCAAAAATTTTCTCTCAGCCATAGGTCAGGATGCTCTCTCTCTCTCCTTCCTCACATAACCAAAGCTCTCAATTCTTGATTTCATGCACCTCTCTTCCCACATTCTCAAAGCAGGGAAATGACCCAACAAAAATATGCAAACAGGCAACACAACTTAATTCCTTCCATACATGCAAATTCCCCCTGCCCTCCACCGACGAGATCTGTGGAGTTTGTCGAGGGATTGAAACAACTACAACATAAGAAAACAATTTAACTTGTGGAGTGGTAGAAGTTTGATCAGAAAGCAGGAACTGACAAGAAAAAAGGGTCTGTGGTGGGTGCAGTATATTTATGGGCTCTGTGCCGCATCCAACACAGTCAAATATCAAAGTACCTGTTTCCCATTATGAGTTTGGTGCAAACCTTATGGACCCAATGGTGAGGGTCCGAACTGTCTCCTCCTTTGCTTCACTCTATTAGCTGCCTCATGTTCCTGAGCTTCTCACCTGCACACATCACCTTCCACAAATGTTAGAAATGTTATCACTGTTGTATAACATTGTGCTGTGCAATGCTCAGGGCAAGACACAAATGGTTATGTTGATTGGACGTATCTTAACTGATGGGCGCATGAGTGCTCGAATAAAGTATGATGTCAATGACCGATTCTCTTTCAAAATCAATGCCCAGGTGTGTTTCAGTATTTGTGGGCATCAATGTTCCCCTTTACATTCTCCCTCCATGACAGACAGCTGCACTATACAGTCCTCTTGCCAAGCTGCATATCATTACCCTCTATGACCCTTGTAGTCTTTGCAGTCACTTTATACATGATCTTTCATGGTTTTTACTTTCTTCAAGGGGTTCATGATGGTGGCAACAATGGTGCAGCTCACAAGCAGGCCTCATTTCTTCAAAAGTTCTATTTTGGTTGAAGGGTAGGTAGCCCTCCTCACGATACACTCTCTCTTCTCCTCTTGTTAGGGTTTCTGATCTTCAGGGTTGGGGGTTATGATGGATATGGGGCAGATCACAAATGAGCCTCATTTTTCACTTGGCATGTTCCACTTTGATTACAGGGTATGTCTTTCTGCTCATTCCTTTCTCCAACTCTGTTTCATATAAACAAGTAGTGTCTCTTCACTCTCCACTCTTCTCTCTATCTGATGAGTATGTGATACAAACAATTAGCTTCTTGTCATTTCTTGATGGCTGCAAATCATTCATCCTGCCCAGAGAAGCTTTCATGGTCATCTGCCCTACTCTACTGCATCTCCCACACACTTATGAACTCTGGGACCACATTGTCTCATCTTTGTAATAGATCTTGTTGCAGGGCTTGCAATCTAGGTCCTGTTTAGGCACCTTCTTCTGGTCATGTCATACCAGCCTTCCTGTTCTTCTTATTCATGGACTAATTAAGAATCCCAGGAAATGATTCTTCTGGTTATGGTTAATGTGGAGGTGAGCAGGGAAATGATTATTGGGCCCAATTGCAAATGGGAAACAATGCTTTCTACGGAGTGAACTACATGCAGGTTTGTAAGCCTCACATCTCTTTCTCATTTTGGGTGTCATGGTCTGTTGGGTGATGCAATTTGTACTTGACAGTAGTGAGTCTTAATCCTTGATGGTCCAGAGTGAAAGATATAAAACCTTTTGGACTGTAAAAGGAGTTTACCCATCCATGTCTACTCAGTTTTCCACTGTGGGAACATACTTTTTGGTGATGTGGGAACTGGGATATTGAATGTCTGTCAACTCTAGAGACCAACACAATTGAAATGGGGGTGTTGTTGTTTTCCTACTGAACCTGAGCAATAATACCCTGAGTTGTGGATGGGAGGACACTCACATAGAGAGAAAGGTTGATGACACAGAGTGTGACCAACAATTTGGCTCTTGGAGGTGAAGGGTATTGGTTGGGCCATCATCGGAAGTCAGGCATTGGCTTTGCTGCTCGCTACAACACTGAGAAAGTGGTATGCATGCCAGAAATGCATTATTACTTGTTCTCTCACGGTCTCTTACTATGAACTATTTTCAGCAAGAGAGTTTTGTGTGGGTAGAATATTCTGCACACAGGATTTATTATGTGCTCCAGCACATGTTAAGTTTCTAGAGAATGTTATGTTGGGTTCTGCACAAGCCTTAAAATGTCAAATCAAGGAAGGCAGAATGAGCTATGGCAAGTGTCAAGATCCCTGTTCCACCAAATTCAGTAGTGTAGATGATTTGAAGAGAAGATAAAAAAATAACCCTGTCAGTACATGATTTGCAAACAAAAAACAGAGGATGAATGAAGGGAATACCATCAGTTTTGGCTGCAGATTATGTGATATATTTGATCAGCTAAATTTCACAACCTGCAGGTTCATATTGGGAAGGCCAGATACATTTTTAGTTTGTGGACTGATCAGGTCAGAGGTTGTTGTAGGTAGCAACAGCACAGTTTAAAAGTGGAGGCACCATAGGCATGACATATGTGCACAAAGTTTCTGACAAGGTAGTGCTTCTCACATTTCAGTACTGCTTTTGAGCTTCCAAATAACATTCTCTGAATCCATTGAGCAATAAAGCAGTATCTACCAAAATATGAATCTGGAGACTAGTCCTAAAAAAACTGAGTTGGCACATTAATGAACATGTTCTGAGTTTTTTTCATAGAATGGGTTGTGTTCATTGTGGCATAACAGGTATCATTAGCGTCGGATTTTGTGTACAACTGGAAAACCAAGGAGGTAGTGACCAGTTTAGGTTATGACTATCTGCTTCAACAGGTAACTTTTCTCTTGTTACCTTGTGCATTAATGAGTGATGTTTAGCCAACTAAATGTCAGGGCCTTCAGTCCTGTGCATTCTAGTGCTCCTAATCTGCAGTTGAGTGAGGCAATTTGATTATTGTACATGCTACCTAGAAGCCCACACTCTTTTTGACAGTGCCTACAGCAAACCACAGCTTATAAAAATTGTAAGTAGAGTCACATCGACTTGTTGAGGTTTTTGGCTGATTGTGAGGCTTCTACCATTTGGCAGTGCCGATTGAGAGGAAGGTTAGATACAAATGGGTGCATTGCAGCCTACCTGGAAGAAAGGCTGAATGTTGGTGTCAATTTTTTGCTCTCTGCAGAGGTCAGTTCTACATCTTTGTTTACCTTTCCCCAGCTTATGCTGTCTTCATTCCAGTCATTTCTGCAAACAAGAGTTTTGAAATTTCCTGACAGATTCTGCAACCTCCTTCTCTAGTAGGTCAAATGAAATCACCTTTGATGCATGCAACTTAAACGCAAACAGATCACTGGAATATCTTCAGACAGGGATCCTCTCACCTTTTTTAGATGCTGAACAATGGGATTGCTTTTGCACTTTGATTTTTACCTGGTTTGGGGACATGAGCTCATCAGCTGCAGTATTGCACTGTTGTCCACTGGCAGATTGACCATTGGAAGAAGGACTATAAGTTTGGGTTTGGTATGACAGTGGGCCAGTAACCACCGCCGCTTTTGAAACCTACTTCCACACTCATGAAGTGGGAGCCTGATCTTCCGTTTCCAGCTTTATGACACTGGGCAGCAATTTCTTTGTGCCATTGATGTCCATTTGTTCTTGACATGATCCTTCCAAATAGACTGGAGCATTCTTCTCAAAGCTCTGGATAGGGTTAGGACCCATGGTTTTTCAGCCTTCTTTCCTCAGAGTTCTTCATGCCATCTGTTGGGAACCAGGTCTGTATACCATTCAAGGGAAGGCTGCTAACAATTTGAGCAAGCAATCCATCTCAGTTGCCAGCATTGTTACTACTTTGATTGGGTTTTCCATGGCACTTTCATGGAATCTCTGTGTTGCTCTCTAATGGTTAGGGTCTCCTTTCCATTGTTCAGTCCACTGGACATGACAGCACAGAAACTGTGCAAGCATGACTTTAGAATCAAGGTACTATCTGTGCATTTGTGGTCAAGTTAGATCTTCTGAGTTCATTTTTTCACCACTGGAGCAGGCAACTAGGAGTGACAATGCCTGAATTGGCTTCTTAGGGTGGAATGGTCTGAGAAGTGGGTGTGGGAGTTCATGTAAATATGAGCAACAACATGTGCCTAGCTTTAGAGTGTTCACAATATTGGGGAGTAGCATCATATGAATTAACATGTTCTCCTAGTATGTAGAAGTATCCTTTGGAGGGACACTAATGGGACTATAAACTTTTGTAACTGCTGGATATGGAATTAGCAGTAACTCTTCAAATGACCAACCATGCACTTGTAATGCTCATCTGTTTCTGTCGTTTCTTCATCTTGTCCCCATCTTTTCAAAGCAAGGTTAAGTTGATCTGAGTTAATGTCAAGTTAAAATACTCATGTGAACATGGTGCTCCAGACCTGCTCAGAAAGCTTGCCAAAGAAAGTGCAGAACAAGAAACGACACAACTTGTGAATTAAGCAACTAAGCACTAGCTCTCATAGGGTGTGGTTCTATGAATATCCACAATTCTAGGTTGCCCTCCAGCAGAGCTTTTAAGTTTGAAGCTGCACATAAACAAATGCTCCACCAATATCTTCATGAACCATGTGCCAGATTGGAAGTCTCTGACATGAGTTTGAGAAAAGAGGTTGTCATGGTTCGAACTGTTGTCAAAGCTCACCTGTTCTCCAAATGTGGTTGTTGGCATGGAATCATAAGAATGGTCTCACTCCCAAAGATTGGAGTTGGAAAGAGGTGCATTCAACAGTCAGCAAGAGTTTATGTTACAAGAGACAGCAGAACATATTGCCAGGAGAAGACTGAATAGGATTTCACTGCCTAGGAAGCTGAGAAGGAAAAGGAGTGTGTTAAAATGAGCAATATTGGCGTTAATGAGAGCACTATTGCTACTAGACACCATGAATGTTAACTATTAGTAATATCCTGGAAGAGAGGTTTCCACCACAATAACCAGAGAAAAGGAGCACATCTATCTTCAGAGACACAAATGAGTAATGTCTTTTCTCAACCATGAGTTCAGAGAAAGATCTGCAGTGCTCAACTCCTTACACAGCTCACAATTGTCCACAGCAAAAACCAGTATACTTCCACATCTGATGCATCTCTGGACTACACAAGTTGCAAGACAATCCCGCTAGGAGTCACCCTTCAACCGATATCCTATGCTTGACTGCTTACTACAAATCCATTCATGGAGAGTGAAAGGATCAAGATGACTTGAAACCTATTTGTATTGAGTGGTGAAATCTGAAAAACCCTAAATAGTTGTATGATTTGTTCGCAACCACAAGAGTCTAGTGATTCTCCATACACCTTTTTGATGGATATGGGATAGTGTTACTGTAATATGCAATATGCACTTCTCCTTAATTTACAATGAAACAATCAGTAACACATCCAGAAGATATGATGATGTACTCATCTGGCTGGTTTGGAAGTCTCCTAATAGTGTACAGTTCATGGACCCTTGAAACCTAGTCAACTTGTGCCACAACAAAACATAAAAAGAGTCCTGCAAACTTGCCAGCAGTAAAGTGATGAATTAGAGTTGTGTGCCTGTAATTTGGGATTCTGTTATACAATGCAAAGTAGTCCTCTGCAACAAAAACCAAGCACATTGAAAAAGAAATGTGAAAGGATTTGTGGAAAAAGACCAGAGTTTGTTCATCCACCCCAGATTGTTGACAAACCTAAAATGAACTGGGAGGGAAGCCCTCTGAGTTACTTGTAAAACATAAGACTTTGCACTGGCTGGACTTGCCTTAAGAAATTCTGCCACTGTATTTAGGGGCCAAAACACCTTAATACAATGTCAAAAAAGAATTAGTTATCACTATCATCCTCAGACTCACCAACATCTGCCAAAGCTCTGCGAAGGATCACCTCATGCTCACTTGCCATTTTCTTGATGTGCTCCAATTTCTCCATGCTCTCCTCTTGGTCAAGTGCATCAGCCTCCTTCATGAAAGGAGCAAAATCCGGAATCACGACGCTGTTAGATCCTTTCCTTGAAGCGACAGCAATGTCAAGATGTGGCACACTGCTGGCCCAAGGTCTAGCTTGTTGCTGCGGGCTAGATATGGCTTGCTGACCTCTTTGACCATTCTTTTGCTTACCCAGAAGGGCTGATAGAACCCCACCTGCGGTCTCCTGCCACTTCATGCCCTGGGACACACTGTCTCTGCCCATCCCTGCTCCTTCCTCCGGTGGGACTCTCTTGCCAGCCAACGGCACCCTAGGCGCATCCACCCATAGCAAGTCATTCTTGTTCATATCCTTGAGGTTTACCCACTCCCAAGTCTCGTCCGGAGTGTCCATGTCGTACACCAGTGCGTGCATGCCCCTCTCGCGATCGTATCGAGTGATGACAGCCTCATAAAAGCATCTGTCCTCCGGCCATCGTGTCTTCACCCTGCGCCCTAACCAATTATCTACTGGGACGTCAAACCCTACCCCAGGCTGAGCGACGGGCTTTGGGGTTGCAGATTTCTTGACTCTCTGAGCTCCGGCACCACGCTTTGACGCGCTTTGCATCCCGCCACCCGCTCCTGCTGATTCCACAAAAGTACTCTCTACCGGCTCGGGCTTCTGCTTCTTCCGCGACTGTGAACCGTTTACATTTCCGTCGGCGACTGCGGAACTGGCCAGAATCCTGCTACTAGGACGATACTCCCGAAGCGCGTCATCTACCTCGCAAACAATCAGCCGGTGCTGCTCCTCCGTTACCCGCAGCTCCTTACGCAGATCCGACATCAGCCGTTCCTTGGCCCACGTGAGTACCTCCGATTGCGCTCCGAATGCCCGCACTACGGCAGCATACGCTTCCAGTTCCAGCTTCCGCACTTGCTGCTCCACCTTCTCCTCGACTTCTCCATCGCTCCGGCCATCCATCCATCTCCCGCCTGCTTGGGACGGCGTAAAGAAGGAATCCTGCATCTCTCCGCGTTGCTTATTAGTCCAGCCTCGTGAAGAAGGTAGGTATCAAAGAGCGCCCTTATCTTGCAGAAGGGATGCAAGGGCGAAGTAGCGCAAAAAGAAGAGAGCAGGGCGCACGAGGACCCGGTGAGAGGAGAGAGACGGAGGTATACCGCTGGACCACCACGCAACCCAGCTTTGCTAACTAAAGTCGTAGGTCGCGCCATACCTTGTAGCTGTACTTTCTAGACCTTGTGCTACCTACGAACCTTCCTGGTTATCAACCCTACCCAAAAAGAAGACGTGTGAAAAAGAAATGGGGACAGAGAAAAAGAAAATACTTGTGTAGGTATTTTGTATTCATGTCCAGTATTTGTAGGGTAAAGCTGGAGACTGTGGGCAGGCAATTGTGAGGCCGAGGGCTTTGCCGGGCATAAATACCTGCTGGTTATCACCGGAAAAAAATAAAATAAAAATGAAAACGGGCATTTCAAAAAATTCAGCCTGTAACATGCCCTCAAACTGCACTACGATATTCAGTGCATGTCTTTACATGCATTTCTGACAGAATAGAAAAATTGCACAAAAACATTTGCAACAGTGCATGATCATCAAGGATGGACGACATGAGATCTGCACAAATTCACCAGACAAATTTGAGCTCATGAATTCTATTAATGGATTGATCAATAAGCTGAATGAGCTGAATGCTTTCCAAGATCAAAAACATCTTGCCTGAACTTTTTGGGGCAAATACTTGATACACATGGATGAGTGCCTGCTTGCTTTTGCTCCAATTCTGCATCAAGTCCAATATGGGCTGCTTCTCTAGCTTTTTACCCAGGTAGGTATTTGTTGGCCTTGTTGCTTACTGTTGTCAATGCCCAGTTTCAAAAGGTTGGGTGAACTTCTGTTTGAAGCAATTGTATCTTCTTATATAAATTGGACTCATACATCAAAAACACACGAATACCCAATGACATTATAGGGGATGTGAGCATCTTTATCTTGCAGCTGTGTGAGAGGAGACAGTGAGGAAGATTCAAACAGAACTGATAAGTTTCATGATTTGCCAGGTTCCTGAATGGGTTTGGTCACAGAGTTCTCTTTGTTTTCTACTAAGAGTTTTGGATAGTACAATACAGCTCTGAATTTACCTATAGGTGTTCACGTAAAGGACTTCTTGTCCTTGAATTTGTATTGTTTTGGTCTCTACTAAACATGAGGAATTTGGCTCACTGGGGTGCAGCTCCTTTTTGTTGGCTGCATAGCCAATCTTATTTAGTGAATCAGCACGTGGTGCTCTAGATCCTCGTCCTCAAGCGGCTTACAATTGTGCAGGACATCCATGTTAAAGATCTTCATCCCCTAACAATCGACTCTTCCATCTCACCATTCGTCCAGTAGGTTTAGCTGCCATTTACAACAGGATTTCTCATCCTTGGAATGAGCCTCCCTTTTCATTGGGGTTGAACCGGATTATTCTAGAATCTCACTAGTATTGTAACTATTTAGGTTAGTCTTCTCATTCCCCCTGTATTTGACCAGGGGTTCTTGGCCTTTTTCCTCAGGTGACATGATTATGACTCTTGAGTTAGAGAGGATGACTATCACGAGTGAATTGGTTTCTACAGGATAAGCCAACAGATGACAGTTGGAGCTTCAATTCTATGCCAGGAATTTTTTATTAAGTAGTTAATTATGTTATAGTTAGGTTAGCCTAAACTAGGTTCGTCTAATTAATTGTGCTTTGTGGTAGATTAGCTTGGAATCATGTGAATGGGATTTTAGACTTTTCATGGCTTTGGTATAAAATCCATGTGCTTGTGATGTCAAATCCTTTTTAGTGGTTTGAGCCTCTAAGATTTGTTTTGTGTTGGTACAATTTTTTTGTGGTACATTTATATGTAAGTTTGTTGTAAGGTTTGACATATATGTTTGTGTGTTGCAAGTGAGTACATCTTTTTAATCATTCGAAGTGATCTAGTTGTTTGTGTTGCAATGAGATTTGTTGTGTTAAGCATGGGCTTGTAATTTGTGTTTTGCATGGAAATTTTTTTATGATATTTAGAAGCTTTTTGCTTGGGTTTCGTTTTGCACCAAGTGTTGTGGTTAATTTTTCATGTTTAATAGCTATATCACTCATTAGGGACTTGAACCCCAGTGGTGCCTTTGTGTATCCCAAAGGGTGGAGGGAGTTGCAAAGGCGGTAGAGTTGTAAGAAAAAAAACTTTAAAGGAGGCATTGCCACCAATTAAAGGCCCTCCATCATTTCATTTTTTTCTTTCGTTCTTTTTTTCTTTCTCTCCATTTCTCTCACTTTTTCTTTCTTCCTTTTTCTTTGTGAGTCCATCAACAAGGAATAAGTTAGCACAAATGGGTGGCAATGGCAAGGACACCACCATCATTCTTGTTGGAGCTTGAACTTTAGTTGGTTGACATCAACATTGCGGGGTGGCATAGTCCCTTGAATTTTTTCTTTGATATCAGCTCAAGAGGAGGGGGGTGTTTCTCACCTCCTCTTCGTTGTCATCATTTTTATCATGGGTGCATGCCAACAATAATAACAATGCCGGTTCTAAGTTGTTGTAGAAAGGGGGGGGGGGGGGGGGGGGGGGG